>Ga0209208_10001767_pt1 | contig 30865 bp, 16 predicted proteins | sample S1TSphfallax_3_FD_187694 | JGI IMG/M metagenome (GOLD analysis project Ga0209208, IMG submission 187694) | Host-associated microbial communities from peat moss isolated from Minnesota, USA - S1T2_Fd - Sphagnum fallax MG (SPAdes) (version 2) | ecosystem: Host-associated > Plants > Peat moss >...
AGAAGCCGCTTCGGCTACTGTTCCGAAGCCAACCTCATGGTTATTGCGGCCAGTAAGGAGAGATGCCCGCGTGGGCGAGCAGAGTGAGTTCACATGAAACGCGTTGTAGCGAAGTCCTGTCGCTGCAAGCTGGTCGTAGGTTGGAGTCGAGATAACGCCGCCGAAGGTCGAGGTTGCGCTGAAGCCCACATCGTCGATAAGAATGAGAACGATGTTCGGCGTGCCCTTGGGTGCCTGCGTGTTCGCTGGCCAGACAGCGTTTGTTGGCGCGTTCCCTGATGCTGGCGCTGCCTGAGCAAATGTGGACTTCAAAGGGAGATAGAAAAGCAACGCCGCAGCAGCGGCGATGAACTGCTTGTGCATTTTGTCCTCGACGATTTATTTGGTTGTTACTTTCTGGGTAGTCACAGGTGGCTCGGTAAGACAGAAAACCGGGACTCAACAATTGCCTACGAGGGTGCGCCTGTGCGCGTCGGACAGGCCGCAGCGCAACAACAAGCCTTATCAGAGAGCTGCATCATCGAATACCCCAATATGGAAGATCTGGATACGGAAACTGCAGGGTAGGGCTTTGCTTGGAGAGAATGGAGAAGCCGGAACCTACTCGAAGAGAAGCGAGTGGAAAATAAAAACCACCAGGATTCCTGGTGGGCGGCTTGCTTTTCGGGAGTCTTCTCAGGCTTAGAGAATCTCAGAGGCAGTGCCCACAACATAATCCGGCGCGGCTCGAACAACAGGCCGTGCAGCGGATACAGGTTGGTTGTGTGGCACGAAGCATATTGGAATCTCGATGGAAGAGGGTGCGTCTTTTCGAAGCGTAGAGTGAGCAGTGCAAAATGTCAACACTGCCTCGCCAACTACGCTTGACACAATTTAACAGTTATGGCCTAATCAGGTTTATGCAGAAATCAACACATTTTGCAGCGGCACTTATGGCCGCTTCCGCGCCGACTCCCCGTCGGTCGTGTTGTTGATCCGGTATATATCTCCCTTCTCCGAATAATTTAATAAGCTCTTTCAATCCCTCGGCTGCCGCCAAGGTTGCATGGATACTCAATTTTTTTCGTGTGCCATTTGCACTCTTTGGTTCAGCAATGCCAATCGATGTGCATAGGATCCGCAAGATGCAATGAAAGGAAATTGCTCGTGAGCGGAACTTCGCAAGACACCCGCAAGTCAAGCTATTGTTGTCGCCGCGCTCGCTTCCCTGAAGAGGGTGCAACTTGCGTCGTGGTCAAGTGCGCCTTACCGAGCTGATAGCTTTGCGCGTTCTGCGTGCATTGCGATGGCCCACGACAACTTGTCGCGGGCCATTTTTCTTTGTCCCATTCCGGATTTTTTGGAGGCTACTGTGTCTGCCCTACATTCTTCACCTTCCGTCTTTCTAAAAAGGAGCGTACTTCGTCTGCTCCCGGCGCTGCTTGCCGCTCTTCTCGTCTCTGCGCTGCCAGCGCAGATTGTGGAAACAGGTATCATCACCGGCGTATTGAAAGACAACACGGGTGCGGTTCTTCCCAATGCGCTCGTGATTGTGCGGAATGCCCAAACCGGACTGACCACGAACTCGACCTCCGACGGTCAGGGACTGTTTGTGTCGCCCCCGCTGAAGCCCGGAGATTACGCCGTAGAAATTAACGTTCCAGGCTTCAAGAAGGTGGTGGAGGCCGTGCGACTTGAGGTTGGCCAGCGTGTCTCCGCCGACGCAACGTTGACTCTGGGCGCGAACAGCGAGACCGTCGAAGTCCAGGCGACCGGTGAACTGCTGGAGACGGACAGCTCGAGCGTCTCCAACCTTCGCACGGAACAGGCCGTCAGGGACCTGCCTCTGAATGGCCGCAACTTCTCGGAGCTATTCAGCCTGGGCGCTGGCGTCGTTTCGACAACAACCCAAGGATCCAGCATTGCCTATACCGCGCAGCGCGGCCCCTCGTATTTCGCCATCAACGGCTCTCGCCCTCAGGAAAATCGCACCCTTGTGGATGGCATTGGCGACAACGAGAACCATAACAGCATGGCGGCGGTCTTCCCGCCCATCGACGCCATTCAGGAGTTCTCCGAAGAGACCCAGGACGCCGACGCACGCTATGGACGCGGCAACGGCGGCACCATCAACGTGGTGATCAAGTCCGGTACCGACAAGTATCACGGCGACGTCTTTGAGTTTCTGCGCAATACCGCTCTGGACTCCAGAAACTACTTCAACATCTCGGAACCGGGACTTCCAGGAGAGAAAGCTCCTCTGCGGCAAAATGAGTTTGGTGCCACCTTCGGCGGACCTGTGTTCTGGAAGCAGGCCAACCCCAAGACCTTCTTCTTTGCCGACTATGCCGGAAAGCGCTTCGCTCAGGGCCAGACGGATGTGGAGAGCGTCCCGGTTGTCGGTGTCACATCGGCGGGTTACGACTTCAGCAAATATGCGACTGCAGCCAAGCCTCTCGTCGTCAAGAACCCGCAAACAGGCAAGGCCTACGCCAATAATCTCGTTCCGTTCAACGACCCGCTGCTCGATCAGACCGGTATCAACCTTCTCAACTTTTACGAGAAATATGCTCAGCCGAATTATTCTGGCTCAGCAAATCCGACCATCAACAATTTTATTTACACTCCACTGCTGATCATCAACGAAGACGACTTCGATGTGAAGGTCGACCGCAAGTTTACCGAGAGAGACAGCGCCTTCGTCCGCTACAGTCAAGGCCATGACATCTTCTCCCAGCCCGGCATCCTGCCGACGCCCCTAGTGGGCGACGTCATCTGCGGACCGGCATCAGATCCCGCCCACCAGGCTGTGCTCAGCGAAACGCATGTCTTTTCGCCAACCATCGTCAACACGGCACGCTACGGCTGGACCCGCTTCTTTGTCTACGCCAAGAACTGGGATGCGGGCAAGCAACTTGCCTCAGCCGCCAACCTCAACATTCCGGGCGTAATCAATCCGAACAGTTCCCAGTCAGATGGATTGCCGGTGTACACCTTCTCCGGCTACACAGCGATCGGCGACGCGGGCAACAGCCCGACGAACATTGGGACCAATAATTACCAATGGGACGACGATGTCACCGTGGTGCGGGGAAAGCACTCGCTGGATCTCGGCTTCGACCTGATCCGTCTCCAATACAACATGTTTCAAACCAACGCAGAGCACGGCTCCGCGGCTTTCTCGACGCGGTACACCGGGCTGGCCTGGGGCGATCTGCTCTTCGGTGCCCCAACAAGCGGCAGCTACTCTTTCCCCTCTAAGGTTGGGTTACGGCAGAGCGATCTCTCCTTCTATGTGCAGGACAATTACAAGGTCAGCAACCGGCTGACGCTGAACTTGGGCGTCCACTATGAGAACTTCCTCGGCTGGCCGTGGACCGAAGCCCATAACAAAGAGTGGGCCTTCGTGCCCTCCATCTCGACGACGGCTCTGGAGCAGGTAGGAACTCAGGGTGTTCCGCGCAGCGGCTTGAGTGGGAACAACCTGAACTTCGCACCGCGCGTGGGAGCGGCCTACAAGATTAACAACAAGACGGTCTTCCACGCCGGCATTGGCATTTACTACGCAGCTCCCGATGTGGGTGTCTCCTCCACCTTGTCGGCCAATGTTCCCGTGGACGATTATTATGCCTTCAACAATTCGACAACCTTCGGAGCCGCCTCCAACGGTACACCCTACAACTATGCGCGAAATGGATTTACTCACACCTTAGTCACGTCGGGCAGCGCGTTGAACCCCAATACACCCGCCTTTGCCGTGGATCCCAATGACAAAACTCCTTACACCGAGCAGTGGCACGCGGCTATCGAGCAGCAGGTCCCTTTCTCGACCGTCCTCAAAATTGCCTATGTCGGGACGAAGGGTACTCACTTGGACGACATTCGGGACATTAATACGAACCCGCTGGGGGCGAATGGAGCGACCACTGTTACCGTGGCGCGTCCCTACCCGTTCTTCGGCCAGATCAGTGAAGTAGAAACCCGGCAGGTATCCAGCTACAACGCGCTGCAAGTTACGGCTGAGCGCCGTGCGCGCGGACTGAGCTTTCTCGCTTCCTACACCTATAGCCACGCTCTGGACGAAGGTTCGGGTGAATCGGCCGCCGTGTCGAATCCCTATAACCTCCGTTACGACTACGGGAATGCGGACTACGACATCCCGAATCGCTTCGTCGCCAGCGCGAACTATCAATTGCCTTTCAAGGGCAGTGGGCGGCTAGCGCCGCTTGAGCGTGGATGGCAATTGAACGCCATTGGACAGTTCTCCGATGGCCTGCCGTTTTCCGTAGGTTCCACCGCCGCGTTCGGCGATGGACTGTCGTCCCGCGCACAACTGCTTCCCGGCTTTGGCAACGGCTCGCTTCCCGCCAGCCAGCGCACGCTCGGGAAATGGTTCAACACCGCTGCCTTCGCGGTCCCTGCTGCCGGGACGTATGGAAACTCCGGTCGAAATGGTCTTGAGGGTCCGGGAACAAAATCTGTAGACTTTTCAATCTTCAAGGACACCCACCTGGCCGAATCGAAGGTCCTTCAACTGCGCGCGGAGGTCTTCAACCTCGCCAACACGCCGCAGTTCAATCTTCCGGCCGCAACCGCTGGCACAGCCGCCATCGGAATCGTCTCATCGGCCGGGTCGGACATCACCTTTCAACGAACGGAGCGGCAGTTTCAGCTTGCGGCGAAGGTCACCTTCTAATCTCGCGGCCGCATCCCAGGGACGCGGTCTCTGGGATGCGGATGCCCTTCGTAATGTTGTCGACGTGCAAGATAGATGAGTCTTTGCTCGACAAAGCTTCGTCACAATGGATAAATCAATGTCAATCAAGCAGCAGCGAGTTCAACCTTCCGCAGTCAAGACGAGCACCGCCGCCCCGGCTCCCCGCCGGTCAGATGCTTGTCGTTATTGTTGTAGCTGATCCTGTTTCATCCCCACGCCGCCAAAGCTGTCTCTCGATCATTTGAGTCCGGACTGTGTCCAGCTCAACTTCCAGCCGCCCGCTGAATAAGTCACTGTACGACTTGTCGAGACACGGATAGACAGCACTCTACTCACAGCTCTTCATACAATCGAAGGATCATGGAATGAACGGTTTTTTCCGACACGCCAGGCCATTGCGCCTCGCGCTCCCTGCTGTAGCGTTTCTGTTTGCCTATGTTCTGCGGACTGGCAGCTATGTCACTGTCGCCGCTGCTTCAGAGCCGCAACATCTGACACCGGCCCAGGCTGAGTTTTTTGAGAAGAGTGTGCGGCCGGTGCTGTCGAACAACTGCTACACCTGCCATGCGGCGAATACGAAGTCCGCAGGGGCGCTCCGCGTCGACGACCTGCAGGCGCTGCTGAAGGGCGGGAGGTCCGGGCCTGCCATCGTGTCCGGCGATCCGGACAACAGTCTTCTGATCCAACGGATCACGACCGGCGATGAGAAGCATCGCATGCCCAAGGGCGACGATCCATTGCAGAAGGCCGACATCGACAACCTTACGGCCTGGATCAAGGCGGGTGCCTACTGGCCTGCATCGGCAGATGCCGCGACCCCGGATAAGGGTGCGAAGGCGGCTGAGAAGGAAGCTAAGCCCGCTGAAGCGGATGCGAAGCCGAAGGTGAAGCTGGTCGCGAGGTTCAATGCCGATCCTCCGAAGGAGCAGATTGCCTACTTCGAGCACAATGTGAAGCCGATCCTGGCGAGCCATTGCTATGCCTGCCATGCGGCTGACACGAAGCCCGCGGGGCGCTTGCGGCTGGATACCACGCTCGGCATCGAGACCGGCGGCAACTCCGGCAGCTCGGTGCTTCCAGGCGATCCCGAGAAGAGCCTGATCCTCATCCGCGTATTGCAGACAGACAAGAAGCACCGCATGCCGAAGGATAGCGAGCCGCTCACCGCAGACGAGATCGCAAAGATCACGACGTGGATCAAGAACGGGGCAGCGCTGCCCGATGAGACAGAGAAGCTGCCGCCAATCTCAGCCAAGCTGGAGCGCACTTACAACCAACTGAAGGCCGAGCACTGGGCCTTCAAACCTCTCTTGAACCCTGCGGTTCCAGCGGTGAAAAACGCCAAGTGGCCCGCCCAGAACAAGGCCGAGGCGGTCTCTGGCAACATCGACCGCTTCCTCCTCGCCGGGCTTGAGACCAAGGACCTTGCGCCCGTTCCCGACGCCGATCGTGTAACCCTGCTTCGCCGCGTCACCTATGATCTGACCGGGCTTCCCGCGACTCCAGAAGAGATCAAGGCTTTCCGCAAGGACCATTCGGAGAAGGCGTATGAGCACCTTGTCGACAGTCTTCTCGCATCGCAGCAGTTCGGCGAGCGCTGGGGCCGTCACTGGCTTGACGTTGCGCGTTACGCTGAGTCGACTGGCCCATCGCGCAACATTCCTTATCCCCACGCGTGGCGCTATCGCGACTACGTCATCGATTCGGTCAACAAGGACGTGCCGTACGACCGCTTCCTCAAGGAGCAGATCGCGGGCGATCTCTTGCCGTCGAATACTCCTGCCGACCGCGACCGCCTGCTCACCGCGACCGGCTTTCTTGCCATCGGCGTGAAAGACGTCAACCAGCGCTTTGAAGCTCGCTTCCAGATGGACAATGTCGACGACCAGATCGACACAGTGACGCGTTCCACGATGGCGCTGACGGTTTCTTGCGCGCGGTGCCACGATCATAAGTTCGACCCCATCCCGACGACCGACTACTACTCGCTCGCAGGCATCTTCACTAGCACCGACGATGCAGCGGGTCTCAACAGCCTGATGGGAGGCTCTGGCCTCGTTTATTACAACGCGAAGGACCTTCTGCTGCTCTCAAGCGCGGCGAGTGCAAAGCCCGCTCCGGAAGACCAGGTTGCCAAATTGAAGGCAGAGATCGCTGAGACCAAGAAGAAGTTCGACGCAATCGCAGGCACGCCCGACGGTCTCGCACTTGGTCCGGACAAGAAACCGAAGCAGCTTACGCTTGGCCTGAAGCTGGTGGAGCTTCGTAAGGAGATGCTCGACCTTACCGACCCCGGCACGCGTGGTTACGGCGTGCACGGTGCTCGTGAGGGCGAGGTGGCAGATACCAGCGTCCGCGTGCGCGGCGTGGAAGAACGTCACGGGCCAGTTGTGCCGCGCGGCTTCCTCACAGCCTTTCAGGTTCCGGGCGCGAAGCCCGTCAACCCGAAACAGAGCGGTCGGCTTGAACTCGCGGAATGGATTGCAAGCCCGAACAACCCGCTCACCGCGCGCGTCGCCGTCAACCGCATCTGGGAGCATCTCTTCGGCCAGGGCATTGTCACGACGGTCGATAACTTCGGCATCAAGGGCGACGTTCCTTCAAATCCGCAACTGCTCGACTATCTCGCGGCTGAATACATTCGAGAAGGCTGGTCGACCAAGCATCTGATCCGCGAGATCGTGCTCACGCATGCGTACCGGCTCGGTTCTACATACCCTGCACGCTACAAGGAGATCGATCCGGCGAACCGTCTTGTCTGGCGGCATTCACCGCGACGTCTTGAGGCGGAAGAGGTCCGCGACTCGTTGCTCGCATCTTCGGGCAAGCTGCAACTGCTGCCCGCAGGCGCGCCGCTGCCGGAGTCGCCCGCCGCAAAGCTCAAGATGATCGAGCTTGCGGACAACGGCAAGGAGCTTCAGGAGATCAACGCCGAAGCGGATAAGAGCGACCAACGCAGCGTCTATCTGCCCGCGCTTCGCGGCATCACGCCGCGCGCTCTGGCGGCCTTCGATCCTGTATCGCAGACGCTCGTAACGGGTCAGCGCGATACCACGGTCGTTCCTACGCAGGCGCTCTTCCTGCTCAACTCCAGCTTCGTGCGATTGCAGTCGGACTACCTCGCACAGAAGCTGCTAGCGGACGAGGGCAACAAGACGGATCGTCAGATACAAGAGGCCTACGTGCGAGTGCTCGATCGGGAGCCGACGAAGCTCGAACTTGCTCGCGATAAGCACTTCCTAGAGCAGTACGCCCAGGCTTACGCAAAGCTGCCCGCCGAAGCACCCACGCCTGCCGCAGAACCGAAACCGCTTGTGGCGAAGAAGGAAGACGCTAAGGACAAGAAGAAGGACGATGACGTCGTTATCGATCCCGCCTGCCAGGTCGACCAGACCAACGTCGTCCCTGTCGATCCAGTCATCACCTACAAGACTCCGCAGGAGGCTGCCCTAGCAGGTCTGGTGCAGACCCTCTACGCCTCTGCTGAGTTCCAGTTCCTTCGCTAACTAACCCAAGTTGTTCAGGAGAAAATCATGTCGAAGAATCCGTTCCCCATCTACACGCCCCCCGTCTCACGCCGCTCTCTGCTTCGCTCTGCCGGTGCAGGCTTTGGCTATGTCGCACTCGCTGGCCTGCTCGGACAGTCAACACCCCAGGCCTTCGCGCTTAGCGTTGATCCGAAGAACCCTCTTGCGCCGAAGCAACCGAACTTCAAACCCCGCGCCAAGCGCGTCATCTTCCTCTACATGGAAGGTGCCATGTCCTCGCATGACACCTTCGAGTACAAGCCGGAGCTTCAGAACAACGACAAGAAGCCCGCGCCCGGCGGCGGCCTGCTGAACGCCTCGAAGTTCAAGTTCAAGCAGTATGGCAAGAGCGGCCAATGGTTCTCAGAATTGCTGCCCAACATCGCGAACTATGCCGATGAACTCTGCTTCCTGCGCGGCCTGCATACCGACACACCCGCGCACCCGCAGGCCGTCGTGCAACTGCATACCGGCAGCGCGAACGCCGCGCTCACGCGACCCAGCATGGGCTCCTGGCTGCTCTATGGCCTTGGCAGCGAGAACCAGGACCTGCCCGGCTACATCGTCATCAACCCCACGCCGAACTTCGGTGGCGCGGCCAACTACGGCAGCGCCTTCCTGCCCGCGTACTACCAGGGCACAAGCATCTCCGATGAAGGCTTCATGCCCAACGTGAAGGCAGCCAGTCCGCACGCGCTTGAGATCGAACAACTCGACCTCATCCAGCAGCGCAACCATGATCTCGCCGCGATCAACGGCGCTCCCGATGCGGTCGAGGGCGTCATCAAGAGCTACGAGCTCGGCTTCAAGATGCAGGGCAACGTGCCAGAACTGCTCGACATTACGAAGGAGCCGCAGCATGTCCTCGATGCCTACGGTGTGAAGCCAGGCCCCGAGGGCTCGTTTGCCCGTCAGTGCCTTACAGCGCGGCGACTCAGCGAGGCCGGTGTGCGCTTCGTGGAGATCCGCCAGCCCGGATGGGACCACCACACCAACCTGCACAAGGGCATGATCAAGCAGACCGGCATGATCGACAAGCCAACCGCGGCGCTGCTCGAGGACCTCGGCCAACGCGGCCTGCTCGACGACACGCTCGTCATCTTCGGTTCGGAGTTCGGCCGCCAACCCGCAGCGCAGCTCAACGACGATGGCCGAGACCACAACATCACCGGCTACTCCATGTTCCTCGCCGGAGCAGGAGTCAAGAAGGGCTTCAACTACGGATCGACCGATGAGCTCGGCATCAATGCCGTCGATGGCCGCATGCACATCAACGATCTCCACGCCACGCTGCTCGCGCTGATGGGTCTCGACCACGAGAAGCTCACCTACCGTTATGCAGGCCGCGACTTCCGGCTTACCGATGTCGCCGGCATCGTGCAGAAGGACATCTTCGTCTGAGGTAATTCTCCGAGTAAGCCTCTAACTCCTCATAAGTGTCCAACAGAAAATCATGAATGAATGATGAATAAATTGATTGTGGCAGCAATACTCTCGACCGCCATCCTTCTTCCGTTGCCCAGCGCCGCCCCGGCGCAGAGCCTGGTCACGCAGAAGAACCTCTCCACGGACGGTGCCTTGTCCATCGCCCATGCGGCGCTCGATAAGTGCCACGCGGACGGCTATCGCGTAAGCTTGACAATCCTCGACTCAAGCGGCCTGATCAAAGTGCAGCTTCGCGGAGATGGAACTGGGCCGCACACGCTCGAACACAGCCGCCGCAAGGCCTACACCGCTCTCACCTTCAAGCGGACCTCCGCCGAGACCGCCAAGGCCTGGGGAACCTCGACGACTCTAGTGCCCGTGATTGAGGGAACGGTCGCCGCGGCGGGCGGGGTGCCGATTCGGATCGACAACGAGGTCATCGGCGCAATTGGAGTGAGTGGCGCCCCCGGAGGCGAAAAAGACGAGGCCTGCGCAAACGCAGGCATTGCAAAGCTGCAAGAGTCTCTAAAATGAAGCATAAATCGCTCCAGCATCACAAGCATGAAGGGAATTTATGAAGATCTCGCTCCCTACTCTGTTGCTCCTGTCGTTCGCTGGCCTCGCGCTCCCCATTGCCTCGTCTTCGCAGACCGCCGCGACTCACTGGGTGGGAACCGCTCTTGTCCACGGACAACAAGTGCCGGTGAGACTCGACCTCTCACCAGCAGCGAAAGACGGGCACATCGGCGGAGCCCTGCTCAACGCTGACGAGTCTTCCGTCTCCAGCAGTGGAGAGCTGAGCGGAAGCCACCTCGTGCTGCACTTCGACTACTTCGCCCGCAAGCTCGAAGGCACCCTGTCTCCGCAGGCCTTTATCGGCAGCTTCGGAACCGCAACCGGAACTCCTATTCCGGTCGAGCTTCACCCCGTCGTGAAGCAGGCCGTGGTGGCCACCGAGGCCTCTGGTTCCGTCATCGACGGCGACTGGGAGATCGCGGTGAAATCGCCCAAAGGCGAGTCGGCATGGACGCTCCGCGTCTCGGCCTCCGGCAGCCAGCCTCCGGTGAAGGCAGTGATCCTGCGCATCGACGGCGACACCGGCGGGCTCTACGGCTCGTTCGACGCGGCGGCGAAGGAGTATCGCGTCGGCCACCTTTCGGCCGCAGGCGCAGCTCTCTATTCGCTCAGGCCACAGGAGGATGGCACGCTCCTGGTCACGAATCTGCTTCGCGACAACCAACAGTGGACGGCGCGCCGTCCTGCGGAGGCGCGCAAGGAGAACCTCGCGCCGCCCACCAAGTCGACCGAACAGACCGGCGTCATCGATCCCTCGAAGCCGCTGCAGTTCTCTGGCACCAGCCTCACCGGCGAGACCGTCACCGAGGCCGATCCGCGCCTCAAGGGCAAGGTCTTGATCGTCGCCATCGGCGGAAGCTGGTGCCCCAACTGCCACGACGAAGCGCCCTTTCTCGTTGAACTCTACAACCGCTATCACGCGCGTGGGTTGGAGATCGTCGATCTATCGTTTGAAGAAGAGGACGAGCTGAAAGATCCCCAGCGGCTGCGGGCCTTCATTGCGAAGTATCGGATTCCATACACCGTGCTGCTCGCCGGAACGCCCGAGCAGCTCAACAGCAATTTACCTCAAGGCAAGAACCTCAATTGCTGGCCGACCGCCTTCTTCGTCGGTCGGGATGGCCTGGTGAAAGAGACCCACGCAGGCTTCTCCGGTCCCGCGACGGGCGCGGCCTACACGCAGTTGAAGGAAGAGACCGAGGCCTTGGTGGAGAAGCTGCTACAGCAAAACCAAGCGACCGGAAGCTGACCGAGCGTGGGTCAGAGTGTAGTCCTGTGCGGTACAGGCTGGAAAAGCAGACCCCTTCGGGAATGACAAACAAAATGGGAAAGGTGCCTCTGCGTGATTAGCGCAATTTCTACCGAAGCAGCAGGTCAGCTCTTGATCCGGCGAAGCGCGGCGATCATCCGGTCGATGTCCTCGTAGTTGTTGTAAAGGGCGAGCGAGGGCCGCACTGTCGTCTCCTGCCCAAAGCGGCGCAGAGTCGGCTGCGCGCAATGATGGCCGGAGCGAACCGCGATGCCTTCGCGATTGAGCGCGGCCCCAACGTCTTCCGTGCGATGGCCTTCTAGCACGAACGACATCACACCCGCCTTTTCTTTCGCCGTGCCGATCAGGCACAGACCGGGGATCTGCAGCAACTCGCGGGTCGCATAGACGAGAAGCTCATGCTCGTGCCGCGAGATGTTCTCCATGCCGATCCTGTCGAGATACGCAATGGCCGCACCGAGACCTACTGCATCGGCGATGTTGCCGGTCCCGGCTTCAAACCTTCCCGGAGGCGGCTGGTAGATCGTCTTCTCGAAGGTCACGTCGACGATCATGTTGCCGCCGCCCTGCCACGGCGGGGTCTCGGCCAGAACGTCCTGCTTGCCATAGACGACGCCGATGCCGGTCGGGCCAAATACCTTGTGGCCGGAGAAAACGTAGAAGTCGCAGTCGAGCGACTGAACATCGACACGCATATGCGAGACCGCTTGCGCTCCATCGACCAGCACCCGCGCGCCGTAACGATGGGCCATCTGCACCATCTGCCGCGCGGGCGTGATGGTCCCGAGAGCGTTCGAGACCTGCGTGAACGAAACGAACTTGGTCCGTGAGTTGAGCAGCCGTTCGTACTCGTCGAGCAGGATTTGCCCGCTATCGTCCACGGGAATCACCCGCAGCTTCGCTCCCGTCTCGGCGCAGAGCATCTGCCAGGGGACGATGTTCGCGTGATGTTCGAGCTGGCTGACGACGATCTCGTCGTCCTTGCCGATAAACTTGCGGCCCCAGCTCTTGGCTACGAAGTTGATCGCCTCGGTCGCGCCACGCACGAAGACGATCTCTTTTGCGGAGGAGGCGTTGAGGAAGTACTGGACTTTGTTGCGAGCGTCCTCATAGGCATCGGTCGCGCGGGCCGCAAGCTCATGCGCGGCGCGATGAATGTTCGAGTTCTCGTGCTCGTAGAAGTACGAGATGCGGTCGATGACCGCTTGTGGCTTCTGTGTTGTGGCCGCGTTGTCGAGCCACACCAGCGAATGGCCGTTGACCTCTTCCTTGAGTATTGGGAAGTCGGCGCGGATCGAAGTCACGTCGAAGTGGCTGCGGATCGGCCCGATGTCCGGCAGTAACGAAGGCTCGAACCGTGACGATTGCGCGGGTGCGAACACCTTCGGCTGGGGCTTCGACATAGCGCCTGCGTGCTTCATGAAGTAAAGCTGCGATGCTCCCGCCTGCAAATAAGGAGTAGCGTCGGGGGAGGCCAAAGGCGGAAGTTCAGGAATGCCCGGCATCGGTGATTCAAAATGAGGAAACGCCGCGCCAAACTCCGGCAGCGGCATACTGAATGGTGACGAGTGCGCCTGCGGCATGAAACCCTGTAACGGCAGAGCTGCACGAAGCGGCTCCGACGGCGGTGAAACTCCGCCAGACGCGCTCGTGTGGGCAGCCGACGGGTCTGCGAACTCGAAACGGGTAGAATTCGCTGCGATGGGAACCTTGTCCACGGAGGGCAGAGAGGGAAGCGATGGCGCTGGAAATCCTGCCTGCGGCAGATGTCCTGAAGAGACGCCCGGCACAACTGGCATCGCTCCGCCGGCGAACGAGTTTAAGCCAGGCATCGTGGACGATTGACCCGGTAGCGAGCGAAAGAACTCATTCGCCATCTGAGTAAGCGTGCCCACATCAGGCAGAGCGGCTCCTACCGCCGATTTGGCTGCCGTGACCGCGGTCTCATCCAATTGCAAAAGCGGCTCACTGGTATTCATGGTAGTTGCCGACTTCGACGTTCTCAAGCACACCCAGTGCGTCTTCGGTCAGCACAGCCGCCGAGCAGTAGAGCGACACTAGATAGGAGGCGATCGAGTTACGATCAATCCCCATAAAGCGCACGGAGAGCCCAGGAGTCAGTTCTCCGGGCAGGCCAGGCTGGAAGAGGCCGACGACTCCCTGACGCTTCTCGCCTGTGCGCAGCAGAAGGATGTTGCTCTTGCCTGCTCCATCGACGGTTAGCTTGTCGGAGGGGATGAGAGGAATGCCACGCCATGTCAGGAAGGGCGAGCCAAAGAGGACCGTGGTCGGCGGAGGAACGCCGCGCCGCGTGCACTCGCGCCCGAAGGCCGCAATGGCGCGAGGATGCGCGAGGAAGAACGCCGGCTCCTTCCAGATCTTTGAGAGCAACTCATCCAGGTCGTCCGGCGTCGGCGATCCCGTGCGCGGCGCAAGCCGGAACTCCGGAGCGACGTTCTTCAGCAGGCCGTAGTCGGCGTTGTTGATCAGCTCGAACTCCTGCCGCTCCTTGACCTTCTCAACCGTCAGCCGAAGCTGTTCGCGAATCTGGTCGTGCGGATGGCTGTACAGGTCCGAGACGCGCGTATGCACATCGACGATCGTCGAGATCGCGCTCAACGTGTACTCACGCGGCTTCTCGACATAATCCACGAACGTGTCGGGAAGTTGCCGCTCGTCCCGCGATCCGCAGACGACCTCAATCTCCTGCTCGTTCTCTACCTTGTTCACCCTGAATGTTCCAGACTCAACCGGAACCCACGAGAGCAACTGGACGAGCCAACGCGGCGTGATCGTTAAAAGCTGCGGTGCAGTCTTTGTTGTATTCGCTAACTGACGTGCTGCTGAGTCGCCAAGTGCCCGGCGAGTTTCGTTCGCTGCCACAGATATCTCCTTCTTGCTCTTCACGGAAAGTATATCGCGGTTGCAGGAGGATCTACCCGCCACCGTACTGTGGGAGAACTGCATCGAAAGCCCCGCCGCAAGCCGGTTTGCAACAACCTTGAAACCTCGCTACGGCAGCGTAGCACCGCCTGGCAGAGCCGGAGCCGAATTGCGTCGAGTGCGTGGTGATGTGGAAACGAGACTGCGCTTTCCACATCACCACACCCTCAACGGCAACTGCTTGATACAGCAGGAGAAGCTCCCCATCGGCGGGCCACGGTACCGATCGGAGCCCCCGTTCGTGCAACCGAGCTTAGAAGTTGATCTTCGCAGCCAGTTGACCGAACCGGCGCTCTTCGCTGGTTGGCCCGTTCACTCCGCCCTTCGAAGCGATAATTTGAGGATTCGAAGGGTAGTAGTTCGCGGCATCAGCCAACGCCTGTTGCACATACAGATTGTGGTGGTTGAGCAGGTCGAATCCCTCGGCCCGCAACTCAATGTTTGCCTCATGCCAGACATAGAACTTCTTGCTCACCGCCAGATCCACGTTCCACGCTCCGGGACCGACGAACGAGTTTCTCGCCGGCGCGTAGGCTGGAAAGATCCAGTTCGAGTAGCCGCCCAACGCCTCGTTCACGATCTGCTGTCCAACAGGCAGGCTCGATGCCAGAAAGAACTGGTTCGTCCCCTGGCTAACCTGTCCCTGAGACTTCGCGTACTTCCACTTGCTGATCGGCGTCGAGGGAACATACCGTGCGATGTTGTAATACGTTCCGTCGCTGTTGGTCGAATCGTAGTACGTAAAAGAAGTTCCCGTGCGTGCGGTATAGATGCCCGTCACCTCCCAGCCGCCGAGCGCCTGCCCCTTGAGTCCACGAGCGCCCTTAAACCAGGGTGTCTCGTAGATAGGAGCAATCACCAGCCTCTGCCGTATGTCCAGGTCGCCCGTGCCGCGATCGTAGCCTGGGTTGAAGGGATTCGTATATCCAAGGTTATAGCCTTCGCCATTGGCATTGGTCTCGGAGAAGGTGGAACTCAGGTCGTCGATCTGGTGCCCATAGGTGTAGTTTGCCGTCACGCCAAGACCCGTCCGATGCAGGTCCGTGGTCTTGAAGCGAAGGTTCGTCGCCTCGTAGTAAGAGTCGCCCGACGAGCCGCGGTTGTTGATGTTCGAGTAGGTCGAGTTCAGCCGCGTCAGTCCGGCGTAGTTCGCGCCGGGATCTGCGTCGCCCAGCAGGTAGTTGCCGGAGCCGAGGCCGTTGAGGTTCTTGATGTCGTACAGGTGCGTGCCGCGCGCGCCCACGTACTCCACCGCCACAACAGTGTTCCGTGCGACTTGCTGCTCGACAGCAAGGTTCCAGAACTGGGTCTGCGACGTCTTGATGTCCTGCGAAACATTGCGAAGACTCGTCGACGGCAGCGTCACTGGGCCGATGGAATTACCCAATGTGCCCAGATTGGTCGTCGACACGGCGACCTTGTTTTGCACAATCACACCGTAGTTCGGCGGATTCTGGATCACGTTGTAAGTCACGTTGCCGAAGTTCCGCTCGTAGCTGATGCCATAGCCGCCGCGGACCGCCGTCGTTCCCTTGCCCGAGAGATCGTAGGCAAAGCCAAGGCGCGGGCTCACCGTACCGTAGCTCGGTGCCCATAGCTCGTGGATCGAGCTCTGCGGCGCGGTGGTCACGGCTCCAAGCCGCACCTGCTCAGGAAGCGAGTTGCTCGCGCCCCAGTAGAAGTTCGAATCCAGATTCTGTTTGTTGTTGTGCTGTACGCCGAAATACTCGTAGCGGACTCCGTAGTTCACCGTCAACTTCGAGGTGGCGCGCCAACTATCCTGCCCGTAGACCGCCCAGTCGTGGAACCGGTCGCTGCGCGCAAAGTTCGGCTGCGTCGCCGGCGTATTGATCGTCTGGCCTGGGTAAGCACCATTTGGATTTACCGCCGTCGAAAAAGTACCGAGGATACCCGAGAACAGACCCGGATACCCGGAGTTGTCTCCCTTTACAGAGCCCTGCAACTGCTCTGACGCCTGCGCGTAGGCGCCAAAGGTACGGTTCTCCTGGATATACAGAATCTGCGAACCAAACTGCAGCGAGTGCGCCTTCTTCGTCCAGTTCACGTCCTGGTTCCACTGAATGACATTCTGTGGACCGCCAAACGGAAGACTAAAGCCAGAGCCCGGCAGATACACGTGGACGCCACCGATGTTTGCGCCCGACCCGAGAAACAGGTCTGGAGTCGTCGTCGCAATCTTCGTCGAATTGTTGTTCAGGTTGATCCGGCTGAATGCCACGCGGCCGCTCGTCAACAGCGAGGACGAAAAACTATGCGTCGCACCCACAAGAGCGGAGAAGTCCTTCTCCGTCGCACCCACGTCATAGTTCGAGTAAGGGCTGAACCCTGCCGCTCCCAGAGGCTCCGCCAGGTTATAGCCGATGTACCGTGCAAAGACCTGCGTCTTATCCGAGTAGTTGTAGTCCCCGCGAAGGGTGTAGTTGTAGGTGTTCTGAGGCACGCCGCCACCCGCGTCCTGCGGCACCTGGTAGTTCACCAGGCCGAGGATCGGGGTCGTCGCGGGAACGCCTGCAAACAGGAGTCCGGAACTTGTTCCTTTCGCCTGTCCCGCCTGCGCGTTCGTCAGAGTACTCGCAAACGTAAACGTCTGCCCATACTGCGTCAGGAAGGATTGAACGGCAGGCGCCAGATAGCTCTGCACTTCGGGCGTGAGAAGGTATGTCGGCACATTCGCGCTGCTTCGGACACGCAGCCATTCGCTTCCAGCCGCAAAGAACAGCTTGTCTCGCACGACCGGTCCGCTCACAAAGAAGCCGAACTTGTTGCGCGTATATCCGCCCTTCGGCGTTCCTTCTAGCGCATTCGTCACGCTGTTCGCCGTGTAGGCCGCAAGGCGATTGAACTCGCTGACCGTTCCGTGAAACCGATTGCCGCCACTGGCAGTCACCACGTTCACCACGCCACCGGAGGCACGTCCGTACTGTGGCTCAAAGTTGCTCGTAGTCACGCGATATTCGGCGATTGAATCGATTGGAACATGGATGCCCACGACATCGTCGAACAGCTCTGTGTTTCCACACCGTCCAACAGAATCTCGGTCCCGCTCGACCGCTGTCCGTTGATCGAAAATCCCACACCCAGGTTCGTCGAGTTTTGTGCATGTCCCTGGGCCGTATCACCACTCGACACGTTGCCAGCGATCGCAACAAAGTCGTAGACGTTCCGAGTGAGGCTTGGCAACTGGCTTACCTGCTGCGGGTTGATGATCTCCGAGATCTCTTGCGAGTCCGTATTGACCTGCGAACCGCCGAGAGCCTCTACATCCACCGTCACCGCACTGCTCCCGGCCAGCAGCTTCGCATCCAGCGGTGCATGACCGCCGACGGTTACCTCAATCTGCGCCGTCTGTTCCGTAAAGCCAGGGGCCGTAATCGAAACCTTATAGACCGCAGCGGGCAGGCTACCTAACTGGTAGGTCCCATTGCCGGCAGTTTTAACAGTGCGTACTGCATTCGTACCGTTATTGGTTGCCGTCACCGTGGCACCGGGGATGGCCGCTCCTGTGGCGTCGGCCACTACTCCAGAGATAATACCCGTGTCGACCTGGCCAAATGCCGCGCCGGCAGAAAAAAGAACGAGAAAAAGAAACCCAAGCAAACGCTGGGACATGAAAAACCCTCCATAAGTTGCTTCAATGTAAAGGGCAAGTCGCAACCACCCGGTCGCAACAGTGCCAGGAACCAGACAAGGGACGTAATGGAATCTCTGGCCACTATCCCCGATATCGATCCCATCAACCGCGCGAACGAGTGAGTTCCTAAGCGTGAGATAGACTCTCACTGTTCGTGACTTACGCACTTTAGATCAATTGTTGGAGGATGTATCTCTACGTGAATAGCGAGCAGACATCAGCGCTCTATCGTGTTTATCGACAACAGCTATTCAACGTAAGCATGAGATAAGACTAATATGGCAGGGATAATCCCGCAAGTATACTGGTGCAGCAAGCTGCGTCATAATGCAACATTCTGACTTATTTTCTGCGGAATATAGCCGCCTGTGCAAGATTGATGGAAACATTTGAACAGCAGGTGAGGCGCAATCATGTTCGCTGATTGTCGCGCCTCATCGTACCCTACTTCGTAGCTGGCTTCTTGCATCGCTACAAATCACGCTTGGATAAGTAGATAAGGCATAACGCTGCTTCGACAGACAAGATCACCTTACCGCATCAGGGCTTGTAGCGCTTCTCTCCTGCGGGTATCGCCACAGTCAGGCGATTCTCCGCCGATGCCAGCGGGCAGGTTGCATAGGGAGAATACGCGCATGGCGGGTTTACCGCCTCGTTGAAGTCAATCTCCAATTCGCCGACATGGTCCAGCCCGGTACGCGGTGCCTTCACTGTCAGAAACCGCCCGCCCTGGTCCGTATCGTTCAAGTATGTCTGGTCACGGAAGACAAACCATAACGACTGAGCATTTGCCTCCAGTGGAACGAGACTCTGCTTCTTGCCATCAAGTTCGAACTCCACATGGCCGGGTACCGAGACCACGGTCGCCTGCCCGAGCTTATTGATGACCTTGAGCTTGTGCGGCACCACATCCGGCACCCACTGCGCGGCCACCCGATACCGCGGATTGGGCGCGTACCAGAGGAGCGCGTGAAAATGCTTCAGCGCCGGTGCCTCAGAGTCCTTCACACGCAAGTAGCGCTGATCTCCGCGCTGAATCAACCAGAGCCGCAAACTCCCGCTCGTCAAAGCAGAACCATCATTCTCCGCCGCCGATAACTTCGTCCCACGCGTCACGGTCTCTCCATGCAGTTTCAAAGAGGGATCGGCCACGCGCACCAGAACCTCCCCGTCATACACATCCAGCTCTAATAGGTGAGCCGGCGCATGCTTGAGCACCAGTGAATTCTCCTTCGCCGAACCCACTGTTGTGACACCAGTGGCGAGATGTTGAAGCGCCACCAACGATACCCAACCAAATGGTCGCGAAAGATCCTGCTCCCTCTCGGCGCGCTCAGCGGCATAGTTCGTCTGCGCTAGTACAGAACGCATTGGAGTCGATATAAAAACTACTCCCGCAACCAACAAAACCAACTTACGGAAAGACATCTTGTTTACCCCCCAAGAACCGATTGATCCATTAAATATTCATCTATCTTTGCCCGCTACAGCCGCCGCCGGTCTTGCTTATGGTTCTTGGGCCATGAAGCAAGACAATTCGTCGGCAACTCAGCCGGCACACTTGGAGCTCTTGCAATTCTCCGCCTCCAAAACAAAGACAGGCCTCGATCCAGCACGACGAAGGCCGCAACCAGCAAAACGAGCAGCACGCGCAAACTCCGGCTCGACGGCGAAAAACGAGGCCGAGTCGATGTCGTCGGTGAGTCCCTTAGGTTCTCTTTCATACGTGGACGGTTCAATGGGCCTTATCTTAGGGCCTGTCGCAGTGCGGCTTGTGCACGCAGGTTTTCCTCTGGAAGGCCAATCGTGATGCGGGCCCAGGTGGTGTAAGGCGGATGTGCGCGGCCTATATCTACACCGAGGGCTCGCAGCGATGCGGCAAGCTGCGGCTGAGGCTGACCAGCGTCAAAGAAGATGAAGTTGGTGCACGTTGCCGTGTGCCGCAGCTTCAGATCGCGCAACACAGAAAACCATATCGCGCGCTCGCGAGCGACGGTTTCCCTGGTATGAGCCACCTGAGCTGTGTCGGCCAGAGCCGCGGAGGCCGCTGCAATGTTCAGGCGGCCAAGCCCCTCGGCGTCGCCCGCGCCTTGTTTGCGAAGCGCGGCCGCGATTGGCGCGGGAGTCAGCGTGTATCCGATGGGCAGGCCGGCGAGGCCGTGAATCTTGTCGAAGGTACGAAAGACGATGACGTTGGCTCCGTCGCGCACCAAGGAGACGGCGGAGCGTTCGGTGAAGTCTTCCGTGTACTCGAGATAGGCCTCGTCTACGATCGCGACGGCGTGCTTCGAGCTCTCGTGCAGGAAGCGTTTGAATGCCTTGTCATCATTCACGGTGCCGGTAGGGTTATGCGGATTGACAAGATAGATACCGCGAGTCTTTGCCGTGATCTTCGCGGTAAGCGCGGGCAGGTCGTTCTGATATTGACCATCGAGCGGCACAGGAACGCCGACGCCTCCAAGCCGCGCCGCGGCATCGATCAGCGCCAGGTAGCCGGGGGTTGAATAAATGAACTCGGAGCCTGGGCCGCCTTCTCCCGCAAGATACGTTCCGAGCAGTCCAAGAATCTCGCCCAGCACCACCTGCGACGCGGGAACCCTTTCATAGGCGGCTATCTGCTCGGCTAGTTGTTGTGCCGCGCTGGTATCGGCGTAGCGATCGAGGCGACCGAACTCCCGTTGGATGGCTTCGGCAACGCGAGGTGACGGACCGTATGGATTCTCATTGAGAGACAGCCGAATCAGAGGAGCTGGCGCCGCAGGTGTCCCGCCTACCGCCTGAGACGAAGGGAGCAACGGCGATACAATACCCGCGCCCAGCGCGAGGCCGGAGGTCCTAAGCAGATTTCGCCGACTGAGATAGATTGCCATTTTTGGATGTCCCTTCATGACAGCGGAGTGATGCATATGAGAGCCGATGCTCGGCACCATAGGAGGAACCGCGCATCGGCGTCGCACAGTGTGTCTGTACTTAGTAAGCCACACGCAGCCCTAGTTGCAGATAGCGCGGGAAGTTAGCATCGGAAGTAATCTTGCCAAAGCTGGAACTTCCAAAGGATGTGTTTGGACCGTTGAATTCTGGCGTGTTGAACGTGTTGAACGTCTCCGCGCGGAACTGCACATCGAACCGCTCGCGTACCTTGACGTTCTTGAACAGCGCGACATCCCAGTTCTCAAAACCCGGCCCGCGCAGCGAGAGCGTGCGCGGCGCATCGCCGAAGGTGAGCGCCGTAGACGCGGTGAAGGCTGCGGGGTTGATGTAGCCGGAGAGGCGACTGTAGAGGCTTCCCTTGGTTCCCAGCGCGGCACCGGGGACAAGGTTCGGCCGTTGCACTCCGTTGCCGACCACGGAGCTGTTGGGGTTGCTGCTCTGTTTGATCGTCACCGGGAACCCGGCCTGGAAGGTGGGGACGACGCTCAACTGCCAGTCGCCAGCGATGAGGTCGCCGATGCGGTTACCTGTGGAGAAGCGCTGTCCGTGCCCGATAGGCAGATCGTACGTCGCGCCTGCTGAGAAGCGGTAAGGAATGTTGTTGACCGAGTAGCTGTACTCCGCGCGCAGGTCATAGATATTCTGCGGAGCTTGCGCCGCCGCGCTCTGGATGCTGTTGCTGGTCGCATACGAGGCATCGCGGTTTCGCGACCACGTAAATGAGGAAATAAGGTTCAGCCCCTTTGCGGCGCGACGTTCCGCCTTAATGAGCAGCGCGTTGTAGTCGGCATAGCTCGAAGAGGTGAGCAGGTTGACCGAACTGAACTGCGGAAAGGGTCGCAGCAGTTGCGACTGCGATACCGTTGCATTGCCGATGACACCCGTGCCGCCGTTGCCATAGTAGGGGTTGCTTACCGAGGCGCTAAGCGCGGCGAGGCCAAGGCCGAAGTTCGATGGGTTGAGCTGGTTATAGTTGACGGGAGTCGTTCCCGTGGAGCCCGGAGCCAAGTTCGTGGAACGGGAGCCGACGTATTCGGCATCGAGCGCGATATGTCCCGGAAGCTCGCGCTCCACGCCGACGGAGAACTGCTGCACCCGCGGCGACCTGAAGCCCTGGTCGTAGGTGCTCACGGAGCTGCCAATGCCTGTCAGCAGCCCCGCTGAGTTGCCTGCGGGCTTCTGGATTCCGCTGGGAAATGGATTGTCGAGCACATTGGCCGGGGTCTGATCGCCGTCGTTGCTTGCGACATACTGCGTGTACTGCGTATAGCCGGGAGCGAGCGCGGCGCTGGGGTCGTAGCGAAGCGGGGCGTACAGAATGCCATAGCCGCCGCGCAGCACAGTCTTTCCGTTGAGGGCATAAGATGCGCCAATGCGTGGAGCGAACTTCAACCGCGAGAGATCGCCGATGTCGCGTGGGTTGCCGTTGACGCCCGCGAAGAGAATCCCGCCCGTCACCGAGGTGCTGCTGCTCAACTGCGCCTTCGCCGTCCGGTCGAATCCTACCGCAAGTTGATTATTGTCTTCCTTCAGTCCAGTCTCGGTCTCATAGCGCAACCCCAGGTTCAAGGTAAGCCGACGCGTCACACGGAGATCGTCCTGCGCAAAGAGAGCGAAGTAATCCGCATAGGTCTTCAGCGGCGTGGTGGTTTCAACGTATCCGCTGGCGGGATAGCCAAGCAGCAGATCGGCAAGATCGGAACCAGTATCGTCGTTGACCGCGCTGGGAGAGTCCTGGGTGAATACGCCGCTGAAGGTATAGGTTCCGGGTGCGTCGCTCACATCGACGAAGTTCATGCGCAGGCGGCGATACTCCATGCCAACGGCGATGTTGTTTCGGCCAAGCGTCTTGGTGAGCGTCGCATTCAGCGTCTGGGATTTCCAGTTATCGAGCGAACTCGTGTCTTGTCCTAGCTGCGAGAAGTTGTTCAAGAAGATCGTTGGGAAGAAGTTGGCCTGCAACTGGCTGGTCAGGCTGGTCGGGAAGCCGAGCGTTGCCGGATTGAATCCATTACTTACCTCGGCGATCAGGTTAGGGAAGCGATTGTTTCCGTAGCGTGCGGTGAGCACTGTCGTAGGATTCAGAATCCATGTGCTGTTCAACTGCGTCGCATCCACCTGACGGTGATAGGTGTAGGAATAGCTTCCCGGCAGCGTTCCCAAAGGATTACCCAACGGCTGCAGCGCCTCGTAGAAGATATACGACCCACTTACATTCCACCATGGCCGGATCTGCTGATCGAGCTTGACCGTGACCTCTTGCGCGTGGTCGCGCACATTGTCTGTGCCTGTGAAGTTGATCTGGCCGGTCGCGGTGGCTACCTGCGGTAGCGGATAGTAGGATGCGATGTTCTTGCCCACTGTACTCAGGTTGGTGATCTTGTTACCCGGAAAGGGCGTGCGATGGATGACGCCATTTGCGTCGGTAAATGTTTTTGTGGGATCGTAGATCACATCCAGCGTTCCATCCGGGTTGTAGCTTTGGGAGAAGTCTCCAGTGCGTTCGAGCGCCGTGGGTACGGCAAACTGCTCCGTGTAGGGAGAGGTCTGGATGTAACCCTCCGAAGCGATGAAGAAGAACGTCTTGTTGTGTCCGTCATAGACGTGCGGTATGGACACGAATCCACCCAGCGATGCGCCCCAGTTGTAGTAGGGACTATCGGGCCGCGGAATGCCTTGTTGCTTGGCGAAAAAGTCGTTGGCCAGCCAATCGGTCTGCCGCGTCGCGCCAAAGACAGAACCATGGAAGGTGTTGGAACCCGATCGGAGCAGCGTGTTGAAGACAGCGCCGCCGGTGCGGCCTACCTGCGCGTCGTAGGTATTTGCCTGGACCTTCACGTCCTGGATCGCTTCGATCGTCGGGATCGCGATCGGCCGGTTGTTGGTATCCGTGATCGGGAGGCCGTCGATCTCATATTGGTTTGAGCCAACCGGACCGCCCGCCACGGAGGTTTGCGTGGTCCCGTTCTGGTCGGCAAAGCGCACAAATTGCGGATTTCCCGTATTGACGAAGAGTCCCGATACTTTCACCGACATATAAGGATTGCGGCCGAGGATCGGCAGGTCCACAAGCTGTTGCTGACTCAGATTGGTGCTCACGGATGCCGTCGATGGATCGACAAGTGCAGCCTCCGAGCTGACCTCAACCACTTGCTTCTCCGAACCTACCGAAAGCGCAATATCGAGAGTGAGGAAGTCCTGGGGAGAGAGTTGGATGTGGGTGCGGTCGCTGGCACTGAACCCAGCAGCTTCTATATGGAGCGTATAGCTCGACGGGCGAAGCTCGTTGAAGGCATAGGCCCCGATGCTGTCTGTGACGGCACTGCGGACCTGATGCGTCGCTTCGTCGGTCAGCGTGGCCGTTGCGCCGCTAAGGGCACTGCCGCGCACATCGCTCACTGTGCCGCGCAATCCGCTGCTGAAGGTCTGCGCGGATAAGAGCGTGGAAAAGCCAGCGGCGAGAGCCAACGCAGCAATAATTCCGCGAATTGCCAGGAATTGCTGCGAACGGTCGGCGGCTCGAAAGGGAATTCTTCTGAAGGCAGTGATAAATTGGGTCACGGTATCTCCTGAGTGGTGCAGTTCAGCTACGCACTTCGGACACCCCTAACCGTGATGCAGCGCCATATATCTAAGCAGATGTCTGCAATCTGGAATCTCCGTCAGGATGTGGGTCGATTGTGCGAGCACACAGAATGAAGACTCATCGAAGCGATGAGCGAGTGGCTATTGAGATGGAAGACGGTTTGTCTAGAAGACTAACGACAAGCTTGCGAACACGCCTGATAGCTCGACTCGACAGATGATGCCTGCGAGGAACAACAACAGTATTGGCGGTGCTTGTGCATGAACCTTATCTTAAGCAACGTTTGAATCCGCGTCAACACGCGCTCTTAATCGGGCACCAGGCAACGCCGAATGTTACCTGCCATCGTCTGTTCATCAAGGATGAGCGTTCGCGTCCCTCAGAACTAGAGTCTGCGAGCGGTTCGCTGGTGTCAGGGGAGAGCTCTATCACGTTCCGTCTTCGCCGGAGGCGTTGACGTCCATTTGAGGTTAAGCTGAGGGTAGAGCTTACTGGCCGGTGCGAACAACGACAGCCCGCATTGTTGCTCCGTTCGAGCGGGTCTGGCAAAGCGAACGCGGCCACGTCTGTGATAATCACGAGTCTTCCACGCATAAGCAGGGTATGGCGCCACGCATAAGCTGGGTATCCCCACTCGCTGTCCGCGCATAAGCAGGGTACGCCTCACGCATAAGGAGGGTACACTCAGATCGCAACTCCATGACTCGAAAAGGTTCGTGGCATGCCCTGTATGTTCCTGTATCAAAGTCTATATTTAACCCGTAGTCGCTCGACACGGTTGTGCAAATGTCTCTGTGGCGGAAAGCTACGAGACCCTCCCCTCCCGGGAGGGAAAGAAGTCAGGCCCGTCGAGCTACCCAACGATCTTCGGAATATGTGTCGCAGAGGGAAGAAGCAGGATGCCGCGATCATCGCTCTCAATTCTGAGGCGAGGATACACTGTCACCACCCTGCGGAATGCTTCGATCGCGTTCCCCCGGAACCGAGAGCGGCCCTGGGGCGTATCGGCATAGCTGGCCCCAAAGCTCACTTGTAAGGATCGCCACGATACCGCCGTCGGTCTCGACAGATAACTGACCCTTCGAGTCGCCCATGAATACAGGTCCAGCGCGAGCGGCGATCTCTTGAGAGATCTGATGGCCCTCAAGTCTAGCGGCACCGGCGCTTCCACGATGCGTTCAAAGAAGTTCGCTGAGAGGGTGATCGAGGACTTTGCTGCCTTCGTCATCGCCAAGTTCTGTGGAGTCCACCAGAGGTTGAATGAGTCCGCGAACAAGAGGTTGGTGCCGGTGGAAAGCGATTGTCCATCGGTCTCTTGGGACCATCGCGTCGATATTGCGCATCCGACCAGGCGTTGCATCTGGTCTTTGAAGCGAGGAATCGTTCCCCAATGGCCGCCGGTGGCCTGAAGGCCGAGTTGAGACATGAAACTGGAAAGCGACGAGCCAAGCTCAAGCTCTCGACTCCGTGTTCGCACCGCCTCTGTGGTCATCCATATCAAGATCAGGCGCGGGTAACTTCCATAGGGCAGTCCTGTGCCGCCGACATCATTGATAGAGAGCGTCAGGTTTCCATCCGTTCGCACATACCGTGTTCCTGGGTGTGCCCGGTGAGGCAGCGTCGTTTGAACGAGAAACTTAGCCATGAATCCCAGTGCACCGGCATCGACGGCGCTCTCCGAGGCCATTGCTTCGACAAACGACAAAATCCTGTCACGCTCTCGTGGTCTGGAGCGCTTCACCGGCAGATTGGCAGGCCCACCCTTACCGGCAACAAGCCGACGGTTCGGCGTGGAGGTTCCAGAAGCTAACCCTCCCGAAGATACCGCAGCCAATTCAGCCGCAGTCAAGCCTGGGAGCGTGCGAAGGATCGATGCGACATCAACGAGATCGGAACCCAACCTAAAACCCTTAAAAATCTCTTACCGCAACGCACAAGGCTCAATGGGGATGTTCAGTCCATCCGTCTCAACAGACTACTTTAGTGTTGGGTACATTTCAATACTAGGATGAGGGAGGACGATCCTCCCTGCCTTTAGCCGGCGATCAAGCTGCCGTCTTCCGGCACCCTCCTCTGCGGGATGTTCCTTCCCGCAACGCCCTTCCTAAGTGCAACGGCAATCTTTCCCGCGCTTCGCGCCAAGACAAGGAAACCAGACCTGCTGAGGGACTCCGTCCCTGGCGCGCGCAAGCTGATGGAAAAAGCTCCGTGCAGCTCCAGGTATTCGCTTCCTCCGGCCTTCGGCTGGCCTTGCAGGCCACTTTTCCCACAGCTTGCACTTGCCGCCCCTGCTGGCGTGGGCCAGGGCCAAGGCGTGTTTGTGAGCAAACACAGCAAGGCCATTCAAAAAACGGAGGAACCACCCATGAGCAGCAATCAGCCCAGCATCGCCACCCCGACCGAAACCAGCAACGTTACTTCTCTTCCCGCCAAACCCCAGCCCCAGACCAGCAAAGAAGTCATCGCCGAAAACGTAAAGCTACTCATCGAGCAGCTTGAGGCCGGACACAGCGAAGGACTCACAGCCTACCTCACCGCGATGGGCCGGTTCCATCGTTACTCTTTTTCCAACTGCCTTGAGATCGCCAGACAAATGCCTTCCGCTTCGAGAGTGGCGGGGATGTATGCGTGGAACCAGCTTGGACGCAGGGTGAAGAAAGGATCGAAAGGCATCCGCATCCTTGCCCCCGTGATCGGCTTTCGCAAGAAGAAGGATTCCGAGGCGGCGAAAGATGTCACCAAGCAGAATGAACCCGTTCTGGTCGGATTCCGTTCGGCCTACGTGTTCGATGTCTCCATGACCGAGGGGAGTCCTCTGCCGGAACTCGAAGAGCGGGTCACGGGCGACGTTGGAGTCGCCCTCGAACGGCTGATCGACTTCATTCTCGCCCAGGGCATCGAGCTTGAATTCAAGGAGAGCATCGCCCCGGCGTTGGGCATGAGCTACGGAGGCAAGATCGTTATCCTCCCCGGTCAGTCTCCAGCGGAATCCTTCAGCACCCTCGTCCACGAGGTAGCGCACGAACTGATTCACAAGTCCTCACGGCGCACTGCAACCACCAAGACCGTGCGAGAGACCGAAGCAGAGGCGATTGCCTTCGTAGTAGGCACAACCGTCGGCCTCGACAATGGCCGGAGTTCGGCCTCGTACATCCAGCTCTACCACGGTAACGCCGCGCTTCTGGCCGAAAGCCTTGAAGTCGTCAAGCAGACTTCAGCCTTGATTCTCTCCGCCATAGAGACGCCCGCAGTCACGGCAGAGCAGCCCGAAGAGGGGCCGGACGACCGGCCCGTCACCACGCAGCCCGCCACCGATGCAGCAATCGCGGAGGTGGCGTAATGCAGACCATACTCGAAATCCTTAAGGGGGCCGGAGGCTGGAATCCCGGCCTCTCCCTCAAGATCGAGAACGCGCCGTATATGGCGCTTGTGATCGAAGCCACCGACGAATCAGGTCCCTGCGGACTCCCCGCTATCTCTGTCTGTCACTACGGCGAACAGAACGGCGACCTGATGCGCGACCCGGAGATGTGTTTCGAGCTTGGACTCGCGGGAGGGGCGCACCTACAGCCGTTCTATTTTCGGAACGACTACCTCGGACTATAGCAGTGGAGCCGCACCGTGGAGCGCGGCCAATACGTTCATCTCTCGGGCTTTTACGAGCACCATGAGCGATTCGCCAAGCAGTGGGACAACAACCTCCGTTTGCAGGGCTTCGCCGAAGCGTTCGAGCGGCAGCAGACCCCACGCGCATAAACCTTTCCGCCCCGGAGCGGATTGGAAGCGCGTCCGCTCCACAACCACCAATGCAGTGCAACCGCTCAAGGAGAGCAGCCATGCAGGACAGCAGCGCATTTCAATTCATCGCCATCGACCAGATTCACGAGTCCACCACCAACCCCCGCCGCACCTTCGATGAAGCCAAGCTGTATGAGCTTGCCGAGTCCATCAAGCACAACGGCGTGATTCAGCCCATCACGGTCAGGCCGAATAACCAAGGCTTTGAGATCGTCGCCGGAGCCAGACGTTATCGCGCCGCGCAGCTTGCCGAGTTGTTTTCCGTTCCCGCCCGTATCGTCGAGATCGACGACGCGACGGCGCTCGAATGGCAGATAACTGAAAACGCCCTTCGCGAGGACGTACATCCTTATGAAGAGGCGCAGGGCTACGGGCGTTTGCTTGACATGCCCGGTTACGACGTTGCCGCGTTGACCGAGAAGACGGGCAAGAGCGCAAGCCACATCTACGCCCGACTGTCTCTCCTGCAACTCATTCCCGCCGTGGCCGAAGCCTTCACGCAGGAGCGCATCACTGCCAGCCACGCCAACCTGATTGCCAGACTGCCGCAGGAGTCGCAGGCCGCAGCCTTCGAGCAGTGCTGGCGCAAGGACTGGAAAGACGACGAGCCCCACCTTCTACCCGCCAAGTGCCTTTCCGCTTGGATACAGACCAACCTCTATCTCTCCCTCGACGATGCGCCATTCGACCGCGAAGACCCCACCCTCAACCCCGCCGCCGGAGCTTGCACCAGTTGCCCCCGACGCAGTGGATACAACACCGCACTCTTCGCTGACGTAGTCTCGGACGAATGCTTGGACGGAGGCTGCTTCCAAACCAAGATTGAAAACCACATCAACCGTGAGATCGCCGCCCGGCCCGAGTTGGTGCAGATCGAGACCGCATGGAGGAATCCGAAAGAGCAGCGGCCCGGAGCGCTCCAGCGCGGCCACTATCGGGAGATTGAAGCCCCGGTAGAGAACCCCGACGCGGAATCCACCCCGCCGTGCGCGTCGGCCAAGACAGCCATCATCGTCTATGGCAAGCGCGTAGGCACCACAGTCAGGGTATGCACGGACGACGATTGCCCCGTGCATGACCGGAACCCGGCACCGCATCACGCGTCGCCCCCACCCCCGGCCATCGCTCCCGCGCCGGAAGCTGAGACGCCAGAAGAGGACGAGGAGCGCAAGCGCCACTACGAACAACAGCGAAAGGAGTATGAGGAGGAGCAGGAACGCAAAGCGGAGGAGCGGAAGCGGGAATTTCAGCGGCAGCATGAGGAGCACGAGGCGGAACGCGCCCGGATGAAAGCGGTGCATGAATCCCGTGTCGCTACGCTCGCCCGGATCGTCGAAGACGCGCCAGTCATGTTCAGCGCGGCCCAACTGAGGGTATTGCTCACGGCGCTCGTCACCCTGAATCCTGAATTTATCGAGGGTGTCGCAGCCGAGATCGTCGGCGACGACGAGAACAACCAACAGACGCCGGACGAGGTTCTGCTTTCGACCATAGCCGCGCTCCCGGAAGACAAGCTGGCTGGCTTCGCCGTGCGACTTGTCTTCACCGACTACACCGCCATTCCACGCGAGGGCGAAGTGGATCGTCTTGCGGAGGCAGAAGCCTCTTTCAAAGCCCCGCAATCCACGAGTGCAAGTAAACCGAAGAAGGCCGAGACCGCCCGCGCCAAAGTCTCGCCGAAAAAGAAGGCCGCGAAGAAGTCGGTCGCGGCCTAGCACCAGTGCGGGAGTCCGAACGGACTCCCGCCTTCCGTCCCACATGAGCGAATACACAACCCGAAGGAGAACACTGCCATGAGCACTCTAGCAGCACCCGCACCGACCGCCGCCATCTCGCTTTACTTCCGCGAAGGAAGCTCCGATAAGGTCTACCACGCGCAGATCGTCGCGAATGGCGATGACCTCTACGCCGTCAGCTTCCAGTATGGCCGCCGGGGTTCAACATTGCAGACCGGAACCAAGACAGTCGTTCCGGTCACCCTCGCCGAAGCCCGGAAGATATTCAACAAACTCGTGACCGAGAAGAAGGCCAAAGGGTACACCGAAGGTGAGCGGGGAGTTCCATACTCAAGTGGCGAACTGGCGAATCGGCGTTTCGAGTACACTCCGCAACTGCTCAATTTCATCGACGAACCCGCCATGCTCGAATACCTCCGTCGCCCGGATTGGTTCATGCAGGAGAAAATAGACGGCGTTCGCCAGATCGTCGAGTGCCGTGCAGGTGTCGTCACTGCGGGAAACCGCAACGGCCTCACAGTGGCGGTCTCCGCCGCCATCGTCGAAGCCGTCCTTGCTCTCAGTCACGATTGCGTACTCGACGGCGAAGCGACGGGGGATGTCTACTGGCCCTTCGATCTTCTCAGTTTCGACGGACGCGACATCACCGAGCGGTCAGCGACCTACCGCCTCCACCTCCTCACCGCCACGCTCAAGGCGAACCCGTCGAAGGCCCTGGGGATGTT
>Ga0209208_10001768_pt1 | contig 30829 bp, 35 predicted proteins | sample S1TSphfallax_3_FD_187694 | JGI IMG/M metagenome (GOLD analysis project Ga0209208, IMG submission 187694) | Host-associated microbial communities from peat moss isolated from Minnesota, USA - S1T2_Fd - Sphagnum fallax MG (SPAdes) (version 2) | ecosystem: Host-associated > Plants > Peat moss >...
GTTGTGTGAAGTTGAGGGTTGTTTTGCTGCAACAACAACAAACAAAAAAATAAAAACAAAAACAAAAACAAAAAACCCACAACTCTGGACAGACACAGTGGAGAGAGAGAGAGAGAGAGAGAGAGAAGAAAAAACAAAAACAAACAAACTTGTTGTGATGGAAAACTAAGTGAGCTTTTCTCTACTCAACCTTATGTGTCAGCTTCTCCAAATCACCACAACAGTACAAGAAAAAGTAGCAGAAGAAGAAGAAGCAAAAGAAGTGGTGGTGGTGGTGATAAGAGTAGTCAGGTTTTGTCGTGAAGCTCCTCCTCCTCCTCTGGCACTACCCCGGAGAGAGAGAGAGAGAGAGAGATGATCTATTGCCATAGCTGTAGGGATCTGGTGGTGTATACTGATCTCCTTCCTCTTCGTCGTCATCTTCTTCTTCTTCTTCTTCTTCTGCCTTCTACTAGTGTATGTATCCTCCATCACATGATACTGTAATGGTAGTAGCCAAGTTCAATAACCTCCACAGTTTCCTCCTTTTGCTGCTGCTGCTGCTGCTGTTATTCCTGGAGGGTTCAAGACGAGAAGAAGAGGAAGAGAAGAGAAGAAAACAGAGAGGAAGAAGAAGAAGAGAAAGAGAAAGAGAAAGAGAGGACGCTGCTAGTTTTGAGCTCCAAATGCCTCCTCCTCATGGGTTGAGCTGCTGCTTATGATCTGTGAGCTTGTGCTCGTTTCCCTCACTTTCATCCATCATGAGGTCATGCTCCTGCTCCTCTTGCTTAAGCAAAGTGGAAGGAGAAGCGGCAGCAGCAACGACAAGTTCCGACATACATTGATTCTGTTTCCTTCCGACTACAGTAGTTTGTGGGTTTGGGAGGCAATTGTTCAAGCATCACATAAGAAGAAAGGGAAGGAAGAGAAAGGAAAGGACAAGAAAAGAAAAGAAAAGGAGAGGATCTTCTTGTGCGAATTTTGTGTGTCTTTTTCGCCCTTTTTTTGTTGTCGTCAAGTGCTTTTTGGACGTAAGGCGGCCGCAGCAGTCGTCGTCTTCCGCGTGTTGAGCTTTGATAGCGGCCGGAGGAGGAGGAGGAAGTGCTGCGACGAGCTGCTGCTACTGCTGCTGCCGCTGTTGGCTGGCTGGCCTGCCTGCTGCTGTTGGTGGTGGTGGGTGGTGGTTTGTAGCTCTGCAGAGCTAGATGGCTATGGCGATGACTGAAGCTCATGAGAGGCGCTGGATTAACACAACATGGGAACTGCAACAGCAGCAGAATCCGGAAAATTCGGAAGGTATGAGGGATGGAGAAGCAGGCGCAGGAGGAGATTATGGTAGCGCTCTTCTATCATCACGGGTGGATTGGGACCTCAAGGATTGGGAATCTATAACCCTCGCATACCCAACTTCAGATGAGAATTGCTGCAGCAGCAGCAGCTTGCCAGAGACAGTCATGGTTTCTGCTGCAGTGGTGAAGTCGGAGCCACAAGCAGAAGTGGAGGAAAGTGAGGAGGAGGAGGAGGATGAGGTGGTTCATCAAGCTCCTGAAGCAGCAGCAGCAGCTCCTCTCAAGCTTGGGCTTAAACTCGGCAGACGTAGCAGCAGCAGCAGCACGGAGAAGAACAAGAAGGAGAAATCAGTTTCGCAAGGATCTTGTTCAACAACAACTCCTACTGCTGCCATTGCTCCTCCTCCGGCAGCAGTGGCAGTAGCAGTAGCAGCAGGTTCTTCTTCTTCTTCACCTCCTTCCACCAAGAAGCAGCGGGTGACGTCTCCCTCTTCAGCAGCAGCAGCAGCAGGAGGAGGAATCCAAAACCCTGCTCCTCCTCCTCGTTGTCAAGTGGAAGGATGCACGGCTGACCTAAGCTCTGCCAAAGACTATCACCGAAGACACAAAGTTTGTGAGATGCATTCCAAAGCTTCCAAAGCCATAGCTGCTGGACGTGAACAACGCTTCTGTCAACAATGCTCCCGGTAAGCCCATTAGCTTCCCATACCCCATCCATACCCATACCTCAACTGCAGCAACAGCAACAGCAGCAGCTACAGTAGTGTAGCTCCAGAGGCAGTCGACTGACAGACAGACTCACTCACTCACTCCCTTGCATGTTGTGGGTCTTTGTGTTTTGTGGGTCTTTTGTCTTTCTCTACTGTCTGCAGGTTTCATGTGTTGACAGAGTTTGATGAAATCAAGCGCAGCTGTCGAAGAAGACTTGCAGGACACAATGAACGGCGGCGCAAACCTCACCTTGAGTCTTCTTCTTCTGCTGCTGCTGCTGCAGCTGCGAGCAACCTCTCTTTCAACTGTCGAATCTCATCACCAATGCGCAGCACTGATGCCTTCCATATCCACGGAACAGCTGCAGATTCTCTTTCTCTTGATGGTACAGCAGCAGAGATATACCTAACCCTCCACCCAACCCTTTGAATTCCCACCAGCATACCAACCTCACTTGATCACATCCTTGTACCTCTGAATGCTGCTGTCAGTCACCCATTTGTTGTATCCACAAGAATGATTTGAGCATTTCTTTGTCACCGAATTACAGAATTATCTTTGTACCAAAAAACTGCATCTGCCTCTCAAAATCACACAATTTTCACACAACATTCAGTTGTGGATTTTGAGAGAGATCCAGTTTCTTGTTGAGTAGAGAGAAGGATTTTTTTTTCTAGGAGCTCAAACTGAGTGGCTTTCTTTCTCTCTCTTTCTTCTGCAATGCAGATTGCAAGCAGACACAGTTCTTGGAGCAAATTCAAGGTTCCCAAGGAGGAGGTCGGCCACTGTCTTCTCCTGATCTGCATGATGATGATGAGCATTCAAACCACCACCACCCTTTTGCAAATGTGTTGAATCTCAGTAGCCCTTGGAGGCCAGGCGAGAATGTGCGATCACCACAGCACATTCAGGTGTGTTTCGATCATCATCACCTCATATTCTAAGCTTTTATGCTTTCTGCTGATCCTCCATGGGTCTTTGTGAGAGCCCAGGCTTCCATGGGTTTCCTGAGAGCCACCAAGCTTCCCATGGGTTTCTGAGAGGAGAGATATGTATTGCTGCAATTTCAACTGAAACCTGGAAGCAGCTGCTGCTGCGTATGGTAATGTCTCTGGAGGTTGTCTTTTCCAATCGCCAATTGAGTTTTCTGAGAGAGAGAGATTAGGCATTCTTTTGTGCAAATGTGATCAAAGAAACTTTGGAAAAAACTGGCAGTCGATTCTCATAAGATTGTGCTGCTGCTGATTGTTCTGTTAATAAACGAAAGTGTTTTTCTTGTGTGGTTTCATTTTTGTTTTGTACAGCAGGTTGAAGAGAAAGAAGGGCAGTTGATGATGTTGGACCGTCGTTATGGCACACCATCATCAAATCGTCTGCTCATGTTTCTGCAAAGCCCCAGGGGACAAATGCGAGGTGCTTTGGATCCTTCGCCAGATGTGGGCTTGAGCAATCTGAGTCCTCTGGTGGTGGGTGGTGGTGGTTCTTCACAGGAGTTTGTGGATGGAGCCAAGGGATCTTTATGTCAGAATTTGTCACTGGGTGGTGGCGGTGGGTGGGAAAACAACAACCACCACAACTACCACCACAACCAGGGATGCGAGTCCCAAAGCTCCGGCTGTGCTCTTTCTCTTCTGTCATGGGGAACAACTCCTTGTCCCCCTGCACTTGACCTTTGTGTTGACAATACAAGCTTGGATCATCATCATCATCACCAACTTGTAGCTGACAACAACATGGGCAGTAATACTGTAGCTTCATTTGCTACTCATCACTTGCCGCAACAGCAGTCTCAAGAGCACTATCTTGCATTTGAGAAGCTGTTTTCAGCACAATCTGGCAGTCTAGGGGCCATGGGAATCAGTGATATCAGAATCACAGACATCCAGCAACAGCAACAGCCTCTAGAACAAAGTCAGCTGCATGGTGTTGGTGGTGGTGGTGGTGGTGGTGATGATGGGGCTTCAGGTAACTTTCTTTCATATCTTGGTGGGTTGGGTTTGGATGCTGGGAACTCCATGTTGGCACTTTTCCAGTCAAGCCATGACCTGCAAGGAATGAGGTCAGGAGTATCAAGCGCTCATCAAAGCTTAAAGGTGACCAGTGATTTGGTGTGCACACCAAGTTTGCAGGTGCATCAGCAGCATCATCTCCATCAGGTTCATACTACTACTACTACTAGTGTGCATTCGCAGATGCAAACATCCTTCAATGGAGGAGGAGGAGAGTATGGCGAGTTTGGTCCCCCGCTTCGTGCTTTTGAGAGCTCCCTGTTCAGCACCCAACATATGCTCTAGAAGTTGAGCAAGCTCTGATTCAAAGCTCAAACTGGAAGGATGATGGATTCATGGTGGGTGGTTGCTCAAAAGCTTTCAACGTTTTCTATGGAAAACTCAAATACTTAGCTGAATAAATTCCTGTTTTCTTCATCTTCAGCACTTCCCATGAAAGCAGCAACCAGTGTCTGAAGCTGCATGGAAAGTGTGAATGCAAGATCTTGGAGTAATATATCTACATATCTATATATATGTATAATTTTTTTCCTTTCAGCACCAACTCCTCTACTCTTTTATCAAAAGCAGAAGCCTCTGTGCAGTGTTGAGACAAATCAAGGGTGGGCTCAGTTTTGTTTGAACCAAACTTTGGCTACAAGCTTTTGCTCTTTTCTCTTCTCAGGAAGGGGTTCAGCAATCTGCACAACTTCAGAGAGCTCAATTGTGGCAGAAGTGTGGAGTTTCTGCAAAGCTTCTTCGGTACCGAATGGAGAAGCGTATCATCGTTCAATTTCTGAACCCCTGCACCTCTCTAATTGTCCATTCAAGGCTGTAAAGATGGAACCAAACCTCTGTGGTTTGATTTTTTTGTTTTTCAGTTCATACGCACGAAGTCATTTTTTACCAGTGTGATTGGAAGATGAAGACATGGATTGGACCAACCAAAAGATTGAGGAGTTGCCCCTTTACTATGTCCCATTTTGCTGGCATACCTTTTCCATAGATAAGTATGGTATTTACAAAATCTCTCTTCTGCCTCAGCAAAGTTGAAATATGTGGACAATTGTTTGGATCATACATTCAAGTCTTTGTTGCTTTGTTTGTTGCACAGATGGGTTTTTTGCACTTGGACAAAATAACTTAAATGAATAGATCACTCTCGAGTTACAAAAAAATTCAGACTCTGTGTCCTATCAATCTGGATGTGCAAAGGGGGAAAGGTTTTAGATATGCAATTGTTCAGTTTGGTTGATTTTCTTTGACTACCCATCATGTCTTTTGAAGTACAGAAACCATGAAAGCAAACATCTGACGACATGAAAAGATGTTGCAAGAAAATCATGCTACAATAGTATGTGGATGGTGTATCCATGCAAGGAATACCTCTCTTAACACCATTGTACATGTTTTGTGGCTTATGTATATTATCATCATGTCAATATGGACTTGAAAAGTGCCATGTAATATTTCTGTGATATGATTGTCAATTTGTGGTGTTTTTGTTGTTGTTTCTTTGTAAATGCCTTGCCATATATGCTTGATCAAGATAATGGTTTTGTTTTTCAATTCTACTTGGGTTTCATTTATGAGTGGACTATTACTTGCTCTACAAGAACACCTGTATAAAATTGTGTAGAATGACCTATAATTAGATTTGATCTCCATTGTCCAAGACAAATGCTTCAAAAATGAGATCTTGCAGGTTACAATTGTGAACTTGAATGCCATCTTGAATTAGGTGACCCTCCTTTCAATGGATGACAACTCATCATAACCTATGTCTGTCGGGATGAAGTAAAGAAGAGGGAGAGAGAGGGCATCTTTGATGAGCAACTAGAGGAGGGCCAATCGGAAGCTCCAAAAACCCTCTGCACTGTAGGTTATGAACCTGATATCCCCAATTGTTTAATGGGTTTTAGGGTTTCCAACACTCCTTCTGACAAGTCAACTTGTGGGGGGTTAAACCCCCAATAAGGGTTTTCTAGTATTTGTCGGGTCTGACCTTGCATTTTGGGAATGTCCCCCATTCCCAAGGTAAAGGGGCCAAAAGTCTAGACCAGCGATTCGGGAATGTGCCCCACAATTGGGGTTTTACCCATCATAAAACACAAAGGGTAACACCGCAAGGTTAACATGGATGCAAAGTTAACATATAAATGTTTCTCTCCTACTCCAAAGGAGGAATGTGCAAGATCCCTCTCCTCTTCTCTTCTCTTCTCTTCTCTTCTCTAGGATGGGATATTCAAGAACATAAGGTGCCCACCAAATGCATTAAGAAATTTCTCATCAAGTGCTTTATTTACATCATCAACCACCAAGTGCGTCTTTTGGATCATCTTGTGGGTTCTCAAGTTACACCAAGTTGATGTCCCCCATTGACAGTAGTTCGGGTTTTTGAAACTCCTTTGCACTAACTAGTCAATTGAAATCATCAAGCTTTTGAATCACTCAGGAATTGATGAATCTCTTTCCCATTTTGTCGTTTTTTTTTAACTTTTCAACTCTTTATGATTTGAAGATCAATATGTTGGATTCAATAAAAATTTTGGGTGTCTTCACCAATAGTGCAACAACTTTCTTCATCGATGTGCTAACATGGAGTGGATAGCAAAAGGCACCAGAGACCCTCTTTTAGCAACATTGTGTTTCTTTTATAGACAGAAAGTGTCATTGCGTTTACAAAGAGTGCAAGCCACCTCCATCTCGAGGCAAACTGTTATCGCAAGGGAGGGTTCTTCTAAGCTTGGAGTTTTATCGGGTTTACCTCCCCCTTTCTTTAGTGGATATGCTTCAAGTGATTGGTGGAGGTTTTGGTACTTAGTGGTTCCCTTGCCTCCGTGTGGCCCCACCTCTTTTGGGTTGTTTGTTAGCTTGGACTTTGGTCCTTGTCCCTTATTTTCTTTTCCTCTCCCTTTCTTGGGTGCTTTCTTTTTATGAAGTTTGGGTTTAGGGTTTCATCAATAAGACAACCCAAGATTCTAAGACAAGTTGATCTTAAAACCATAACACAATCCGAGATTCTTTGGTTTGTTTTATGAAGTCTAGTTCTTGTCGATTTAGAATTTACTTTTTATAAATCTTTTTTTACTAACAAGGTTTATAATTAAACATTTTTGTTTGTAATATTCCTTTATTCTCCAAGTTTAAGTATCTAGAAAAAAGTACTTTATTGATTGTGGTATCATTTTTTTGTGACCTTAATTGTAATAATTGTAATGGATTCTCTTGCAATTGTTTTGCATTCTAATTGTTTGCATTATTAACATTATCCCCAGATTGCAAAGGTCTTGTCATATTTGGACTTTGGCAAGCTCCCAAATTCTCAAATGCTTAAATATGGATAAGTTTTACAAGCCTTCCTTCCTGGCAAAAATTGTGAAACATTACCACAAATAGCATGTTTAATGCGATTCTGATATTTGGAATACTTGATACCTAGTAAGATTCATAATGTATACGGGATTTTAGGCTTTGAAGTTTACACATTCAAAGAGTTTATGAATGAGAGACGCCTCAGATTCTGATGCAATGTGGTCTGCAAAAAAGCGGAGGGAGACTTGAATGGGATCTAGAGAATAATGATTCCTACACACATATTCCAGATGGGTTTCACAAAGAATCTGCCAGGGAGAAACACACTAATCAGAGGGAGGAAAAGAAAAAAGAAAACTCAGCTCTGCCACTCTTGTGCAAGAGCTAACCCCACATGGCAAGGCAAGATAACAAACACTAACAAGTTTTCTTATTACACCATTCCAACAATCTGCCAAAGATTGCATCTATAATAATGAGGATAAAACTATAAACTGATTGAGAACAGTTCATCACTCACCAAGATCATATAATGAGGTGGAAACCAAGCACCAAGGAAAGAAGCATTTTGTATGAACTCAGCGGGCAACCAAGAGCCCCACATTGTTATGTACTTGGTATGCTCCTTTTTCTTCTCCTGCACCATTTGCAAGCTACAGAACGATGTAGAAAGTAGGTTCATTCTGTATGTAAAAAGCTGTAGCTTATCAATCAGACTCAACCTACATGTCTTAATTATAACACTGAGACATTTCATGAATAATGTTCAATACAACACTGCATCCACAAACACCACAACTATTCCGACTGCTCATATTGTCATTGGCCTTCCTGCAACATAGTAACAGCAGAGCAGAGTCCCTTGATTTCCAGTATTATCTTTTTCTTATTGTGGTTGGAAACCATTCCATGAGCATTCATTCACACTTTGCTTCACAACAACAAATGAGACACAAACAGTAGACAGCTATGTGCAACTTAATTGAAAGTCTTCTGTGGGCACCTTCTTGGCCAATCCAAAATGCACAAACCTTTGCCTGATCACCAAACATTTGAGTCCACCAGTATGTTTGAGCACAATATACCCCTGCACATCAACCCACAAAACAGATAATACTTTCTGGGGTTGTCACATTGGAAAAGGGAAAATTCCTAATAACATCAACAAAATCTTTCCACTGCTCCCCAAAACCCACCTAGGCAAAATGAAGACAAGAAATATAACACAAGATTGTGTCCAGAGTAAGGAGCATACCTCTGGAGCATACTCATGTCGAGAGCAAGGAGCTCTAATTACCTACACAACTAAGACACTAATAAGCACATAATATTAGCATATGTCTATTCTGTTAATGACCCAAGGGTGCTCAATTTGCATGACCTTGAGCTTATGAAAGCCAAACACAAGGCACTCCTCATGCATGATGTATTCATTCTTTCAACATATGGAAGAAGAAAATGCACCTTGAGAAACCAAAGTTGGAACCAGCACACACACCAGGGGTTCCACGGATAAACGTGGGTCATTGAATCTAGAGCTGTACAATAGGAAAAACCCATCAAACTGCAGGTCTGTGAGAAATCAATCCCCATTTCCAATATCTCTAGATCTGAACTTCTGCAGCAGCCCTTTTAACATATTCAGTGTCAATGGTTGCAAGATAGCAATTATCTTACAAGACATACAAGAGCAGGGACTTGCTGCCCCTCACATCTTTATCTTCAGTCTCGATGCCAGTAGGAATTGCATCTACAGAAGAGCACACAACTGCCCTAAATATATCATCATCAACAGGCCAACTACAGGCTGTTCTTCATTTGGTATTTGGCATTCTCTTCTGCTTCTGACTATCACTAATCTAAAAAATCTTGAAAAAGAATGGCTACTGCAACCTACATCATTCTTATGTCAACCACAATAACTCACAACGAACCACAAGAAACTTCCTTTCCAAGAAGAAATTAGACTACTCACATGTGCTAGCTACATCTTACATGAAACTGGAAGATCACAACTTTGACATGTGAACTACATAGGAAGGAATTTATTGCTTGGTTCTCTTCTTATCTCTGTTCCTGCTCTGAACTCCTTTCCTCCTCACTAGAAGGTGAATCTGACAGGAGCTCTCTCTTCTTGTCTATGGAATCATTGGTGGGTGAAGGAGGAGGATCAAGGTTCAGTGCCAGCTGCAGTGAGTACAAAGTTAAGCCAATTGAGTTTGCAGCAAAGACGAAAGTAGCTAGATAGCAGATCCCAGTAATAATAGTCCTGCACACACAAACACACCCACCACACATGCACACATATGTGCACAGCACAGATGAGAAGATCCAAATGATTAAAGGTCATCACTAGGAGAAATCCATACGTCACAAACTCTGCTCACAAGGGCCAAAATAAAAAACCAAATGGGTTTCTGCCACAGCAATCAGGATTCTGAACAACAAGACGCTTGCACTCTGAACAACAAAACGTGTGCAATCAGGAGGATTTCTGAACAGTAAAATGTGTGCAGTCATGATGTCTAAACAACAAAAAGGGTGCAGTCATGATTTCTGAACTACAAAATGATTTCTGAACAAGAAGCTTATGCTCTGAAGAACAAAATATGTGCGATCAGGATTTCTGAACAACAAAATGTGTGCAATCAGGATGATTTCTAAAGTACAATACGTGTGCAATCAGGATGATTTCTGAACAACAAAATGTGTACAATCAGGATGATTTCTGAACAACAAAATGTGTGCAGTCATGATTTCTGAACTACAAGATGGGTGTGTTGTGAGAGATATTAAAGGAGAAGCTCACCTGACAGTTATAGTCAGATTGCGAATCTGGAAACAGAAACACACAGAAGACATTAGACAATTGGTCATTGCACTATACAATGCTGCAACTCTCTGGCTTGTTGATTGTAACTCAGTCTCTCTCTGTCTCTCTCTGTGGCAACCAAGCAAGCCATTTGTCTACATGGAGGAACATGGTGAGGAGGACAACAACATACAGAGTAATTGGAGGAGACAGCTTTGTCACTAAATCCGGCTTCAACAGTGGTTGTGAACTTGTAGAGCACCAGAGCTATGATGGCAGCCATAACAGCTCCTAACAATGTTTGCAAGGGATTCAGTTTTGGGCCTTCCACTTCGGGTGGTGCTGCCTTTGTCAACAAACCTCCTCGAATCGCTGCTGCTTCTTTCGCTTGCTCCTTGATGGACTTTTTGGCAGACTCCTCTCCTGTGGACCTAAATTTCTGTGCAAAGCAAAAAGATTGGTTTTTCAGTGAGAGTCCTGAAACTACCAAGTTATGAATCCTGCCGCCACTTTGTGAGCTCATAACTCCCTCATGTGAAGTCCAATTCAAGAGCTTTCAAAGACAAAATTGTAGTCTCTGAAAAGAACATTCCAACAATGCATCAAACTTCCAAATCAGTGTCTGTTTTTGCAGCATCAGCAAAGAAGTTGCTGCAGGGTGTGGCGTCCTCAAAGATCCAAGTATCTCTCTGTGAACTCTAACTAGGAAGACTACAAGAAGGAAATTTGCTTAGAGAAGGGGAAAGCATGTCATGCTATGGTCACATACCATTTCCTTGGCTCGTTTGGAGCGGCGTCGCACGGCACGGATGAGAAGCACAGTGATGGCACCTGTGAGCAAAATGCTAGCCACCGCTTGCAATGGAGTGGTCTCAGGAATTGCCCGAGGATCATAAATCTCCGCAGGCGGCAGCTCTATAGGTCCTTCTTCTACACCTAGTGCTGCACTCCTCCCTTGCAGAATAATCTCCTGCGAAAGCTCGTAAATCTCTCTCACAGAAAACCGCAAAGCTGTGGAGGAGGAGGAGGAGGAGCCCACTTTCGAATTCCGGTCTTCAACAACACGTTGGAGAAGAATTCTCTCGACACTTGAAGCGGGCTTGAAGGAGGTAATAGACGTTGCACAGATGAGGGAATGAGCACGAGAAAGACTAGCATGTTTTCCAGATCCATCCGCCCTCCTCGCAACAGCCAAGGTCTGGTTCCCTAGCCAGACGGAACTGCAACAAGTAGCATACATCTTGTTCTTGTTCTCCTTGTGCTTGTGCTTGTCCTTGTTCTTCTTCACCTGGTGCACAAGAAATGGAAATCGGACCGGAAGATGGCAGCGAGTCTGTGGATTTTGGACTTGAGAATGGCGTCAGAAAGGGACCATCATCCTGTGGCCGCCGTCATCGTCGTCGTCGGGCTGTATGTCGATCGGGAGAGAAAAGAAAGATGTGCGCGGATAAAGCTATCAAGGTGCGTGTGAAGAAGAGGACTTTTTCTCAAAGCTTAAGCAGCTAAAAAGCTCTGCACTCTCTTTCTCCCCTTTGCTTGTTTGTAAGCTTGATGAATGGGGAAGTGGACTTGTGTTGTGTTCACTGGTATTGTGGAAGTCTTTTGGTTTGCTTTGGTGGATGTGTGTGCAGACTGCAAGATATAAAAGCAATTTGAGCAAGTGCTCTGTGATTGGAGCTATGTATTCTCAGGAAGGAAACACTGATAGTGCATACACCCAGGTCCTCTCTCTTCTGTACTCTCTTTGAACAACCCCAAGATAATAGCAACCTATGTATTCTCATGGAGGGAGTAGAGTTTTCCAGATTTCAGAAGATGGTGGTTTGTTCAACTGAAATGTGCAAGTAACATTCTATAGGAACAGCTCTAGAGAGTCAGCTTCAAAGGGGAAGGAAGCTTGTTGTAGCTTTTCAAACACTTTAGACCACACATGCTACACAGAGAGCAAAGATTCTGGAATGTTTGCTTAGTGTTGAGAAACCAGATGAATGCGGCATCAAGGGTGCTATTCTTGTATTACCACAATTCCTTGAAACCAGCTGAGGATGCAGTTACCAATGGGTTGCTTCGGGATTTTTGCATGGCTAGACAACAGTTAATGCTTTGGAAAATGTTCGTACCTTGTGTAACAAAGATCAGAAAGAGTTTGGGTCTCTCTGCGGGTTTAGTCTTTGTGAGCCTCTCTCTATGCCCTGGGCTTGAATGCTTGCTTTTTTACAAAGGACAAGCTGAAATGAAATGAAGCTTACCCTCACAAGCTTGTTGGAGCTTTAATGAGGATACTATTGACCTTTTTTTTATTAGCTATGTCTCTTGAGTTGTAGCTGGTGTCAGGACTGAGTCTGCTTCTAGTTGCTTGCAGAAATGTGACAGAAACTCAGGATGCAGATTTTTGCATTATGGTAGACTCTTGGGCCAATTATTGTATATGCTTGTCTACCCCTCACCAGCAAGAGCTGATGATGTCAGTGGATAGTCATGGCAGATTTCTGTGCTATTTGTGTTCAAGGTGATGACAGCCTGCCACTTTGTTGTGAGTGCCACTCCTCATGTTATGACTGCACTTGAGATTGCTGTTATGGAGATTTCTCTGCAAACTCATAGATGACTGTTTTTGCAAGGACACTGTTTCTAGGAAAAGCAACCAGGGAGGTACTAGGTAGGTAGGCCTTATTTCTACTATGAATCCATAGTACTATAGATAGGGGCAACATCCATATGAGATTCCCGTGCGAAAGAGAAATAGCAAAAAAGCTTGATAGGAAAATCAGCAATTTCTGACCTTGGCACTTCAGAGTTGGTAGCAGTTGAAATCACGGCTTTGCAAACTAATCAAAATGTGCTACGTTTGCAGGCAAAATCTCTAAAGCTGAATGTACATTGTACATGAAACACAACCCACAAACATTACAAGGAGCATCAGTGAGTCACTCAAAAACTCAATCACCTTTGTATCTAGACATCCAAGTGAAGAAGGGATCGTGATCCCTCTGCAAAACATTCCCTTTTGAGGTTTAGGTTTTGCAATCCCTCGACAAAGCACTCCTTTTTATTGAATTTGCATAAATTTCCAACACCCAAGTTTGAATGTCAATCCCATCATCAACAAAAGACTCCTTTATTCAATTTGCAATACTTTCCAACAAAATGTGTAAAATTTCTAACTGCCATGCAGAAGCAAAACACCCGCCTGAACTCCAACTTTGTTTTAAATGGGTTGAAACAGCTGAGCATTGTCACTGTAACTCAATCTTTGAAACCCTAAATGGTTTGTCATAATTCATTATGTGAAGTTGGAATTCTTTTTCTTTCTTTCTTGTAAGGGCAGAAAAAATAACCATGCATGATCAAATGTAGTGGGGCAAAATTTATGCACTCTATACACGCCCAACACAACTGAAAATTTCTCTATCTCTCTATCTCTCTAGACAATCTAATAGACAATGGTAAAAAAAAACCAACCACTTTGTAAAGTTGCTGTTTTAGAGTCATCTCTGATTGCCTTTTTAACCTGAAGCCCAAATCCGCCTCCAAACTGAAGTGGAAGGTGAAGTTCGTTGGTTTCCATCTGCTCTCCTCCACAATGCTGCCCACTGTCCACCGCCAGTGCTCCCACTTTTCCTAAAACCAAAAACATTAGGTGAAATCCCCAATCTCCATCTCAGATCCTTTTTTTGTCCCAACAGTTTCTTTCACTCAACTAAAACCCTACACACACAGAAAAATAGCCACAAACAAAGATAACTCGTTCTTCCACCAAACCCTAAACCCTACTAACACAGAGAAATAGCCACAAACAAAGATCACCCATTCTTTCACTAAAACCCCCTAACCCTACTAATGCAGAGAAATAGTCATGAACAAAGATCATTCATCCTTTCACTAAAAACCCCTAAACCCTACTAACACAGAAAAATAGCCACAAACAAAGATCACTCATTCTTTCACTAAAACCCCCTAAATCCTACTAAAACAGAAAAATATCTTTCATAAGAATAGAGAAATCTCCATTCTCACAATGAAGAAGAAACAGCAAGGCTAACACTTCCTCAGGAAGCCACAGAAAGACCAAACAAGGGGAGACAAAAAACAAAACGAAAAATGAAAAACACACACCGGTATGAACAAAAAGTGCCAGTCTCACACCTCTTCAGGGACCATCAACAGTAGTATGTATGATAGTGACTTAACTATCACAACTTCCCCACTGACTTCATCAGCTCCCTACAGTGGCTAAAGGCCGGTGACAAGCACCATGCTGGGAACCGAGTTTCTGCTGCAATTCTGGAAGCAACAGGAAGACTCAGCCATACTACTGGCTAGCAACAGACCCCACAACAAAGACCAGACAAAGAAACAAAGAAAGACAGAAAGGGAAAAGAACAGGGAAAGACTAAGAACAAGTGGGCTTACAGGAAGCTCCCCACTTACATGACCCGAAGCAAAATCATTCTAAAAATGCCAAAAGCAGAAATTCCAAACAGGAATTTTTCTTTAAGAACCAACCCTCTAGTTCTCTTTAGAAGAACTTTAAAAGGGTAGCCTTTTGCCTTCAGAAAGACAATAAGACTGACCATCTGGAAGACAAAAAACTTCAAAGTCTCAAGAATCTGTAAAATTGACTATTGATAACCCCCAGCTTCACAGTCATTGAGATATTGGAATGAACATGAGGCATTCTAATCATTTCAATACCTGCATACTCTGGTTGAGAGCGTTTGTCAAAAATGGCACAGGACAAACCTTGACGACTCTGGCTCACAGTTAGATCCAAGAAATTACAAGAGAAGCCTTTAGATGTACAATTCAACTTGCAAGAGGTTTTTGGATATATGCCACTACCAAAAGAGTCTCAGTTAAGGTACATGAAGTTCTCAAAATCTGGAAAATCAGGAACAAAAAGACCATCCACAAACCTACAAACCAAGAACAAACTATGAAGCACAACAGGACATGTGTTACTCTTCAAGAGACGCTTAATGAAATCAAACTCATAGGTGAAGAGATAGAAATTAGCCAAATAGACCACATAATTTGTACCCATGGGGATACCAATGCATTGTCTATAAACACCCCGACCAAAACAAAGAAACAAATTGTCTAATAAGAAATCCAGCCAAGAGATCAAATCTGAAGCCTCTGCAACTTTGAAGCTAAGAAGATTTTCAAACAAATTGATCTCTGCTTTATTTTTCAGCCACAAAAACCTAAAGTTCAAAGCTGTTTTTTGAACCATCTAAACTTTAAATGATGAAGCTTCAGCATCCGATTAAACACTTTATTTATCAGAACTCTTATACGAGCTTTTAGATACACTAGGTCAAAGACTGCAACAGAAGTGGGGGAGCTTTATCAATTTCATATCTCGAATGATTAAGATTATTTATTACCTCCACCACTCCTGTAGTCATTGAGAATCCAACTACTATCACAAGGAACATCTGCATTTTCAAGTTTAGACACCCAAAGGTCATTGACTGTAGGAAACATAGCTTTGAAGAAAGAACACAGCCACTTAGAAACATCAGTCAGAGAACTAGAGCTGGCTGCACAGATAAATCTAGGTTTAATTGGATATTTATGAAACTTCCAAACTGCACAAAGAAACGGGAGACGAGGGCCACACTTTAACACCTTTAAAATTATGAGCCTTATTAAAAGAGAGATGAAATTTCAGAATATCAGATTGGGCAAGATTGGAGACCACAAATGTACCAACAGGAGAATTAAGCTCAGAGAAAACAGAAGAAAAATAAAACTTTTTACAAACAAACACAAAGTTGTTACAACATTTATCCATATAAGTAATGACAAAGGACCATTGGAGAATCTTTAGGTGATCCAGATCTCCTAAAGGAACAGACAAAGAAATCTACTAATACAGAGAAATAGCCACAAACAAATATCACTCATTGTTTCACTAAAACCCCCTAAACCCTACTAACGCAGAGAAATAGCCACAAACTAAGATCAATCGTTGTTTCACTAAAACCCCTGAAAGCCTACTAATGCAGAGAAATAGCCACAAACAAAGATCACTCAGCATCAAAAGCAAAAACAGGATCATGACCCATGAGCAATTTTCATGCTCACCAAGGCACACTTTGAGAATTGATGGCCAATGAAATCCCATCATAACCAACCAGAACAGAAAAGGTGTACAGCAAAAGGCAGAGCAAACAAATCCCATTTGACATTCACTGGAGTGCTCATACTTAAATCAGAACTAATAGCCACCAATCAATTGACACATCAAATATAGCAAAGGACGATCATAAAAGAAGGAAAAAATCTTGTCCTTTATTATTGCACACATGAGAGCAATATTTTAGGCTTCTGGAAAACATCCAGGTGACAGGGGGGCATACACTATTACTATCTTCTTTACTTCACAAAGTTGCAATTCTGTTATTAAGAAAGCTATATTAGATTCACAGTATGACACAATAGTACAATGTATGGGCATATGGTTGCAGCATTAGACAAGTTGGTGAGAGGAAGAGGCGCTGCTCACTGTAGCTGCTGAGTCTGGGCTGGTCTTGAGGATGTTTGGCCACAGTCCTGATATCTGTGCCAGAATCGGATGGCTGCAGGATTGTCCACACCATTTGGGCCCCCATGATATGCCTTCACCACAAACTCATCGGTCCTCGGCCTGCATCCAAAGTTTAGAAATATACCCACAGGCCTTCTTGAGAATTCAGAAGCGCTGTATTAAGGATACAAACCCCAACAGATTATGGATTCACAACAAACATTGATTGAGGTGTGCAAAACCAATGTCAAGAAAATTGCACCTGCCCTGGTATGTTGAGAGCCAACACACATATGCTGCACCAAAGTACATAGCCACAAATGGACTCCAAAGATCCTCTGGCGACCTCAATTTGCATTTCTTGTATCCCATGTCCCTGGCAACCAGCACCACCACCCAAATCATGAACACCCAATAGCAGTCACAAACCCATTCACATTGTCCCTTTTACATAAGTCCCAATGGACTCACAAAGCACTCATCATAAACATACATCAAGCAAAACATCAACATTTTGATCACCGGGATCAGTAACAAGTTCAGACACAGATGGCATGTAAGGGAAGAAAGTACTTGTAAAGCCAGACCACTGTAGGATAGGAGGTTTGCATGATCCCAGATTTCCCATCAGCTCCATATAATCGCCGTTTGCTACTCACCTCAGCAATGTTACGGAGCATCACCTACATTTATTCCCCCAGCACAACTGCTCATGTCCAATCCTAAGGTTACAGTACTTTGTGCAATAATGAAAATTTGCTACCCCAGAGAGCATAGAACTGCTGATCTGCTTTGCTACACATGTGAAGCCATCACAAAAACATTTCTGTAGTGGTGTGTTTGACTAAGCTGGACAAGACCTCGACTGGAATTGAGAGGGAGGATGTTCATGCTTGAAATTTTTCAAGGGAGAGAGAGAGAACTTACAGAGCTTACGCCCCTGTCTGCAAAATGCCTTGCAACAGTGATCTCAGCAACAGCCTGCACAAAATCAGATCATTAGAGATGCGTTTATAATCCACAATTGTACAATGGACAAGTCAGCACAACAAAGTTGTTTGTGAAAGGCAAAAGAAGTTCCAATAACCTTGAGCTCAGTTGTGGTTAAGTAAGGTTGGAGCTCAGCATCACGTGCAAATCGCACTTGGCCTTTCTTTTCATTTGATTGAGTCCATTCCCTCTTCACTTCTGGGTGTCGCCACATGTCATCCAAATCCTCCATTGATACTCGCTCCTCCCAGTAGGTCCATTCTTTCACCAATGTGGCTACAAATATTTCATGTCACAACAAAACCCTAATCATTAGTCATCATATAAACACAACAACACAACTCCACATTGACACTCAAATCCATCGAGCAAACACCCAATGTGAAAACCCTAGAATGGAAGAAGAATGCCTTTGACAGAACAAATCCAAAACTCTTGCATAATCTAAAGATGGTAGATGAGGTGGTGGGTGCTTGGCAGGGATGCAAAGAAGTGCTTACTTCCTGTATTTGATGTACTGGGTGTTACAACACTTCGAAGTATAGTGGTTGTAGGCGCAGTTGTGGGCGCCTTTTGTGTTGCTACAGGCTTAGGGGGTGGAGGACCTGAAATGATTGGTGTTGGAGTGGTGGCAACAGGTGTTACAAATATGAGAGGCACTTCTCTGCATTTACATTCAGATGCATGCACATCATCAGATCACAGTAGCAGTCCATTCTGTAGATTGGTGCTATTTTCTTACCTTAATCCAGTTGTTTTTCACAAGAAAAACCAGCTGCAAATCCTTCATTGATTTTAGCACTGACTTCAGATTGGGGGTCAAGTGTGCAAAATTGAAGCAAAACCAACCTTGCTGTTGTGGGAAGGTTTTGCTTTGCGATCAGGTATTTGTTCCAATAACCTAGTGTAGATTTTTCTGTAGCGCCTCGGGGACCTCCATTATAACCCCGGACCACGAACTCTTCATTCCTCTTCCTACAATTCCAAATGGAGAGAGAGAGAGAGAGAGCAATAACGTGAGAACTTTGCTGTCTCTATGTTTGATTTGTGTTGTTCAGCTACACAAATCTGCACACAGAGTCTATAAAAAAATCTCTTCTTTCAACCATATGGGTCTAGAGAAAGCTTTCTGAGCAATTGCCATGTTTGTTTTCAGAATGCAAAAGCTTCATCAAAACTTCCATACTTGCCATCATATGTGGATAACCACTTCAAATAAGCAGCTCCAAAATAAACGCTCACAAAAGGTCGGTAAAGTAAAGCCGAGACTGCATCAATTGTATATGCACGGTACCCCATGTCCCTGTGGAGACACATCCCAAAAAATCAACCCATTCCCCACTAAGTCCATGCAGCTGGACTGCAAAACCGGGACAAGAAGAAAGACATCTGAAGTCAATACAAAAACGATACTTGCTGTTAAAAGAAGTTTTCCTTGGGTTCTTCAAATCTCACTCTCTCTGTCTGTGTCTGTGTCTGTCTCTCTCTCTCACACACACACAAATCTGTGAGAAAAAGAAGGTGGCACAATTAGTATATACGTGGAGAGCCACTCTGCAGTGGATTGAAGTGTTTGCATAAGACCCGTGCTGGCTTCTTGTAGTTTTTTCTCATAGCGGTATGCAAGTGGCTGTCGCGCACTCTCTATTTCTGCAATTGCACATATCATAGCCTGCCACAAACCATTGTACCCATTTTCCACCTCATGTTTTACTTACGCAGGGAGCAATAATAATTTGTTTATCACTGTTGTTACATTCTTCATGGGTATCCTACTATGCAAAACTAGTGCAAATTCCAAACAATCTCTTGAGCAACAATCTTGAGAAGAAAAAAAACCAAGGCTTTTGTGATTTACTTACCACATCCAATCGCTTGAAATACCTGCTGGTAATAATTTCTGCCATGGCCTGAAAATTCCCACAGAAAAAGACAAATGGGTACTCAGCAAAAGTGGTAAGGCCAAAGAACTAAGAGCAAAATCTTTGCCTTCTTAGATTTATGTGTGAGATGAGAATTGTCACAATTCACAAGTACCAGATCAAAGACAAGAACATCAGATGTTACAAAGCTTTATATGATGAATTATGCACTCCACCCTCAAAAGAAGAGAAGACAGAGAAGATGAAGAAGAAGTCTAATGAGAATCGAGAAATCTCCATACAAAGAAGAAGAAGAAGATACCCACATGTTGCTTATTGGGTGACGGAGACATTCATCACCCAAATACAGTAGCGAGGGAACAGTGAATTTTGCACATCAAATCCTCACAAAAGGAATGGAGGGATTCATGTGAAACAAAATTCACAACTATGGATTGCATGGATTTCATTGACAGAAAACACATATTGAATTGTGCAGGTCTACTACAATTTGCACAATTAGAAGCAAGCTTACTCACATATAAGATCACGCACCTATCCACCAGCAGCAGATGTTAGCAGACTTGAGCAATTGGTCACACACTGTTGTCTCAAAAAGAAGAAGAAGATTTTATACCCAATTTGATTGACAAGGACTGGATTCTGATAGATTGCACAGAGAGAGAGAGAGAGAGAGAGAGAGAGAGAAAGGGAGTTGGGAAGATCTCAGAGAGAAAGGATTTCATATACTCAGCAGAATTCTTCACTGGAGTGGATTGCAAGAGACAGAGACAGAGAGGGAGTGGAAGGGTTTCATACTCGCATCTCGGTGTGTGTGACATAAGGTTTGCCATCAAAGTTTCTGGACATGTGCACCTTCTGCCCTCGTTCTTCACCAGCAGCAAGCCACTCCTTGCACACATCAGGATGGTTCCACATCGCATCCATGTCCTCCACATCCGCCCAGTCATCCCAGAATTTCATGTTGGGCGCCATCTTCTTCTTCTTCTTCTTCTTCTTCTCAGCTCCCACCACCCACGACTTTCTCCCGCAGAAGAACAACAAAGAGGAGGAAGAGGAGTCCTCACTAGTTTTGCAAACTTTGAGAGGATGTTTGCGAGAAGATCTGAGGCCGGGAACTGGAATCGACAGTGGCAAGGCAGTGACGATTGGGTTTGATCTGGTTCCGAAAGACGACTTCTCCTCACCGAGAGTTGTTGCAATGCGAGAGGGAACAAAGTTGGCCTTCGCTTTAAGCAAGGAAGAAGAAGAAGGTACGGATTGCATGGAGTTTGTGTGACTCTAGAGATTTCTAAATTCCATTGCGAGTTCGTGAGTCCCTCGTCTCTCTCTCTCTCTCTCTCTCTCTCGGAAGAAGCTAAGGTTGGGCTTCAGAGATTTTGAAGCAAACTTCTCAAAGCACTAGAATCGGAGAGAAACCCATCACTAAGAAACAATAGAAAATTGTGCGGAAGAAGGGGAAGAAGAAGAAACCCTTCAACGACAACAGCCTCAGCAAACTCGAGATGGGTATTTGGAAAAAAACAACAACAGAAGAAGCAGAAGCACAAGAAGAAGAAGAAGACGACGACGACGAAGTTCTCCTCTGAGGGACCCAACACAGCAATTGTTCCGCACTTCTGTTGCAAACACAACACAACACAAGAAACAAACAATCGTGAGACGGAAGTTTGGGAACACGTTAGGAAATTGATTTTTTTTTTAAAAGACCAGAAAAAAAGCACAAGAACACAGAGACAGAATAGACACACAGAGAGTCTGGACAAGCAAATGTGGTTGGTACAGGGATGCTGCTGCGAGCTTCTTCTTTTTTTTTTTTTCTTTTTTTTTTGTGCTTCTTCGATTTGCAGCAACAATCATGATCATGATCATCACGCATCTGCTACAACAACCCACATGCATTCATGAGGAGCATGATGATGAGCATCAGCATAATGATGAATCTGTAGTTGCCCGATGATGGATGGATTGTGCTTTGGTGTCACTGCTTCTTACCCAGCAACTTCTTCGACGACGCCAACAAGAATCAATCAAGGGTGAGAAGTCCAAACGACACTGCAGGTGAAAGAAGAGCCAAGAAGAAGAAGAAGCAAGCAGAAGAAGTAGTAGAAGAAGAAGCACAGCTAGAAACTGAAGAAGAAGATTTAGAACAACAACAACAACATGTGCATTGTATTGCAGGTGGTTTCAAATCCTTTCCAGCAGCATCTTCCAACCCTAATCCAACGTCGTCCTCTCTTGGGAATCCGATGTTTCTTTTTAGGTTTTTAGAAGAGCGGCCTGAATGCGCCATGCGAGGCGAGGCAGCAGACAAGCAGGAGAAGAAAGTACAATTCCTTTTTGCTGTGTCCTTTTGTGGGAAAAAGGATATTGGAAAAGAATTCTTTTGTGTATCTTCTGTGGGATAAGATTTGGTGTTGTGGGTTGTGTCTGTGGGAAGAGCTTTTGTGAGCCTATTTTAGTTGATCTGCTGGAGGAGGAGGTGGGTTTTGGTAGGTTTTTGTGGGGTTTTTTTTGGTGTGTCTCTGTGTTGGTAGTGGCTTTGTGAAGAATCAGAGGAGGAGCAGAAGGGATGCGGCAGGTACCGTGGGAGAGTTGGCAGCAATGGCACCACACTCGTCGCTGCCTCTTCTCATCGGACTCCGCTCTGGTTGCCAAAGCTCTCGACCGTGTAAGCAAAGCGTAACAACAATCGCAAAGATTTTGTTTTGTAGAGAAAAAAGAATCCAAGTCGAACCCAAGCTCGGAAATGCTCTCAGAAAGGGAGCTGCACAATACTCTTAAAGGTTTTTTTTTGTAGGAAAAAAAACAATCCAGGTCTAACCCAAGCTCTGTAATACTCACAGAAAGGGAGCTGCACAATAATCTCAAAGGTTTTGTTTTCAAGGGGAAAAACAGAATCCAAGTCTAACCCAAACTCTGAAATGCTCTCAGAAAGGGAGCTGCACAATAATCTCAAAGGTTTTGTTTTCGAGGGGAAAAACAGAATCCAAGTCTAACCCAAACTCTGAAATGCTCTCAGAAAGGGAGCTGCACAATAATCTCAAAGGTTTTGTCTTGTAGAAGAAAAACAGAATCCAACTCTACCCCAAACTCTGAAATGTTCTCAGAAAGGGAGACAATGCACAATCTAAAAGGTTTTGTTTTGTGGAGGAGGTGTGCAGATCACAGCATGGCAATGCAGAGGTCGAGTACCAGTGGCAGTGGAGATCACAGGAGAGCTCATAAGTATCCATCAACGAGATCCTCAATTCACGTAAGTAGTACTTACATTCATGTGCTGCTGATCTGTTGTTGCAGCAACAGCAGCAGGTTCTTTGATTCTTCTTCATGTTTCTCTTCCAACTTTCTCACCACCATCGATTTGTTTGTTCCTCCCCAAACTGTATTGATTCTTTTCCTCTGCTGGAGTTGTGGATGATGATTCTCTGAAAGGGTTTGGTGAAGAACAGTGCAGGATTGCCAGAAACAGCAGCAATACTACCAGGAGAAATGCTTCGAATGATGTACGCAATGGCAATCATGAGGTATGTGATTGATTCCTTCCACCAGATGACAGATGTACTCGAGCAAAAGCTATTGCAGTCAAAGTCTTTTTGCAGATTTTTTGGGTGGTTTTGTAGCATGGGTGCAAAGTGCATACAAAAATATTGAGTGTTTTTGTATTGCAACTGCTTTCTTCCAAAGCATCAGGGCTTCTCCTTGGAACAGACTCAGTGCAATCTGTAGCTTTTCACTGGGAATCTGGAGCTTGTTTTGAGTTCTTGAGTTTTTTTTGAGAGAAATGGTGTGGTGGTGGTGGTGCAGGCTTGTGAATGGAGTTGTGGATCAATCTCAGAAGCGCAATACAACATCAGTTGCATTACGTGCAGAAGCTGCTGAACTTCCACGGGTTCTAGTTGACATTCGCCATGGTGCGCGCTTGGATCATCACCTTTACTACTGCCTTAACTGCTGCTTGCTTTGCAGGTATCTCTCTCCAGTTCTTAGTTCTGTGGGGGCTAGATTATTGAAAGCAACAACAAAAAGTTGAGCCACAAGTCCATGAAAAGATAACAGGTGAAAAAAATGGATACACCATGCGCACCTGAAATGCCACTGTCATCTTCACTCACCTGCAAGGAGATGATGATTGGAGCTTTTGGATCTTTGGATGGATCAAAGGGTGGTGGGAGGAGCTCATGGAAGTTGACCATTGAGTGGGTTTTGAATCCCTCATAGTTTGTGCTTTGTATGTCTTTTGCAATTGGATTTGAATTTTTCTATGTCCCTTTTGTGTGATAACAGAGGCAGCACACAATGAGCTACCAAGCCTACCTCTTCTTCAGGATGGAAGCAAAAAGGTTTGTAGCATGATGATGTCTTTATCTTTTTAGCTACAGTTTGTGAGAGCTCCATCTTCTGGAGCTCTGATAAATGTATTTTGCCCTTTCCCCACTCATTCTAGAGCTTGTATAATTTTTCAAGGAATTTAGGTTTTGGTTTGGTGGTGGTGTTTTGGCAGGCACTAGACTGGTTGTCATCACATTACTGGGATGTGCAGCAGCAGGCATTGCATGATGCACAGACCCTTCTCAGGCTGAAGCTGGTTCAGCATTCAGAGATGGTTCACAAAGGATTGCAACAACCACCACCAACACCAGAGCAGCTGCCTCTGGATTCTGAGGGAAGGGAAAAAGGGGAGAAGCAAAGTCGCAAACAACTGAAGAAGAAGTCCAAAGAAGCTCTCCGATGTAAAGCTGCTGCTGCCCATCAACGTTAAAAGTCTGTCTGTCTGTCTGTCTGTTTTGTCTGTTGTCATTGGTTGTTTTCAGTCAATCATTCTGGATACTTTGCTGCTGTTGGTTTGTTGCCCATGAAAGAAACAAACTGAGTGCTGCAACAGGCTTAATATTATGTTGTGGATTGGTTGCAGCTGCAAAGCAGAGACAAAGGGCGGTCTTCAGGGAACTGCTCGAACTTGCACAATTTGCAGTCGGGGATGTTGTCGCACTGTTGGTTGACGGTGGATTGTTGGTGCATGACCCCTGTCAGACTGCAACAACAATATCATCTGCGTCAGCAGCTGACTTTCTGGAAGCTGATGTTAATAATGGTGATGATGGAATTGTCAACAATCCAATGGAGTTGTCACTGCCACCACTGTCAGGCAACATGGGAACAGAGATTCAAAGAAGTCCAACAAAAGATGATGAGAGAACTGCTGCTTGGAAGCAGACCATAAGTCAACTCTCTTCTCACATACCCCAGCTCCCAATCTTGCTGCTGGTGGAAATTGTAGAGCGTTTGGCAGGTAGTTCAAGTAGGTATAATAACATAATGGGAGGCAGTGGGAGTCCCCAAAAGCTGGCAAAAACCTCACGGGTTGTCTTAGAGTCTGCAGGTCCCCGAGAGAGATTCTTGGAATGGGCTACATGGATCCTCAATGAAGTGATTCCGTTTTGTGATGATTGTAGAACAAGTGGGTTGTCAGGGAGATCAGCAGCAAGAATTGGATCAAGGCATAAGATTAGACGATCAGTAGGCTTGTCAAAGGAGCTTTTGCGCGAGTTAGTAGGCATCTGTTTGTGCAGCAGCAACATGGATAAGTTTCTCCTGAAACTCATCCCACTCCTAGCTGAATACTTTGGGGATAGCTCCTATGCTCAATGTTTAGCTCGGCTTGCTGGGCTTGGTGGTGAGGGTCTTCTGAAAGAAGACACTCTTTCTAAGGGTGGGGTGTACAGTGTTGAACCATCAGACACATCTGAACGTGATGACCGGCAGAGTTTGGGGCTTGGCAATGCGAGTAATAATACAAACAGCTTATTAGATAACATGACAACAACAAGGCTCAGTCCGGAGTTGGCAGTGAAGGAGGCAAAACAGCAACAACAGGCAATTTTGAATAGTAGGTCTGTTGTTGCACGTGAGGGTTTAGAAGAAGAACATGTGCAATCGATAGCAGGTAAGAGAAGATCACAGAACAATGCTGGGCAACACTGCAAAATTGTTGCCAGTTGGAGGCCATGTGCTGTCGGAATGCTTCCATCTTCTGTTGACTGCATGGGCATTATTCCAAAATTCTCAGTCAACGACATTGAAGATGATCATGATGTATTGTCAACAATTGAGGTAACCAAAGGAAAAAAATTAGGTGTTGGGGAGGAGGAGGAGGATCATCAGCAGGCTGCTGCTGCTACTACTGTGAAAGACTCTGAGACAGCAAGTACTCAGACTACAGACCAGCAGCAAGAAGAGGAAGAAACGACTGTGTCTTCTTGCAAAAAACGAAAGGAGCTTGAGTCTCTTCATGCTGATGAAGAACAAGAAGGTCCACCTGAGAATGATGTGCCAGCAAAGAGAAGGCAGCAAGTGGAGGAAATGAACAAAAATTGTCCAATTGACACCAACCACCCACCAGCAACAAATGGTGAGGATGAGGATGAAAAATACCCAAGATGGCGAGGAATTTGTCTGTTGCAGAGAGAATCTCTTGAGCCACACATAGTGGAAGAGCTGCAAGCTGCCATCTGCCTGCTTTAGGACATTAAACAATTGAGTCCCAGATCTGGTGAGCACATGGGTTATCTGTATTGGACCAGTTCTTGGGTGTCATTGCTGGTCCATGTCCAGGGTTACTACTGCCACCTTCCATCAGTGTGGTCAGGTTCAAAGCAGCATATCATTGACTAGGTCTTGTTTCTGTACTTGGGTTTGATCTGATCTCATTGCCCCATAGTGGTTTTTGCAATCCAGCTGCTTTCAAAGGTCTCTGCGTTTGTCAATCATCACTTGTGTACTTGTGATAACATAATCATTGTCATTTTTTCTGCACAGAAGAAGACACAGATGCGATTGCTTGCTTCCTCCTGGTGGCAAGATTGTGTAACACCCTAGAAGCAAAAGGCGGTGGAAGGCAAAGGACTGGTACCTATTTTGTTTTGGGACACAATGCTTGACATCTACTTCTACATTCCAGTCCAGAGGTACATATTTAATGTTCCCAGTCAGAAACTAATGAGAGAAATAGAGAGTATGTGAGCCACACCCATGCATGTGTGCTTTTTTGTCACCTTAAGTATTTTTGTCACCAATGTCTCCAAAATGTTGCAAAAGTGTGACATGATGGTGTGCTAGTGAATTTGACATACAAAATTTGAAAGGGTTTGCTCAAGGTTGGGTTGTTAGGTTGTTTAGGGTTTTAGGGTTTAAAGGATGAGTCTTAATTTAAGAAGACAAAAAAAATGTCGAATCAAACATTTTCAGCACTGAAACCACAGGAGCCAGAATCAAACCTAGTGTGAAAAATTGTGTGTAGTTATCAGCACTGGTCTAGGGTTCTCTTTCAGCACTATATTATATAGCAAAAACCCAAATGATGTAGGGTTGAACACAACTCAATGGCTTTCGTTTTTCTTTTGCTACAATCATGCAACATGCTGTTTGATTTTGGCGAATTTGAAATATGTCAGTTAGCCTTTGGAGGTTATCTTTATCAGGAAGTTCTTTGTTCCTAGGTTCAGCAACTTTACAAATAACTCAATTGCAGTCTTTGTTGACATGCATGTGTAGCCAAAACAAAATGGGTGCTGGGTGCTGGGTGCTGGGTGCTACTACCAACACACCACTCAATATAAAATATTGATCATGATCAGAATAGCATCTATGGCAACTAAAAAAGTCTTGAATGGAAAGAACTCTTGGAATTGTTAAATTTTTTGTGGTTTTTTGTGTTATTTTGGGGTTTAGATCCACACTTGGGTCATAAGACCGACAAGTGTGGGGCATACCCAAAACGTGAGTCTGGACTCAACTATATCACTTGTGCTGTACGAGTTGTGTTCAGGCCCACAAGTGTAGAAGAACATACCCAAAACGTGAGTCTGGACTCAACTATATCACTTGTGCTGTATGAGTTGTGTTCAGGCCCACAAGTGTAGAAGAACATACGCAAAATGTGAGTGAGTCTGGACTCAACTATCACTTGTGCTGTATATTGTGTTCAGGCCCGCAAGTGCGGGACATACCCAAAATGTGAGGCCAAACTTGACTGGCACCTTGTCCTTATGCCCCTTATTCCATGAACATCCTCACCTTAGGATGTTGCCCAAAAGCTGAGAAATTTCTTAGTGTATTTGGACGCCACCTTAAACCAGAAGGCTTTGCTTTGGTGCAGGGGGAAGCATCTTTTCCTTTTCAAGAAGGAAAATTATTGCATTTTTAAATGCTTTGTGCATGTGAAACATAAAGGTTTTTTTTATAAAACTATTTTAGTTCTATGAAAAGAAATTTTCTAGTGGTGCATTTCATAAGGTAAGGCCCACAATCGAAAACAAATTTAAAGCTATTTCAAATATGTATATATCTAGACTTGAGTTTAGATGTCAAAAGAGTATAAACCAGTGTTTTCCCTTTTGGTGAATTTCCTTCTTTTTTTCAACTTGAAAAAAAAACATGATTTCAACAAATACACCGGATTTTTTGTTAAAAGAATTGTTGCCCTAATTCACCACATTTCTTTTTTCATAAAGAGAATGCAAAGTTGTCTGATTTCTACAATGGGTTCCAGCAAATAGCCAAAATACCAAAAGGATTCTTTAAATTCTCAAATTCATTCAAATTTGGCTAAATCTTCTTTGTGGATGATCACCAGTTTGGCTATAGCATCACAAAATTGAAAAAAGAAAAAAACCCCCGGTGAATAGACTCTAGACTTGTTCAACAAGCCCTTTTCTCTTTTTTTTTCAATTCTCCAATTCTTGTGAACTCAATGACGCTTTGATTCATTGATATTTCAATTTACGAATAATGGAAACATTTATTTATGGTTTGTCTATTTGGAGATCTTTAGTTGGAGATGTGATGCAAATTCCCTAACTTTATATTTATTTATTTATTTATTTATTTATTTATTTTATTACTTCCTTTTGAAGGATGAATTGCATTTTAGACCGAGTTCTATGGATTATCATAATAATAAACACCCCATAATTCATGTCAATTAACTTAAAATATGGACTTAAAAATTTAATATTTATTTCATGCAATATTGAAACAAAAACGTGCATTCGAATATGCATTTTTGTTGTGCATTAAATTTTTGGTTTTCAAACCGGCAAGCTTGAATGGGTTAGTTGAGCAATTATCACTTCTTGTTCATGCTTCACGGTTTGCAACGATTCATACTCGGCCGTCAATCTCTGAAATTAATTTTCATACCACACACAATGAATGAGCAATTTTTAGCGAAACAATTTGTTATAAATGTTTCGAGTTTTTTTTTTTTTTTTTTTTTTTTTTTTTTTTTTTTTTGGAAAAAAATTAGTCGATGGCAATATTTATTAATTATTATAAATTTTTTTCCATGGAAATAATATAAAATTTGTACCTGAAGTTGGTCCTGTTTGTCGGAAATAATGTTGTGTTGGTCTCGTAATATTCGTGGCCTCGTCTCAACCTCGGCTGACACCAAGTTCCGAGTTCCAACCGCACACAACTTTGCATTCTCTATTTTGTGTGCTTGTTCACTCACTTGTTCCAATAGTTCCTTCACCAACTGGCACATACAAAATTCACAAAAAAAATTCACAAAAAAATTAGGGTGAAATAATTAAAGTAATGGTTTGATTTTTATTTTTATTTTATTTTTTGTGGGTTGAAATTCTAATATCGAGCATCGCCCCGTACCCCTTACGCTTACAATACACATACACCAAAAATCCCCACCGGGGTTATAAATGAAGAACAATAAAAAAATACATATACACACACCCACACACACAAACATACTACAAAGCATCGAGCTACAAGAAATTTGGGTTGCAAATGTCCAAATTTTCAATTAAAATGAAGGTTACATGTTGACAATTGGAGGAAATTAGGGCAAATGAAGAAAGATTAGGAAACCAACCCCAAAAAAAAAAGAGTGTTGGCAAATAAATTATTTATTACCATGAGAGAAAAATGATGAGGGAGTTACATAATAATTGAATACATTTTGATATTTACAAATGGATTGTGAAAATGAATGAGTTTTACAACAATGGTTTTTTGTTTCATGAAAAATCTTCAAAAAAAATTAGGGCCAAAATAGAGAGAATGTGAATCAATGAATGAAATTTTTCATTTTGATTTTCTTAACTGTATGGAAGTCATGAAGCTTGGATTGGAAAGTGGAACAAGAGTGTTGAACTAAGCACGATTGTGCATGTGCATCGGGATTTAATATTCGTATTCGCGCTTCATCATCTACTACCACTTCTAGGGTTGACATGCTTTCTTCTTCTTCTTCTTCTTGCCCTTTGTTGTTTGCTTGCAAATTTTGCTAAATATTTAATTGGGCTTCATCATCTACTACCACATCTAGGCTTGACATGCTTTCTTCTTCTTCTTCTTCTTGCCCTTTGTTGTTTGCTTGCAAATTTTGCTAAATATTTAATTGGGCTTCATCATCTACTACCACTTCTAGGCTTGACATGCTTTCTTCTTCTTCTTCTTCTTCTTCTTGCCCTTTGTTGTTTGCTTGCAAATTTTGCTAAATATTTAATTGGGCTCAAGCTTCTTCAACCTTGTGGTAACCCAAGTTCTTCCAACTCCAAACTTCAATAACTACCACAACAAAAAGCTTTCCATTGGGTTCCCATTCCATAGCTAACCTAACCATGGTGGTTAGGTTAACTCAGTTTTGGTGTTTACTACCTACCTATACCAACCCACTAACCACCTATGTGCTAACCAAGTGTTGGAAAGGTTCTCTCTTTTGCAAAGAAAGAAAGAACTGGTTGGGTTGGGTTGGGCCTGGGGATTTTTCAAAAAACCCAGAACCGGCGGTTATAACAAGATCAAAGACCCGCCCAATAGTGGTTCAGTAGGTGAAGTATTGTAGGTTAAAGGATAAGTTACAAGGATGGATGGAACCTAATGACAACTCCGGTCGTTGGGCTTCATCCACAAGTGAATAGTCATGCTTCCAATGGATGGGAACAATGCTCATGGCCATTGGTTCACTTTGGCCATTTTGAGAACTTGGGTGTTTTTTTTCTTTTTTTTTTAATTAGGTCCTTCTCTCATATATATATTTTTTTATTATTATTATTTATTTACGGACCTTTTTTTGCTTTGAGAGTCCTTGTGATGTAAAATAGGGTTTGTTGGGGGCCCCAATAATGCCAAACATGCTTAACAACAGGTGTTCATTAACAAGTAGGATGTTGTGGTTGTGGATAGGTGTATTAGAAAAATAATTATTTGGAACGGAAGAATAATAATATTGAACTTCTTATAATTCATTCACGGAATCCATCAAAAGGGCGGGCTGCTCACAAGTAATGTATGATGAGCGTTCA
>Ga0209208_10001770_pt1 | contig 30805 bp, 25 predicted proteins | sample S1TSphfallax_3_FD_187694 | JGI IMG/M metagenome (GOLD analysis project Ga0209208, IMG submission 187694) | Host-associated microbial communities from peat moss isolated from Minnesota, USA - S1T2_Fd - Sphagnum fallax MG (SPAdes) (version 2) | ecosystem: Host-associated > Plants > Peat moss >...
TCTTCAGCTGCAATTTCATATGTTTGTCCAATGCTCTACACTCACAAGTCTACAGTGGAAACATCTTTGATAAGCTGTTTGTGTTCATCTTTGTGCAGGCTCTGCTTTCAGTGCTCTGTCCAGAGCAGCACAATGCTCTCAATGCATTTCAATGGACACTTCAGAGAACACCGGAGAGTTTGAGAACCCTGCATCAACCCATACACCCCAGAATTATACCTGTTCCACCCTCACATCAGGTGGTTCAAGAAAAGCACAGGCAGTTTCCAACAAGTATAGGTCAGGCTGACTTGAAAAACTGTAGGAAGTACTAGTCTCACAAACTACAGACTCAATTTGCGCAGCATTCGTCTTGCAACTACATAGGAGGATCAGGTATGCGCAATCAAGCATCACCTGAGCTCAAGGTTTTGTAAGAGAGGAACATGTGGGGGCAGTCTTACGCCCTGGAGTCTTCAAGAATCTCACAGTGTTCTGGAATTCGAGAACCCAGACAAGGAAAAAGGGATAGCACTCAAGCCAGGCCATTGCAGACATTTTCTTCTTTGGCATCAATTGGTAGTCGAGGCCTGAAAAACACCTTTCTGTTGCACAATGTTCTTTTGCTATTGCTGAACCTTGGAAAATGTTCCCACAATTTTGTAACTTTCCTTTTGGAATATGCACTTCTTTGCCTTGTGCATGTGTTTCTCAGTGATTGTAGAGTTTTGTTGATCGATCTGTTGTTGACAAGCACTCTTGGCAATTCTACATAGCACATTGAACAAAGCAGATGAACCTTAAACCCTAACCCTAACCTTAATAGTGGGACCCTAACCCTAACCCTAATAATGGGACCCTAACCCTAACCCTAATAGTGGGACCCTAGCCCTAACCCTAACCTTAATAGTGGGACCCTAACCCTAACCCTAATACTGGGACCCTAGCCCTAACCCTAACCCTAATACTGGGACCTTAACCCTAACCCTAACCCTAATACTGGGACCATGTGACACATGGCGATTCAACAGCTCAAAATGCTCATATTGAGACACGTGGCACATTTCGATTAGCCAAACAGAAAAGACGTGGCCATTTCTTGGCCATTTGATTTAGAAAATTCAAGATCACAATCTGGTTTCCCAAATACTAGAAATCATGCCATGTGGCAACAACCCATTAGTTAATCGGAAAAAACATGGCCACTCCTTACCCACACGATCAGGATACCATCAGATGAAACCGTATATACTACATTTAGGCTCCATCCACCATTTGGTGACGTCATGCTGATGTAACTGGTTTTTGCGACTATTTGTCGCTTGCGACTTGTCTTATGCGACTAACAGCAAAATAGTTGTAAAATGTCGCCTTCGACTAAAAACTAGTCGTAAATCCTGGGTTTTCTACTAGTGTTTGGAGATGAATAAGAAGCTTAATGTTTTGCCTACTACTCTAGAAAATTAGGAAAAATGTGTTGAAATGCTAATCATGTGTGAAACACCATTGAAAGAACATGACATTTAAACTTTGGTGTAGTCTAGAAAGATTCATCACAAGGACAACAAGGTGATGCAATCAAACATAACATCACAATTGATGACTAGTCTTTGTGTAGTATCAAACCATAAATGATATGCCTTTGTTTCATCACAATATCCCAAGAAAAAGCACTTGTGACTTTTAGGATCCAACTTGGTTCACAATAATTTCAAAACATGTGTATATGTTTTACAACCAAAACCCTTGAGGTGCTCAATTGATGGCCGCATTCCCAACCATAACTCAAATGGAGTTTTGTTGTTAAACATCTATGAACTTGCATGATTCAACAAATAAACTACAATATGTGTTGCTTTAGCCCAAAATTTGAAATCAAGTCTTGTTGAATGCACCATAGAGGGAACACATCCCACAATAATGTGACTATCTTGTTCAACACATCCATTTTGCTCCGATGTGTATGATGCAATAAGATCGTGATGAACTCCTTCATTGAATAAAAATGCTTGAAATTATTTTTCAAGAAACTTACCACCTCAATTTGTTTGCAATGTGCCAACACTATTTCCACTGTGTATCTGTAAATTTGATGGTAAAAATCTTTGAAACACCAAAATACCTTTGGTTTTATTACAACATAATAAACAAAACAAAATCCATAGTAATCACCCTTGAAAATAACATAATACTTTGAGCTTTTGATAGAAGGTGCACTCATGGGACCACATATGTTCACATGAATAAATTCACCAACTTTGTTTGCTTTCTTCTAGACCTCATTGACAAGAAAACTCCTCATGTGCATTTTGTAAAGAACACATCCCTCACAAAAGTTACATTGTAAATCCTTCTTCAAGATTCTTAATCCATCAACTATTTGCTTTCTAACCATTCTCATAATCATATTGTCATGTAGATGTCTTAGTTTGTTGTGCCAAGTTTTTAAACTTTGACTCCCAACTTCATAAGAAATCAATCCAAGACTCATAGCAACACATGCCTATCTAATATGAAGTACTGCATTGATATGCAAATTATAAATCACACCTTTTAAGCTTCCTTCCATGACTATTTCTCCTTTGTGCAACATCCTGCATCCTATTTTGGTGTATAACACATCAATGTCCTTGTGTGCAATTGTTAATATTGAAAACAAACTTCTTCCAAGCATAAGAACAAACATTGCATCCTTTAGTACACCACCTTCCCACTGATTCTTGACAAACATTTCAATTTTAATGTCACCAATCCCCATTGTTCATTTTGTGTGTCCAACAATTACTTGAATAGGCCATACTCCAGGTGAAAATTATAATGCAAATGTGTAAATTATTATGCCATCTACTATTTCATACAAATTTTTTCTTGTTAAAACTACCTAATGTGAAACTTCCATAGATTATCCTCCTCTCTTGAAAATTGATCTATGTTTGATAACTCTCTTTCTAAAATCATGAATTCTCTTTCAATGTTTACTTTTAAAACTTTCATGAATACATCAATGCATAGTCATGGGTCCACAACCTATTGAAAAGAAAACTATAACATACAACAACACTTGTAAATATTAAGATCATTCATTTGCACAAACAATTTTATAAACAATTATACACACATAACAAAAGAAATATTGTTCAAGCAAATATTACAAACACACAAATCAGAAGGTGTTCATAGTGTTCATCAATTTCTCGTTCAACTACACCTACATCTTGCAATTCCAAGCCCTCTACTCCATCAATAACCACAAAACTAGAAAACCATATACCCAAAACATTACACCACCAAACTAACCAAAAATTCAAAAACATAAAACTAGACATAAGTAAATTAGTACAACTATATAATTAACTAGTAACAAATGTATCTAGATTATTCTATAGCATGGAAATTGATGTTGATGCATCTATTTGTTTTCTTTTGTCTTCATAGTTATTAATATATCTAACCCCATTTTCCAATAATAATTAAGACCTTTGTTATGCCACCTTATGCAAGTTTGCAGGGCTTAGAAGGAGGCTATTGATAATAGAGTTAAATGGAATTTGGTCATGAGATCATCAAATTTAACAATGGTAGGTACTTTGATTTTGTGAAATGGTTGGAAAAATGGAAAGTGTCATTGATAGACTTAAGAATAGTTTTTGAAATACAATGGCCTAAATATATGTTGAAATTTAACTAGTACCATTTAAAATCTAGTTGGAGGAATAAGAAGAAATTTCCTATTGTCTTTCTTCAATTTACAAAGAAAATCCCAATGTGGCATGTAGCCTCTATGTAGAAAGAAGTTCAAAAAGATATGTCAATCAACTTTTGTTTTGAATGTTTCAACTTTAGAAAAAAAAATTTGTTCGAATAATTTTTTTTAAAACTAAATCTTCTTTTCCATGTATATGCAAGGGTTTGGTGAATTTGTCACTAATTTCAAATGGTACATGTATGGGTAAAAACAAGCACATAGGAACCAACAGCAAACTCTTGAGTCACTATGACTAATCCTAAAAAGATGATGTGACAGCATAAGATTGGATGAAAAGTTTTAAAATAGTGTTAAACAATAATGTTTTTGCTCTATTTCATTATGCTAAAATACATTGGTTACGTGCTTTAAAATGTGTTGAAAAATATTATATATTTATTGGATTATTTTTCAACCTTTACTAGATATTAAATTAATATATTAGAAAGGGCTTCACATAAATACAACATATACTTTCAACATTAATTTAGTTTATGAGACTTATGAACATCAAAACCAAGGACTGGTTACACTAAAATTGATTCCTATTAGTTTACTTTTACCCATATGTCATATCCAAACTTAGTTGAACTTATTTTTGCACTTTGTGGTAAAGTTCCTTTATATATTTTGTGCAAGCGTGAAAGACAATTTTTTATGATTTTTTATGAAGTGTTTGTTGTGACATCACAAATGAGTTGGTTCATTGTTGCGAATGTCCAAGTCCCCAAAAGTGTAAATAGCCAAATTGATTCCTTTGCTCCCTCTATAATTGTTTTACATTCCATGGAGTGATGTTTATGAAAGCATGGTAAAGGATTTTTTAAAAAGTGGGCTACTCAATGAAGAAATCAAGGTAAAAGGCAATTCACTAAAGCAAAAAGTAGATTTTTTTTAATACTCATTCTTCATTATTCTAAATACTAGATGAACTTTGCCAATTGTCATTCACCCTACAAGAAGATGATTCTCATGTTGTCATTTTGCAATAACATGAGTTTCTAAAACCATTTTTTCAATTATGGATAACAAACAAAACATTTGAATTTCAACAAGAAAAGCTTTTGTAAAAGGTTTTTCAACTATACATTTGAACAAGATATGTGAGTGTCAATAGGAAGAGTTTCTACAATAGTTCTCAATTCTTTAGCTATCCGTTTTAACACGACATGATTTCTCAACAACAAGAGTTCCTATTATACTTTCTCAATTTCTTCACTTGCTTGTCAAGAATAAGAAATGATTCTTTTATAGAGAGGTGACCTTATAGTAGCTTTGTTGAATAAACTATACAATCTCATGAAGGAAGCTATGAGATATGAAAGGGAGAATGTAAGAAAGTTTCTTGAACATAAGAATCCTTCACCAAGCTCTTCTTCTTCACATTTTGTGGTGGAGGTCTACAAGGAGAGAGACCAGGGAATTAGCAACTAGAAGATGAGTGAACAAAAACCCTTGCACAAACTTTCACACAACCCCCACACATGTGATGCTACTACTACACACTAAAGACATTAGTACATCATGATGATCGTGTTGTTCTTTTGTGCAATTTTGAAAGTAGCCACATGTGCTCTCCAAATTCACATGCACAAGGTGCTTGAATTTTTAGTTCTTTGATGGGATTTTGCTTACAATAGTTTTTGTAATCTCTTGCCAATTTTTCTTATAGGTGAAGGATGCAAAGTGTGAGAAGGGACCTAAAACATTTGAAGGAGATTATGGTTCACAAAAAAGTTGCAATTTGCAAACACAAAAAGTTTGGTGACAATTCATAGTATGTGATGTTTTCTGTGCATCGAGATTTGCTAATTTCATCATCACATGTGACCAGACCAATTTCACCATCACTTGCAAACATTCATCAAACCATGTTGAAAATACAATTGTCAATGACTACTGTAACTATGGCTGATGTTCACACTTAAATCTCTCTCAAGAGGGCAATTTAGAAAAAATAATTTCCATTAATTGAATCTTGCACCTTTGGAGTATATGGAACATTCTCCATTGGGTTGTGGCAACAATTGCAAAATACAAGGACACCTTTTAGACTTGATTCTTGATTGTCAAAATCCTGAAACATTTAAATTTGGGCTGCCAGACTCTTTTTTGAAAATGAAATTCCTATTTATGCAGCAAAGAGTGCAGGTGGAAGAAAAATGCATATCCCTCCCAGAGGATATGGTCACTCACTCCTTGGTGAAAAGCCATCAAATCTCTCCTTTCTATAGGCTGCTTTGATTTTTGCAAGATTGCAATGAAGAAACACAAAATTGCGAATAAAGTTAACAACATCCATCCCATTTTAACAAAGATTTTTAAATTCTCATGACAATTATATTCCCTTTCAATGCAATTTCTGAATTATGCTATTGAAACAATGGTAAATTTAAATGTCTCATAAGAATCAAGTAATCTCCATCCTCATGATTAAGAGAAGGCAAAACAATGGTAAGGCATGTCCCCATCAGAAAGATTTAGCAAATCCTCCAAAATCATCACAGTACCCACCATGAGCACAGGAAAATCTCTTCCTGGAGAAGTTGAAGCAAATCCCCATGACATAGAGCCAGTCCTATCAAGGACTTTCAATTCACCCAGATAGAACTTGGGTGACATCTTCACATAATTTCTAGCAAGCTCTGAGATTGTTCACTCTTCCAATCAGAGGTTACTGTACACACCACACAGAATCTGAGGGCAAAAGATTGTAACATTAGACTGTGATCAAAACAAGAGGTAGAGGTAGATAGGAAAGTTCTACTAACCCAATTTTCAAAGGGAGCAATGATGGTGTGAAGGGCCATATACCAGGCCATACTGTACTGATAGCTCAAAGTACTCTCACAAGTTACACAGATGCGCTAAATTGCTTGCATTGCATCCACTGGAATTGAATTGAAGCCAGCTGACTCGCTGCTTTCTCATGGGCTCATCAATGCAGCTTGCCACCAAGCTTTGCATACAATCTCCAGCCAAATAAACTATCCCTTCTTGCCCTGATGCCAAAAGTCCTGAATTTTTTTGCCACCATACCAGATTCTTCACTGCTAAATTACACACTGCTGGATTGTACAAAATCAAATTGTGTAAAACTTGATTCTGCAACCAGTCTTGATCAAAACCATTGTGGTGATATGTTGGACTGCTTTTTCCAAAACTGATTACAGACCTAGTTACACACAGATTCACTTACAAAAACCTTTGGTGACATAGTGAAGTATGCTTGAACAAATTTGATTGAGACAATGGCTGAACAACATTCAAGGTACAGAGAAAATCACATTTTTACTCTTCAGTTTTCAATTGCATTTAGCAAACGCCTGAAATTTCCTCCCTACCCATTATTGCTCACAAAGGCTTTGAAGTCACAGAAGCTTACCAGCAAGTGAGTGGGCAGATTGGTGACACACAAGTGACGATTAGCACTGTTAAATTTGTCGAAGTCATGCTGAATCACATGAGAGATAATTGTGACCTCATGTACAAAGCTCTGTCTCTCCCCAGAGGAAAGCAGAGACCCCAAGATTGTTGTGTCCCTTCCCTGCTAATGATGACAATAGCTCTTCAGATTTTTCCAACTGCCTCTTCAGATTTCAGCAACCTTGTGGGCGATGAATTGCAAATCTGCACAACAACACAATCCCACTATCAAATAGTACCAACATATCACTGCCAATCCAGCTTTCAAGATATTGGGATGCTGAGGTTCCGAAGGGTTTTAGGACAATTGCGAACAGATGAGAACCAATCTGAAATTGTGCCACTTAGAAATGCACAGGTGGTGTTGCTGGGAGAGAGATTGGACTTGGGTCCACTTCAGATGCTCAACAGTCAAGAGGGATTTCCATTCATTTGGGTCTACTTTGAATGCTCTTCTTATGCAGTGGATTGTGTGGAGCAAGAGCAATTGCCAAGGTTTTTGCAAAGGAATGTCTTCATCATCAGTACAGCAAGTGCAATTGCCATGTGCAGGATGCAACTCTTTTCTAGACCACAAAAGCAGCAATTCCACCACCACATGGGGAAGAGGGAGATCAACCATGAGGAGCAGCTCCACAACATGAGGAACAGGGAGGTCAACCAGGAGGAGCAGCTCCACAACATGAGGAACAGGGAGGTCAACCAGGAGGAGCTTGCTGCTTCGTGTCTGTGTGCACCCGTAATTGCACTACACCCTTCAACAACTCCTGCAGTACACTGCACTTCTTCCCAGAGTGCACCAGATAGAAACAAATGCAGCACTGAGAGGTCAAGGCAGATTTTGTAAGTAAGCTTTCTTGTGTTGAAAAACTGGAATTGTTCAGGCACCAGATGAGAGTTTCTTAAAAAAAACTCTGATAACATCAGAGCATATCTATGAGATTGCAGAGAAAAATCCACAACAATTACTGTGAAGGCAACTGTTCTGTCAGCTCCAGCAAAACCCAAACAAACACAAAGAAGTAGGGGTGTGGTCATACCCTTTCCGAATATCACAAAGGTTTGGATCATGATCAGCTTCATCATGAATAGCTACCAGTGAGAAGCTGCAATGACTCCCCCACTGACTTCATCAGCTCCCGACAGTGGGTGCAAACAAGCATGTACAAATCTGTGCAGTAATTCAGGCAATGCATTAATAGAAATATAGATATGTGTCTTGGGTTTCTGTCACAGTTTCCTGAAGCAATGGGGAGAGACTCGGACATGATGTACGAAACTTCATCACCTCAGAGAATGTAAGAAAAGATTTGAAAGCTTCCAAAGAATGCAGAATCCAGTATGAAATGAATGACATTAGTAGAGCGGACGAGTTTCAATCAAAAGCGCATGAGAAGGAGGAGGCATGAAAGGAAGAAAGGAAGAAACGGTCTCGCTTCTCCCTACTTGCTGCGGCAAGAAAGACAGAAGATGAAGTCGGCTGCGCCGCCGGGAGTTGATGAAGGCACATTGGTGGAAGGAGCGCCGCTGTCCTGATCCTGATGTAATTACGTCCTGCTTTACGCCGTCCGTCCTGATGTACCGTCGCCGCGTCGTCGTCTTCTTTCTATCAGTAACTTACAGACTTAGAACTCATAACGATCACTGACCGAAGAAAAAACGAACAAAGCCTCCGGAAGAACGGATTTCTTCCTTTGCCTACTTTGGATCTATCTACGAGACTTGCAGATTTGGCATTTCCGATCGAAATTGTAAACAATTGTCGGAAGAATTTTCGAAGGCAGAATATATACCAGAGACTGCCTCAATCTGCCGGTGATCATAAGCTGTGGGATCGTGAGAGGAGACGGCGTGTGAGAGAATGCAGGCGGACGGGACTGCGACGATTACCTGTGTACCGGAAACTGACGAGATGATGATGAAGCTGTGGGATCGTGAGAGGAGAGGCGAGACGGCGGTTCGGGACTTCGACGGTTGCTCAATGCGTCAGGAAAATGAGGAAGGACGCAACCGACGTCAGGGCTCATTACTCTTCCTCGCAATTGTTGGCAATTCCTTTCACAATTTGCGGAGTCCCTCTTTCGCACAATTGCACGCAGGGAGGAGGAGGAGGAGGAGTTGATCGACGACGTCGTATGTACACTAATGCACACAGGTACGTGAAGTTCTCTGTTCTGAGAGTCTGAGCGAGAATCATCTGGCTGGTAATGAACAGGCAAGCTCTCTTGGAACTTCGCATTTTGATTTCCTTTTCCATGTAACCGTCGCTGTGATCTGCCTCTTGCTGCTCCAATTGTTTCGTATTCCGTTGCTGGAAGTTTGTTCGTCTTCAGATCGATTCGACCGATTCTGATCCTAGTTTCTCATCTTCAGGTTTTTTTTTTTTTGGTTTTTTTTTCTTATTCTGACAGTAAATATCCATGGTGATGCCTTCTTTTCTTTTCTCTTGGCCTCATCAAGAGCGAGCAATAAAAAAGCCGTAATGCATGCACATCTCACGAGTAGCTTTTCCAATTGTTTGCCATTTGTTTTGTTATCGCATATGCTTTCAGGCACGACTGAACGCGGGGATGCCTCTTTCCTTCTTTCTCTCTGTTCTTGGAATATCGCTCTGATCTGATGTTTCTCTTCTGAATTTCCCTTGTACAAAGCTTCGTAAGCTTCTTTTGACCCTGGAGCTTTTCGACGGATTTCAAGCTACGGTTGCGCCTCACGTTTGCAATTGTATTCTCAGATTAGGCAACACCATGATGGATTCTTTTTTGTTCTGCGTCCACTATGAAGTTGATGAAGTTTGCAGTTTCTGTACAATGAGAGCTTGCACAATTCGGTGATGATCGATATATCCTTCTAGTCACTCATCAAAGACATCGTTGCATGTGGAGAAATTCTAAGCTCTCCGTTGGTTTTCACAGCACAAAGCAATCCATCTCCATAAAAGATGAAGGAGAACAGGGACGAACTCACCTTCAAGTTGCTCCACATTTTTTTGTCGCCAGGATGTGAAAATTCACCAAAAAAAAAAAAAAAAAAACTGATTGGACTGCATCTTCTTTGCTCCATTCGGACTGCATTGGTCTTCTCATAAACAGTCTGAAGAGATCATGAGCATGTTTGAATTGAGTCTGTGACCTAAGATCTTGCTCTTTACCTGATCAAGATGGAAAGCAAACAAATGCTTTGATGTGTACCTATGTGTATCAGGTGTGGAGCTCTAACTTTCTCTGTCTTGTGCAACTCTCTCCCCTTAGGGGTTGCATCAAACAAGGACACTGTCAGAAGCTCAAACCACAACACATCTTCATCAGCCATTAAGTGAAGCTTTTGAACCCTCTCAAGCCATTCCATATTCACTCAGCTACAACCTCAAGAAAGAAATGGGATTGAAATACATTGGCCCGTTCGGTAAGTATTACAGAGGTGATATTGTCGTAGACCACTTTGAAAACAGTGAAGAAGATATGCAGAGACATGGGTCACAGACTTCTGTCACTGGGCAAGCCAGGAGAAATCTTCATGACTCCTGGAAGCTGAAGTTTGCCATGGGAGGCCATGAATCATACTGATGTATTTTGAGCAAAAAAGTGGAAGGCTGTGGGCACATGGGAGAATTTTCTGCATCTCTTCAGAGAGAGTTTCATGGGGGATTGCAAATACTGGGCTGGTACAGATCCATCTGTCTTAGTGCTTTCTTCATTTGTTGGTGTTGCTTGCAATGTAGGTAAACTCATCTGGTTCAGGTTACAACATTGTGGGCCTGTTGAATAAAGCTGAGGATATGTTATATCCCTCTCTCTGTGTGATGAACCTACCTCTGTTAAATTTTAGCTACAGGGGTTGGTTCTGAGCCTGTGAACATGAGTAATTTCAATCTCCTTGAACTTGTAGCCAGAAGTCGTAGAGAGGAATTTGCAACAAATTTGATTCTTTAAGCTGAATTACAGGTGCATTCTTGAAACTCTGTGGTTGTTTGTAGCCCAGGTACAAAATCCTTCCCGTACACTTTGTTCTTTGATGAAGCTAGGCAATCTGGTGGAGACACTGGAATTGGGGCAATTTTGGTCAGCCCCACAGGAACAAATTGCTGGACTATTGTTTGCAAGTACCTTGGCAGAAAATTTACAAACAACGTTGCTGAGTACCTTGCTCTGATTCATGGCCTGGAAACCGCACTGAGCTCTGGTGTAAGGAATATCCAAGTCTTTGGTGACTCTCGACTTTTCATCAACCAGGTAAAATGTCACAAGGGAGGTCAGCATGTTCCTTACCAAGCTCAATCAATTGGAAAGACTAGGTTTTCAAGTTGGGTACTGCTTGCACTTTTGCAGCTGCATGCATGCTTTCAGATGATCAAACCAGGCAAAGACTGAATTTTGTACCACCTATTATGGGTAGCTGATCCCATTTTGAGGCAGGAATATGTTTGACTTTTGTGTAGATATGTGTGCTATGTGATGTTGATTGTGGGTATAATCAAAGGTTGCCAAGGGTTTATTAGATGTATTTGAATTGACTTGAAACTAATACTCCAATTTGCAGGTGGATGGGGAGTGTAGGGCATTAGATCATAAGATGGAGGATTATTTGAACCAAGTGTGGAGGATTGTGGACGATTTTGAGAGCTTTCAGATTGATCACATCCTGCGAGAGTGTAATAAGGAAGCAGACGAAGTTGCCAATGAAGCAATTGATAAGCACATGTCCAGGAAGGAGGCATTGCAGTCAGAAAATCCTCTTTATAAGACACGGCTTTGCAGATACTGGAGTGGAGGATATTGCTGTCATGAGCCTGATTCAGTCTCCTGTCAATTTGCCCATGGTGAAGAAGATCTGATGAGCTCGGCATAACTTGTTGCTTGGGCTCTTCGTAAGCCATGCCCATACCATATGTTCTAGTGGATGAAACCAACATCAATTTTTTTTTATGATTCTTGATTTACAATTTCACAATTTCATCAAAACCAACTGTGATTGATCATCAATAGGTTGGGTATTTTTGTTTCTTGAATCAAGAAAAAAGCTCTATTGAATAACATGCCCAAACATTTTCAAATTACCTGGAAAGTGGTGAGTTGAAGAATAATTGTTTGGATGAATATGATGAGGAGCGGGAACAAGGTACAAATTTTCATATGTAGAGATCAAGGTGATTTCCAACATCTACTTGTTCTAGGTTTTTGTATTTCTTTTTCTTGGTGAGCTTTGATTATTCACAAGCTGTTGTGGAGGATGATGAACATGGAAGAAATTAGACCTGTGATGTTGCCCTTGTTTTCACTCCTATTCAGAAAAGAGGCTTTAATGCATACTCCATCAACAAGTAGAATAATTATTGTTACAGAGGATGGTTTCTAGATGGAACAATTTGAGAGTGAGCTTTTGAAGTAAAGAGAAACAACTAGATGCTAAGTCATGATCATCTGCCTAATTATTTCTCACTTTCTGATGCCTCAGTCATGATTGCCTACGCAATTTTCTTCACCCACGTGCACAGATCAATGGTAAGGAACTAGAGAGGCCACACACTTCATCTTTTTTCTACTACTGCCTCCTCACATTATGGGTAGCTTGACTGTAGATGTGCTTTCCATAGATATGGAAAATTCTTGGTGAGAAGTTGATACAAAAATTGCTCTCACCCCTTTGATCAATCATTCTATTGCTCAGAGTGTGGTTTTGTTTAGGGTTATATCAGGAATTCTCTCAACTGTTTTGTAGTGTAAATGTTTTCGCTTTGTTCCAAAATGTTGGTTGCAAGTTCTGAAAACAAAAATTGTAAAATATGTAGTATAATGCTGCTTCATACATCTGGATTAGTTGGCCCTTCAGTCACTCTGGTTTGATTGCAGCTTTAATCCTTGAAAGTGGTGACGACAAAAATTAGTGCTGCAAGGATACCATGAATTATGCAATTGCACAACTTTTCATGGACTTAACTCGACTTCTAAGGCTTATGAAAGGTATGCAATTTGAGAAGGTGACAAACCTTTTTTCTTGGAAAATGGTACATTAAAAGACTTGATTACTGTGGAAATGTACATAGTTGTTAGTTTGAGTGATCGATGTGTGCATTCAGGTTCACGAGATTTTTTTTTAAGAAATGCTGGAAAGTTTTTGTTGTTTGTGCAATGCAAAATAAAAAGGGAATTTGAGAAATCACAAATTCTGAATCCTTGTGTTCACTATTTTCTTTGGAAAGACACAAAAATAATAGCAAGTTTGAGGCACCATTGTCTTCACTACCAGATGGACAGCATGGCTCCAGTGTTACTCAATTAAATCCCTCGTACATTGCAACTCAAAATGATGGATTAACAACAAATTATTGTAAATATTGATAGATGGCATGACTTCAATTTCTGAGAACTACCCAAAAATTGCACTTCTTCCATTTGTCCTCTAAATGGAATCAATTACAAATTTAGCTTTTAAAATCTGCTACCAAGATCTTTTCACCTGAAGCTTGTAACCCAAAAACGACCATCATGCACAAGCCCTTTCCACTTTAAGCTACTCCAAGCTGATGCATGACAACACAAAAACACAAAGAAGTTTACTGCCAAGATGACATCTGGGAAGATTTAAAGGGCAAACAAACCATTGTGGGAAGTAATATTAAAATACATAAGCAACAAGGTTGGCAAAGTGTTGGGTGTGAGCACAGCATGGGTTTGTGTATAGAAAAAGCCAACTAAACAGGAAGATGACTAGCTAATACTAAACTGAAAACTTCAAGCTTAAAAACTTTTCAGCCAACTTTTCCAAAATTTGACACACAATTTCCTAGAGAAGGCTTGGCTGGCTGAGCACCAAGGATATTAATTAGTACTAGTAATACTTAGTATGATTTTTAAAATTAAAAACCCAATAGAAGAAAATTCCAGCAAAAACTGAAAAAACCTGAAGAAAAAAACCATCAGTGGATTCATGGGCCTGGATTCATGCCTTTTCAAATCCCTTGGTCATACCACATTGGTCACACTACTAACAATCTCAAACAGTCGACCTTTGGCACTTGCGCTCATCATGACCAGCAACACCACCACCACCACCAACAAGAACAACAATTATACTAGAAACTTACTTCCGGGATCTAGCATAGCCCACAGAAAACAATTTCTTTCATTCTTTGATCCTATATCAAATTGGATTGTTCAGAAGGACATGGAGAGGAGAGGACCAGAGTATGAACCCATGCATTGATCAACCAAGAATACCCAACTTCAAAGTTACACTCTGTAATGCAGGAGGAGCATGTGGAGACTGGATTCTTTAAGTTAGGGATGAAATCATCAGCAGGACTTTGATTTGCTTTTGGATTGCAGGCAATGTTCAATATGTGATCAATTGTGTGGTAACACAGAAATGTAATGTGGCACAGATCATGTGGCACTAAGCAAGAGAAATGGAGAACAATTCATGTGCAGCTAAATTTGAAAAAGTTGTATTTTATTCCTGTCACCCCGGCAGCACCTGCATGCAAACAGCTGCCAGTAGCACAACAACAAAAAATCCACCTACACTGCACTTCTTGTGCACAAAATACAATCAGCAAGAGCAGCTAAGATACTCTGCAGATTCACCTTGCTGTGGCCAAATTGAAGACAAGCTTTTGGATTTCATTACATGGCTCAGACCACATTCAGTTCATATGTCACACATGGGTGGTGGGCATCACCACATGGGCTCTCTCATGGTAAGCAGCAAGTTACCCTCTGATCTTGTGAACAGGTTATGAATTGGAATGCAGAAGTGTTCACATCTGGTTTGAATCAAATTCATTAACACAAGTTTCAATTATTGTGCTTCATCATATTTATTGTTATTTCTTCAAGTATAAGGGTTTTGATGAGAGGACAAGGTTGTGGGTTTAAAAAAATTATTTCGGAAATTTTCAGGGTGGAGCAGAAAAATGCTTCTCTTGTTGCCAAAGAAACAGACTTCCTCAATAATGTTGGGTTTAGGACCACTACCACCTGGAGCACCAGCACCTCTTCCTCCCCCTGCTCCCCCTTCTTCTTCTCCAGCCCCAAATGATACGGATTACTCAAATCAAGGGGATGATGAATCGAGCACAAGCACATATCAGCAAGCACCAACCATGTTCTTTGTGATTGCAGGAATGGCATCCATGCTGTTTCTCATCATTGTAGCTATTGCTCTTTTATGTTATTCCCATTACATGAACCACTATCACTACCGCTTGCAAAACAATGAAAGCAGTGCAGGTCTCAACTCTTCTTCTGCTGACGACAATGGGGGGGGCGGCGCAAGTCCTGATGATCAGGATGATTTCAATAATTCAGTGAGGAGTTCAAGGGATCATGATGATGATGCTGATGATGATGTTGTTCATCAGTTCGAAACTATGATTTTGGTTCGGGTTCCTGGGACACAAGAGCCCATGTACTTTGCCCACCCTGCTCCTCTCCCACCTGATCTTAAATCATCATGTCTTTCTTCTGCAAGTGCAAGCAATATGCAAGAAGAAGCTGGTGCTGCTAGAAGCTCCAATATGGATGACACCAGGCCCTTTTCTACACCCATTTCTGAGACTGGAGATATATTAGAATTGCAGCATCTTGTTGGAATGCAGCAACAACAGCTCAAACTTGTTCCCATTAATCTGTCTCAAGTAGTGGTGGAGCTTGGTAAAACTCATGAAACAACAAGTCTAGAAGATTGAATTTCAAACCCCCATCTTCAGCAAAATGAACATGTAATCAAAGCATCATATAAAACCGACCACCACCATTATAGCCATGAATTTCATGCACAAGATGTTCTCCCATTGTTTTCAGGTGCATGCACATTGTTGTTCTAACATATATCATGTTGAAACTTTCAATGTTTTTAAGGGAAGTAGTAGATGATCCCTCATTTGTCTGTAGTTTTTGTTTGGTAGAAAGGAGAAAGGGATAATCATTTACCGAATGGTCCCCTTGAGGAAACACTTTTGAAGAACTGAGTACTATTGTGCTCTTGAAGTGCAAATCCATAGTTGTAACCCAAGAAGTCACAAATGCACAACTACAAAGCTAATGTAAGTAACCTTGTGCATCATTTTGTTCAGCCATGGTTAGTTAATATGTGAATTTGGCCAATTATTACGAGCACCCAGTTGGCTGGCTTGCCCTAATTGGAATTTCATTTCCCCTAATTTTCACTCTGCAACCATCATTCTCCATAGCCCCCATGCCATCTGCACACTTTTTGTGTAGTGTAAACTCCCCAGCCCGAGGCCATTGCCACAGATTTCCATCAATTTTTTTCCTTAAAACTTCTTTTCCCATGATACCCAGTGGGTACCCATAGGATATGCATCGGGTATCATGAGGAAAAAGTAAAAAATGACATAGGTATTTTTGGAAAATGAAATGCTTGTTCTTGCAGGAGTTTCATTTTTCAAAATGCCCCACAGGAACTTACACATTGTAAGCGCCCCTTCAACTACAATATGAATTTCTCCAGAGGTTTTTAGGTGTAGGGTAAAAAGCCATAGGACCAGGGCTTTACGGAAATAAAAAGACCTCTAGGAAGGAGCCCAGGGAGTCCCAATTTTCCATGAAGCCTTGGTCTGTGGGCTTTACATAGCATAAGGACCGAAGCAACAGAAACAGTGAAAAACAGTACATTGGGCTTAAAGAGGGACTGAAAAACTCAAGTTAGCACCAAATATGAACGTTTTTCCTTATTGTTTTCAACCAAACACTGTTATGTACTGCAGCTACAGATATTCTAGTCTCATGCATTCAATCCTGGGTTTCGACATTTTGTACTCATATATAATAAAATTTCATTACTTTGTGGATAATGTTTAGAGATTGAAAGAGAGCTTGGGGATGTAAGAAGGCCCAAAAGGGAGTCACTTTATGAATATCTGTAATGTCATAGTGAAATTCTGTTTTGTAACAGCCGCCCAGTTTAGTGCAGCTTCTCCATATTATGTTGTCTCATCAATAGTCATGATTGCCCTTTGATTCTTGCTGAATGACAAACAGTTTTGATCATCATCTGTTTGAAAACACCAATTATGATTGCATCTTCTAATTGTCAATTGCATAAGATTACTACTTCTCATACTCTCATGATATTGAGACGTAACATAATATGAAGGAGCTACACTATCATGAAAGCAAAAGCTCAATTTTAGAGGACCCTTTCTTGTAAAGGGTTCAAGAAACAACTGCCAAAATACCCAATCAGACTTCCATCATCCAGATGCAAGTATGGACCAGTGTTGTTCTGGTATCAGGTTTTGCAGATACCAGGAGTTTCTTGGTATCAATTTTTTTATTTTAAAATTTGGATAGGCTTTTTATTTTTATTTTTTAATTCAATTTTTTGGTACCAGTGTGGTATCAATAGCTTGCTGGCTGAAAATTGGCAACATCAGTATCCATCAGGTATGTGATTGTTGAACTTGGCAAAATAAGAACTCAAGTATTGGTGTTAGGTTTAGGGTTTTTCATTGTTAATGTGTATGTTTCCAACAAAGTGCTAGGATGCCAGGAAGAATTACAAACAAATAAGAAAACAAGCATTCAATGATTCAAGAGTCAAGCAACATTTAAACTTTTGCAACAATATATTCAAACAACTATAATCAACAATGTGTATGAGCATCTAAAGGCGGTATCAAAATGCATAAGCAACCCATCTAACATCCTCAAACACATGATTATTTCTCCTCAAAATAGCTTGCCTTCTCAAGCAACTCTTCATTTTCTTCCAATAACATCTCCTTTGCCACAAAAAACTCTCCCAGTTTGTCTCCAGCAACAAGCTTGCAATTGACTCATGCATCAATAGGCCAATTTTTGTTAATCATGACAAGTTTGTCAAGGTTCTCAACCCCAAGACAACATCATTGCAAATTAATGAGCATACATGCAACAGAGAAAATCCATTCAATCTCAATATGTGAACCTAGGATGCCTAAAATCTATCGTGCCAAAAAGTTGACATTTGGGAACCTAGATTCATTAACAAACCATCATATCAAAGGATCAAGGCCATCAACATTCTCCACATTGAACAAACAAAACAAAGATAGCTCAACTTTGAGAAGGCCTTCAGTTGCCTCTCATATTGAAGTTGTTGACCTAAACAACCCAATTGAAGTCAAAGGAAACTCAAATGATGGAAAAACTGAGCTTGCAACTTGATCTAGATTCAAAAATCCCATCACACAACTAACTCATCATATTGTTGCACTAATATGACAACTTGATCCTTGTCGATGGAATCCATGATGCAATCCATGCTTTTGAAACATGAATCCAACATCAAAACAACCATGTTGTGGGCTCTTTCCTAAGAAAAAGATTCTGCAAAACTTAGAAAAAGACACAATTCATTAATGACTTTTGTAGCCATTGTACTATACAAAATCTCAATCTCTTGATCAAATTCACCACACTAAAGTGGAGGAACAATAGGAGCTCAATGGTCATATTTCATCCTCATTGTCCCCATGATTGCCAAAGTAGCAAACAATGCATTTCATAGTAACCAATGGGTCCAAACACATTACTAGGACCCACTTTAGGTGTAACAACTGCTTAATTTTACACATTTTAAAGTGTTAAGTCAAGTCAATATTTAAAATGTTTGGTAAATGTATACAACAATGTTTCTACTACATTATGGAAACATTTGAAAAAGTTTGAAACAAATCTAACGAGTATTGATACCCAAAAGCATTTTTTTAATAGTGTGACAAGTGTTTTTAGCACTTGAAAAACTCATAAATGACTTTTTAATGGACTTAAAATGACATTTTTTGAGACATTATTTAAATCAAATTTTACTATAACATTATAATGCAACATCTTTATGAGTCAAAGGGACTTTGTAAAGATTTTGTTAAACTTACAAATGGAATATCTTTAGGATATTTCGAAAATATTTTGGAATAAACAATCATTAAGCAAAGCACCAAGGAAGCAAGTGTGGGTCCTAGTAACATGTTTAGACCCCAATACCCTCAACTTTGATTCAACAAGCAATGATGACCAATTGGGTTTAAGGTTTTAATTATTGTTCAAACAATTGCTCATGTGAGACTTTTTTTGCTTATAAGGTGATTTTATTGCAAAAGACCTTAGAATATGTGAATGTTATCAATATATGCTACATTTGGCAAAGTTCATCTTCACAAGCTAGTCAAAAGGTCTTGAGTTTTCTATGTCACAAGCCAACCTCATGACAAGCCTTCTCCCATTCATGTCTGCTCTTCTTGGACTTTTTAGTCCAATAATTTTTTTCAAGAAAGTAGCCTATGCATCTTTCATGTTGACTTCATTCATGCTCGCACCCACCTTAGCTTCATTCGTGGCATATTGCTTTAGACATAGCATGACCAAAGTAAAAACTAGCAAACGACTAAAGCAACTATAGAAGTTCACATGACATAACAAAAATGAATGTAGTTGTGAAGGAATTTAGATTGGCTCCTTCATCTTTGACATACATGATGACCTTACTTTTCAAGTTGAATTCAACCAATAAAACCTTCACTTATTTTGTAAAACTTGCACCAAAAGTATTGAGTGTTTAAAATAGTCCAACATTTATGTGACAAGAAACCCAACTTTACTTAATTGAATTAATTACCAAAGCAAATGTGTCATACCTTGACCTTGACATCCATAGGTCAAATGTTGTTATCACAATTGGCCATTGGCAAGAAACATATAAATTTCCATGGTTTTTGAAGCAATGTAAGAAGGTGTTCACAAACAAGTTGTTTGTGAAAAGGAAACTAAACTTGACCACAAAGATGCAACACCATTTGCCTTAACCAAGGGTTCCCCACAATATATAATGGCATGTAGCCTTTAGTAATCATCAAAACAAGATCCTCAATGAACCCCATGTGCATTGGGTTAGATTTTTTGTAAGGCTTCACATTTCCAAAAAAATTAATGATAGCTATAGGTGTGACAAATGCCCTACTCTTACATTTTTATCTCTTATTAATATTTATGCCCTCTAGATTAATTTTGTGCACCATGTAGTTCATTAAATTTGGGCCACATTCATTTGTAACATGTTTTTTCATGGCTATGATGTCATGTTCAAAATTGTAAGTTATGAAACCTTTTTGAGACTTGGTTGAACTCTGAGAACTTGCATTTGAATTTTTTTTAAAATGACACATCACACACCTATGAATTGCACTCCTTACACATCAATTTTGGCACTACTGTCTTTTAACACAAATAAAGCTCACAACTCTATTACATGATGCCATGAAACCCAAAAATATTGGTTGGCACATTACAAAAAATCACGGCTTTTCAAAAGGTTAATTCGACCGAAATGTCCACATCAACCAAAGGGTATGTCCATTTTGATTAAATGTTTGGGGCATGATAAACATATGTTACATTTGATTAGTACATGTGACTAAAGTGACATTTTTGACCAAGTGTCAAGCCAAAGATTTTGTCAAAATGAACAATTGTCCATCAAAATGGCCATGGCTTAATCAAATTGGCCATATTGAATGGATAGGGTTTAGTCAAATTAACCATCGTGTTTTGACCGTTAATCAAATGAGCCATACTCATTTGATCACTTAATTTAATTGTTAAATCTAAACTACCTACCTAACGTAACATATTAGGGCAAGCCCACCATTGGGTGGTACCATTAAAAATGTCACACCTTGATTTTTTTGCACCCATCGAACTTTGAGAATTGATAGGAAACACTTAAATGAACATTTCATTTTATTTTTTGAATACATTTATTAGGTTCCATAGATTTTGAAATCTCAATAATATCAAAAATATTGTGTATTTTGATGTTCCTAATCATTACATTTAATAAAAGTTTCAAAAATGTAATGCTTATTTTTTTCCTTGAACTTTTTGGTCAAGAACACAAACTTGGAACATAATTTAAGAATTGTTTTAGGATTTTTTTCTTAAGGTAATTTGGAAGTCATTTTTTTTAGGTTTTTATTTGGAAATTAATTGATTAAATATGATTTAGTTATGAATTTTCAAAGTTGAGGCTATAGATTTTTTAATTGACATTTTAATTAAGAATATATTTTTTACAAGTTTCTAATTTTTTAAATTCCCAAATAAGTTTGAAACCATATATTAAAACATGCAATTGATAAACATGAAAAAATAATTTATAGTTGTGAAAACATTTCATGAAAAGGGCCCAAAAAAATGATTTGGTTGTTTTTAGTTCCTTAATCATTATTTGAAGCAGTTCCTAGTGGTACCACCCAAGGATGGGTTCGCCCATTAGCTAATAGGTTAGGTTATGTTTATATTATCTATCTATCTTAACAAAATTAATAGGTTAGTAGGCTACTTGTTAAATAATAACCTAGCTGGTAGTTTAGATAGGTAGCCTAACCTACACCTACCTAATAGGCTACCTAGGACATAACCTAGGATTACTAAGTAGCCCACTAGGAAATGTAAACCTTTTACATAAGTATCTTAAGCTTACTAAGTAGTCCTATTAGCCATGTAGGTATCCTACTAACTTGAGTTTATTATAAGTATATAACCTAGGCCTAGTAAGTAAATAACATAGGCCATCTAGGCCAAGTAGGTAGGTAGCATATCCTACTAACTAGGTTAATAACCTAGGCCACCTAGGCCTAACTACTTGATAGGTAACTTAACCTAGGCTATTGAGATCCAATTGATAACTACATAACATAAGCCACCTAGGCCTATTAGGTAGGTAGTCTAACCCAGGCCAATTAGGCCTACTAAGTATGTAGCCAAGCTTAGGCCACCTAGGCCTACTAGGTAAATATGTAGTCTAATTTAAATTACTTAGGCCTATTAAGTTTGTAGCTACTTAGGTTACATCACCTAAATCTACTAAGTAGGTAACCTAAACCAAGAGGATGGTGCAATGGTTAAAGACTTGATTATTCAATGTGGAGGTGAAGAGTTTAAGTCTCCACACTTGCGATATAAGCTAAGCTACCTTGGCTACTTAGGTGACTTAATTAGGTAGACTAAGTTACAAAGCCTACTAAACCACCTAGCTTAAGGGGCTTGGGTTAGCCTAAGTGGTTTGATCTAGCTTAAGTGGTTAAGTTTGATGGCCTAACCTAAGCCTAGGACATAGGGTTGATAAATAAATTAAGTATTTTTTTACATTAATTATTAGGTTTATTAATTAGGTAGGTAAGTAAGGTAGGGTAGGTAGAGTAATTTAATAATGTTTTCATATCAATTTTAAATAAAATAATTTAAATAATGTATATTTTTTGTCATTGCCCAAATTATATAATGGTCATGGTGGTTTAACTTTAAAACTTGGTAAAAAAACCTAGTAAAAAAAATTAGTTAAAAAGACAAAATGGTCAGGTTCAAATCAACTTTTCCAAAATGACACTTTGGTCAAGTTGGACATGGGGGCAAGAAAACCATATGAAAGGTTTTCTTTTATTGAAATTTTTAATCAAAAAGCGATGATTCCTTGTAGTGGCGGTGAGCAATGTCAATCATTGCTTCCAAAGTGCTTCTTCTTTAGCTTGTTCTTCATCAACTACACCTTGAACTTGTAGCATGTCCTGTAACAATATAAAAGTTTCAAGCTTGTTCACATCCAAATTATGAAGCCCTACAATGGTGAGCTCATTTGCATAAAAGTCCAACAACTTGAAGGCATCCATCTCTAGAAATGATTCAACAAAGCATAGACACAAAAAGCACAAAAGACTCCAAAAAACATGATGAGCAATAAACATGTTGCAAGCATGAAAATAATTAATAGAAGAAAAATGCAGAATTAGTTAAGAAATCTCACCTCTTAATATACAACTCTTCCTTGTGATAGCAAATCAAAGCTCATAAATATGACTCCTAAATGCATCAAATATATGTCGCCATCTCCAAGGGAGGCACTCATAAACATGTATTCAACCAAACTAATATTAGCTTTTTCTTTGCGGAGCTCCAGCCAAATGGCTGGGCCTTGATATCACATAGATTTTGCAAAACCCTAAACCCAAATGTTTGGTTAACCCTAACGCATCACATTCACTAAGAATCGACAACTAGGTTCTCAACCTTTTTACTGGTAACTTGATGACCTACTGATAGGTTCTTCTATACCCTAGTGCATACCTAGCATTTTCCTGATACCAGAGCAACACTGGTATGGACCAGCCAATGCAAAATGCACAGAAAAATTTACGATTCCATGTAAAGCCCTTAAATTTACATGCCCTTAAATTTTTTCCAAGGACTCAGAAGCAACCTTGGCGGAAATTGTTGATGGAAATATGCAGTGTGAAAATCATTAATTTATTTTCACCAAAAGACTTTATGCATGTAAAAACTTGTGGATCAGTACCACCATGTCCAAGTGAGGCAGCAAATGTGCAGGGTGCACATTAGGCTTTTGTTAGTATGACAGGAACATAAAGCATGCCGAATGTGTGTATGTTGTGTGTGTGTGTGTGTGGGGAGGAGGGTGCAGGGCAAAAATTGAACCAAGAAATCACAACTGGAGTGTTGCAAACCTACTTGTTGAACCTACCTACCCCAAGTGATTGCAATCATGCTTTCCCAAGACAACTACATGACTCACCTTGCCCTCAACTACTACTACTACTACAAAACTTGCAACCAGCCACAAATTAGATATGGGTCTTTTGGATAACTAACGTTGTACAGGACACCGCAGCCATTTCTTGTGTTCATAATTTGTTGATCACAAGAGAGTTGATCATCATGAGAAGGTGGAGAACCATCTTGTTCTTTTTTAATCACAGCTTGCTATAACTATCCACACATAATGTGACTTCGATTAATTACGTATGTGGATTCCCAAGTTCAAAAAAAATTCCCTTTGCCATGGGCATTTTTCATTGGCTCATCACAAAATAAAATAAATCAAGCTTTGGGGAGTCTCAAAATAGAAATATTGTGATCTCCTTCTTTGGGCTGCTCATAAAGGTTACAAGAATAGAACCAAGGGCTAAGGATATGGCATGAAGTGAGGCACCATTGAGAACCCATTGAGAACTTCATGGGGAACATGCTAGGAATAACAAAAATCTAATACAACCCACCCCTCCTGCAAAAGAACAAAAAAAACCTGCGCTCCCTGGGTGCATACTGCTTCATCTGTTTAGGCTAATGGCAAAAACTTGCATAATTCTTTTAATTTAGTATCAGCTTAGTTATGTTTGGGGCCTTTGGGCAATGGGTAAAGGACTATTAAGCTATCACTTTATTCAAGTGATCACATTATAGGCTAGATCTACCACCATATAAGAAGGCCAAGAGAAAACTTCAAGTCATTTGTTGCTGTAGAAAAACAAAAAAATTAATCAAGTTTTTGCACTAGTCTGACAGACTAATTAATGATTTCATTCACCATTAACTTAGTCTGTAACAAACATGATTATCCAAATTACAGTTAACTATTAATGAAAATTGGAAGAGTATTTGTGGTTGGGTTTTTTTTTTTTTTTTGAGGGTTCCTCTTTCAAACTTGGGCTCCAATTGCTTCTAGTTTTTGGCTAACCTCAGTTCTAATAATTAATTGCAAGCTTATGCTGTTACTTCAGTAGGAGATTGTGAAGAGTTGCAATAACTAACTAGCTTTACAATCAAAGAAGAAAAAATTGGAAGTGATTTGCTTTTGCTTTTGTGTTTGTTTTTTTTTTTTTTTTTTGGGCAAAAACTTGCTTGTTTTGTTACATTTTGGTTTTGTTTTTGGGTTTTCCAAAGATACAAGTTGGCTTTGGCTTAATCACCAAGATTAGTAACTAATCAAAAGTTAGAAGCTGATGAAAAGAACTAGGCCTAAAGTTGCAGTGCTGGATTGATAATTACTAAACACAGGAGGTACTGTAGACTATACTGATTGAGCCGTCATCAGATCAGATGGATCCAGTTGTTTGTGTTTGTTGAGAACTTGAAGTTAAGGAATTGTTACATAACTCTGTGTCTATGAGTTGAATTTAAGAAAGTGTTTCTGTTTCTGTTGTGGAGTTGAAGTTAAGGAATGCATTTTTGTGTTGTTGTTGTTGTTGTTGTTGTTATTGTTGCATTGTAGTTAAGGAATTGTTTTGTTGTTTGTGTTTGTTGAGTTGAAGTTAAGGAATTCGTTGTTAAGGAATTGTTTGTTGGTGTTTGTTGAGTCGAAGTTCAAGAATTTGTTATTAAGGACTTTGTTGGGGTGTGTGTTTGTTGAGTTGAAGTTCAGGAAATTGTTATTAAGAACTTTGTTGGTGTGTCTTTGTTGAGTTGAAGTTCAGGAATTTGCTGTTAAGGACTTTGTTGGTGTTTGTGTTTGTGTTGGTTGAGTTGAAGTTAAACAAGTTGTTGTTGGAACAAACTAGGAATGGAATGAGGAACTTAGTTAAATGCAGCACCAGCACCAGCTTTGGTCCAAGAAACTCAGCACTCCAACAAACATTTTTGCTGCTACTGCACTGAAGAGAGAGAGAGAGAGAGAGAGATGGTTTTCTCGCCCTCAACTTGCAGAGAAATTTTTTGGAGCTGGGGTTTTGGATCCACCAGGAGTTTCAAGGAGGCTTTCCACCAACACTTGGATTATCGCTGAGCAGGTGGTACTCTGAAAGCACCATAGCCCACATGTTCTTCTCTTTCTCTCTCTCTTTGTCTGTCTGGCTGCACAGTGGATTTACTCTAAGCTTTTGTACCTTGTTCTGCAAGCTATAGAACCCAGCAGGTCTTGGAAGCCTTGCAAGAAACTTGTTGCTAACGATGAGATGACAACAAGGTCTAGGTTACTACGATCATCATCATCCCGGATTAGACATGAACCAGTAGGAAGACTTGTAAACTCTCATGACACCCAGACTTCTTCAATCGAAAACGACATGTCTGGTGATCTGATTTTGCAGCACTGGTGACCGAATCAGAAGTATAGCTGCTGAAGCAATGACCAAGTTGTTAGTGTGCAGCTGGACTGTTATGTGAAGAGCTTGCAATTCTGTTTCAGTTTTTCTGTTGTCCGTGAGGAAAATCATTCCTTGGTGGCAGCAAGTTTTGTTTTGGATTTGATCCATGTCCTCATCTCTCTCTCTCTCTCTCTCCCCAGAAATCTGCATGTTTTGTGAAGTGGATGGTGTGAAATTTTATTCACAGACATTGAAGTGTAAAGGGTTCTCATGCAGAACTGAAATTGTAGAACAATTGGAATTCTCAGTCTGACCATGCATGGGTGGAAGAAATCATGGTCACCGGCTTGGTCATGTTGCTGCATGAGAATGCTCATCATGTGTGCCTCAAGCTTGCATCAGACCAGTAGCTAGCTCCCAAGGTTCAACAGTGATCTCGGGAAGAATCCTTTTGTGCGCAACTAGAATTGGGGCTTGAGAATCCTCACATTTAATGTGCATTGCATCAAAACCCATTCTTTGAAGCTGTGAGATGATCTTTACTTAGAGAAATGCTTGATTCAGCGAAGATTTCTTTGAGAGGTAGCTAGAATTTGCAGAGCTTTGTCAATCTTTGCGACTGCTGTATAAGAATATCTAGATGTTGGTGTTCACAAGAATTGTGAGCTTGAGAAAGACATCATGATTGGCAGGATCTAATAACAAAGTCTAGCTGCAGCTATTATATCATACCAGGAGGCTGTGGAACATGAAGCTGCAGCTGGCTGCTGATCAGCCACCACCACAGCATCCAAGTCTGGTTCTTCAAAGCTTTGAAAGCTGCGCAGTTGGAGGAGATGATCAAGGAGTAAATGGTAAATTTCTGAACGAGCAAGATGTTGAGTTGATCACAGGAAGATCAGGATCAGGTACTTCAGGAGTCAGAGATCAGTGTGGAACACACCCCAACAGCCTCAGTACTACAGCTAGCACAGATCTTGCAGACGCAACCAGAGCTGCTGCAGCTTCTCCATTGCACCTCAGTATTGCAGCTGGAAGCAATCATATTGTTAGTAAAGGATCTAGCGGTGAAGCTGGAAGGTCTTCTGCTGCTGCTGCTGCTGTTCACCAGGTTCATTGCTACGGAGAAGAAGAGCCACACACCAATATGGAAGATCAGAGAGAAGTTTTGGGGGTAGAAAGCTGCAGCAGGCACACAAAGGAGAGCTCAGAGCCCCACATTATAAGAGAGCAAGAAGCTGTGGATTTGGGTGGAGGTGATATTCAAAGCAGACATGTGAGAGATGTCATGGTGCAGGCCAATGACTTCCAGACTTGGAGGTACCAGCAAGATCAGCAGCTCAGAACTGCTGGAGCTGCTCCTGCTGGTCTAGCTGGGAGGAGAGACAAGCTGGATTCAGAACCCACTGCAGCTCAATGTGTAAGTCTGGAAGGTGCTGCTGCAGCTCCTCGTGGTGTTATGTATCGAGAATGCCAGAAGAACTTAGCAGCAGATCGAGGAGTCTGTGCCATAGATGGTTGTGGAGAATTCATGCCATCAGGTTTGTTGTCCACTGCTCTTGATAATCTCTGTGCAAACCTCCTTGAGTAATTTGATGAATGCTTGCAGCTCTAAACTGCTTCTCTCATCTTGATCTCCAGATGTCAAACTTGCACTGTAAGGAGATCTGTGTGTGTTGAGTAGACTGTCAATGATTATCATCAGTTTGCAAAGTTGTGAAGTTAACCCCTTGATTGGACCTCCTGATTCCTTTTGATGTTATCAATCTTCATGATGCTCCTTCAAGGCAATCTTTTAGGATTTAGGGTGTGGTGGGTGTCAAAGTGCTTTTGTGATTGTAATATGGGGGCACATGCAGGAAGAGAAGGCAAGAATGCTTTGGCATGTGCAGCTTGTGGTTGCCATAGAAACTTCCATCGGCGTGTGCAGTTAGCTTGGGACCGTCATGACCAAGGGGGGAAAGATGATCATGAGGACATGGAGCAGCAACAGCTGCATGAAAAAGAGGGAGCAGGGGAGAATGAGCATGTCACTTCCATTTGCAAAATTGAGCGTGTTGCTCATGAACTCATGGCTGCTGCAAGTCGTACCATTCCTCTTCTCTCCCAAGAACTACCATGTCTAAGCCACCGTCATCAGAATCATCATGCAGCAGGTAGGGTTGAAGATCTCTTCATCAGAGAACACAACGTAATGGCCAAAATCTCTGTTGAAAATCTTGACCATATTGCTAAGGTATGTGATGATTCTATCTTCATTATTTTTTGATGATTCAAGTTAGCCAAGTCAGTTGTTGTAATGGATTAGATTTATCGGTAACCTTGAAGCGTACTACCGTGATTGATTGTTTTTCTTGAGCAGATTTCATGCTGATGTCTCCATGCATAGAGCAAACATTATCTTTGTTGTGTTCTTCCTCCCACTCAGACAGTACAATGCTGATTTTGCATTTGCTGCAGTTGATGCTTTCAACTGCTGAGTATTTAACCCTCCTCCAAAAGATGAGCTCAAGAACAACAACAATGACCCACATGCAGCACATCACAGCAAGCTCCCACGAGCAAGGAATTCAAGAGGACAAGGAATTCAATGTTGAGGCAGCATCTCCTCCAAGTCCTCTTCCTTGTGTTGCAGAGCAGGGACCTTTGTCATCAGATGTTAGCCCAGTTAGTACAGTGGAGAAGAGATCAGGACCAACAGCTGCAGCTCGAATTATGCCTGCAATGCCCCTGTATCTTCAGCCATGCAATACAGGAGCTGGTCGTATTGGTGCTGCACAAGCACTTTCCTTGGCCAGCCATCAGCATCAGCATCATCATCAACATCATCATACTACAGTTGGTAACACCACACAAGGTGTGTCTGTAACAGGAGGACTTAGCTCTCAAAGGTTATTCTTGGAACGGGGTTCAACTGGAGGTGCTTCAGAGCTTGCTGCTGCCACACGAAAGTTCAAGAGAAAGAGAACCCATATTACAGAAGAACAACGATATAAGCTGAATCTGTTTGCAGAAAGAGCTGGATGGACTGTTGTTGGACAGCGCAAAGAAACAATCGATGCTGCTTGTACCGACATAGGTAAAGAGCCAATTCCAGGCTTATTAAGATTTAGCAAATTGACTGACCTATTTTGTAAGATGGCCAAACTGTAGGTGGACTCTGGTTGCTCTGAATCCCAACCACAGAATTTACAGGACAACCACACCCATGCTTCATTGCATCTTTGTTTTCTCTTTGTGGCCTACCAAGAAATTGTCTTTGACATCAGTCTTGTTTGATGGAAGTCACAAATTATAAGTACTACTCATGTGTGTGTGTGTGTGTGTGTGTGTGTGTATGTGTTTTCCTTCCAGGTATTGAGCCAAAGACTCTCAAGTACTGGATTCACAACAGCAAACAGAAATTCAAGCGAGAACTGTCAAGTGAAGAAGGGGCAATGCAGGGGGGCATTAACTAGAACCACCAATCTGTATGTATCAGATCCTTCATTCTAGTATGTGATGATATCATGGCTGAAGAATCACTCATACAGGGCCTAAAGAAAGAAACCTCATGCTTGATGATTATATGCAATTTGGTGCAAAACAATAGGATTTGGTTCAAAATGTAGGGTGTTGTCAGATTTGGTGCAAAAACTTAAGATTTAATCCACAAGCAAATAAGATTGTAGATTTTCTGCTTGTGTAGCTGTTATCACATTTATCTTTTTCATGTCTTCTAGGTTCCAGCTAAAGAATGAAGGTGGGTGAATTTTGATTTTTGGAATCAACCAACACCTGAGAAAATTTCTAGCTAGGTAGCAACTACATATTATGGACTTCAGAAGCTACAATAATCTTGGCATCTATGTTGGGTTATCTTCTTCCCCATGCAATTTAGAGAGACATCACATCCTCTCCCATGCACACTATGTTTGTGTTCATCACTCCCTAGTTGAAGATCAAACCATTGTGGCAATGTGCATGTGGCATCAGAAAGCCTTTTACTGAAGAAGATTCATCTAGACCTGTTTCCTTTCATGATTGTTGACGGTTTTATCACATATGGATTAGTTCAGGGAGAAGAAGAGACTAACATGGACACTTAACCATTATTGAATGGGACATGGAAAGCTTTATTGTGACCCATTTTGAACAGATTTACGCCAATTTTTTCCCTTTGCAGGTCTAGATTTGTAGTCCCAAACTACTACAATTGTTTTGGTAGAAGGCAAAGGGATGAACATGCTTGGGCTCCGGTTGGCAAGCATTGGGTCTTTTGTTAGGCTAACCTTTGCCTAGTGAACACAAAGCTTTGCATTCTAATGCAAGGCAACACATGATATATGGGTTCCATAACATTCTTCTTCACTAATCACTTGATCATGAGGGCATGATGTCTCTAGATGCACCTACCAATCTACAAGCAAAACAACCTAGTCAAGGGACCACTCCACTCTCAAAGTTGCCAAATAATTCCTAAACAAACAAACATCAATCTCAATGTGTTAGAGCGCACCTTGACTTTGCAACTCTCCACACTAGATGCGGTGGTGTTGCATGGCAGTTTTCACCTCACACCCCTGACCTTTGAAATGTTGACTGCAACACTAAGAGGTGTGCTAATGAACCTCTAAGTGCAGAGCAAGTCTCTCAATATGACTACATGAATGAAATACATGAAAAACTTCAATATTAGCTTACATCATGCAATTGCTCGAACAATTGCTTTTAGTAGGGCACATATCTCAACAATTTAAGCATAATCTCTATTGTTTAGGTTTTGGGACATTTATTGAAAT
>Ga0209208_10001772_pt1 | contig 30792 bp, 14 predicted proteins | sample S1TSphfallax_3_FD_187694 | JGI IMG/M metagenome (GOLD analysis project Ga0209208, IMG submission 187694) | Host-associated microbial communities from peat moss isolated from Minnesota, USA - S1T2_Fd - Sphagnum fallax MG (SPAdes) (version 2) | ecosystem: Host-associated > Plants > Peat moss >...
AACTTAAATTGATTTTAAAAATTAGTATAACCTACAAGTTATATCATTTTTATTGTTTCATTCAATATGAATGTACATAAGGATCAACGTGATCAAATATAATCATAATTTTGATGATTAAAAAATGTTTTAAATGGCACATTCATAATTGCGGTTCCAAAAAAAAAAAAAATACGATATCAAGTTTTTTTTAAAACTAGTTTTTAGAAATAACTACTATAGGGGACATATGGTTATCAACATGGGCCTTGTCATGTTGCATCAATTTTGATTTATCCCAACATCACATTGGTTTAGGATCAACATAGGATCAATTAGGTAAAAATAGTAATTTTTATGGAGGGGTAAAATTTTCAGACCAATAGCAATTGAAATACATTTTGTCAGATAATTTTGGGGGACAAGGGTGACTAAGTATATGTGGGTTCTTGATCCATATGATGATCAAAATTTAGTTGCATTGAAATAAATACAAATTTGAAACATCAAAATGTGATTACTAAATTTGATTGATGTCTCCATGACCTCAAATTTCTGTTTATTTTTAATTTAATTTTTTTGCAACTAAAACTCGATTGTTGTATGGAATAATATGTCCACAGCGACTAGGACCAAGTCCACCCTGGCCATAATTCAACAACAACCAAAATCAAATCTCAAATACAAAATTTTCACCATGGAGATGTGACAATTGAATTTTAATCACCAAAATTTAGTCACCAAATTTCAATGGTCAAAATTTTATTTCAAATTATATCCTTTTTTTTTATGACTAGAATTTTGGTCCAATCAACTAATAACCAAAAAATTATTTAATTTAAAAAAAACTCTTGACCATCAAAATGTGATACCCATCTTGATCTAATCAAAGATTCTTTTTTTATTATTTTTTTCACCTAAAATAAAATAATTCATGTGGTGATGATGATTTTTCACATGTATACGTTGTTATGCATTAAAACTTTGGTTCAAACCCAGAAAAAAAATTAAATTAATTAAATAATTTTAAATCTTCTATGGACAATTTATATGATTTTTGGCATGATTATTTCCTACACATGTAACCTACACTTCAAGTTACAAATTCTAAGCTCTATGAATACAAACAATCAACCAAATGATTAATAAAAATACTCCTTTTCATTACAACCCCAAAAATTGAATTTTTTTTGCTTTCAAAACATTTTTATGATTTATAATATAATCAGATGCATGTAATGAACATGACCAAACATAGATACAAACATTATTTATCAATAATAAAAAATGAACATGAATTGCATTACTTAATGCATTCCTTTTAATTCCTTATATAAGTTTTTTTTATAAAAGTTTGATATAATTAGTTTAAAAGACTTAAAAAGACATTTATGTAATATTCAAATTTCTTTTTAGAAATTTAATATGACATCATTTTACCTATTGACATATAACAATCCACTATAAATATAATGATATTTAAAAAACACACACACAAAATTATCCTTCGGAGTCTTTTAAAAATCAAACACTCCTTTTTCCAATACCCCAATCATGAATGAACCCTTAAATTTAGAAACATTGGTTTGCTTGCAATTGTCGAATTTGGGAGCAATCCAAGTTCATCAAGCCACCAAAATGGCATAACCAGTGTTGTGTGGTCAATTGAATTTGTAAAAAATCAGCAATTCTGGTTTTTTTAATATTTCAGAGTTATAGAACTGCTGGTATGTAAACATGGAAAGTGTGGAAAGTGTGGAAAGTATTGTTAAGGTGACATGTTTCATTTGGGGAATTAATCCACGGCATCTTTGATACTTCAAAAGCAACCGAATAGAGTGAGGTTGAAAAATGCATTGCAGACATAGACTTGGTAAACAACACCCACCACCTAAAAGTGCTTTGACATTCTTAGTGTTTATGGCTTTAAGTGAAAAGCATGCTGCTGAAGCCTGAAATCCAGGCAAGTCCCAGAACTGGAGCTCACTCAACGCCTAATTGTGAATATCAAAAATTCAAACACATTATTTTTATATACAACCCATGCTTTCCAATTTGTTGGAAAATCAAATAAGCACCCAGAAAACCGTTAGTTCTTTCATGATACTTAACAGTTTTTTAACAGTGGAACTGGTGCTTCTTTGATTTTTTTTTAAAAAAATATCAAGAACCAGCTATTATTAAAAAATCAAAGAACCATCTCACATTGGTTGATACCCATAACTTGTAGGAACATCCTTATTGGAAGGTTCAGGTTTTAGGTCAGGTTCTGGGGTATCTAAACTAAACGGTCAGATATTGGATTGGGATTTGACCTTTGCAACTGGACTCTGGCTGAAATTGAAACCTAAACTTGGACGGGGATCATGATTTTATTTTATTTTTCAATTTTGTGACGTATCTGAAGTGATGATCATCTATAAGATGATTTAGTCAGATTTGACTACATACTAGATTCTGAAATTTGACAAAAAAAAATCAGAATCCTTCTACATTCTTGACTACCTACTGGAACTTATTCATAAAAATTTGGTGATTCAAAAAAAAAAATTCAAAATCTGGCAAATTTTTATCATTTTCTCCCATGAAAAATCCTTTGTATAGGTCAAAATCATTTTTTTTTTCAGGCCAAAATTTGGCAAAAGTATGCAAAAATAAAAACACTGACTAGGATGGTTTCCTTTTTTAAACAAGTTCAAATTCTCTAAGTTTTAAAAAAGGGTAAGAGTCAAACCTTTCTTTTTGAGCAAATTCTTAGTTTTAATTGGTTGTATGTAACAATTAATACACAATATTTTATCTTGGATGTTGTGTATGAGTTGGACAAATGAGGAACACAAATAATTTTAATTTCAATTGAGTTAAATGTAGATGGAAGTTGGAACTGAACACAATCATAAACCAGAATACTAGGGGCATTGTGGTACCCACAAGTGACAAAAAGTCTTGCATGTTGGGGACTAAGTAGTTAGAGCAACTTTTGATGAGGATTAAGGAATGGCTTAACTATTTGAGCTTCCAAGACACGATAGGAGAAGGGAAGGGAAGATGACAACAGGACTTGATTTCAATTGTGAGGCAAAAACACATGAAATGGCAGTAATTGATTCCTTATTGTGTGTATAAAAACCGATGTGGAAGAAGAAGGGAAGATGGTAGGGTTGTACAATGTTAAGAGATACCAAAAAAAAACTTAAATGTGCATGCAGGCAGCCAAGATGCCAAAAAAATCTACAAAAATGTGACAATAATACCCAACAAACACTGCAAGGTAGGCTTTAAGCAGAAGTGATAACACTAAATTATTGAAATGAGCCATCTGGAAGAGTCCACTTGCAGCAAGAATTTGAATTCATGCAATCTACTAGATACCATTGGTCTAATTATACAACATCCAACAACCAAGGGGCAAGAGAGAGAGAGAGAGAGACAAACACACACACACACACACACACAATACATAACCATCTTGGCTTAGCACTTTCTTTCTTTGAATTTAGTTCATAAATTGATCAAGAACAAAAAATTTGAAGATGTCAGGGGATGAACACATATGGAAGAGCTGGTCTCCAATCAGAATCTGGTGGCTCCTCTGGCAAATAGTCCCAGAATATCACAAAACCCTACTCTGTCAGGCCCGCTTTCTAGCTGGTCCTTCAAGTTGAAGGAGATATATCAGATGGACCAATAGCTAGCTTGCCTCAAATGGCCAAACAAAATTGCAAGCAAATCCAGTTGGCAGTGTCAGATATTGGGTGTTGCTACCCTTGAGCTTCTTCTTCCCATTGTGCTGGCTTTTCAAACCTTGTGCCCACTTAGCTTAAGCTTTGTGTGGTCCCCATTTGAGGTCTGGATTTGAGTGGGCTATTTTTTATTGATGTTTATTTCAGTCTACCTTCTATTGGCTGCATGATTGAACACTTTTGAAATGGGAAGGCTCGGAAGCCTCCTCCCCCGTCCCCCCAACTACCCCCGCCCCCCCCCCTTCATCCTATAATTTACAGCTCCTCTCCAACATAATATCCTTCAAATGAGGGAGTATGTGACCAAGCTGACCCACACCAGTTCACCATCCATTGAAACCCCATTATGATTAAGTTCTCCATTGAACCACTATTGAATCACCAATGTTTGACATTTCTAACCCTTCATTACCATATACTTTCCTCTCACATTACCTAGGGGGAGACTATACATATGAGCTCTATCCAGTACAAATTGTCAGTGGTTTACTATGTAGCTAGGTCGTTCATGGACCATTTCAAAAACAATTTCAAAAATAACTATTTCATTTCTTTCTTAATAATTACTTCCTTTTCTTATTAACTTTCTTAATTATTATCTCCCACCTTTCCTAATAATTACCTTCATTTTATAACTATCTCACTTGTTTTTGTTATGCACTAACATGAATATAAAAAAACAAATTAACATGTGTCTTTTCATGTCCATGAAATGTGTATTCATTTGAATTAAATTTGAAATTGAGATGAATATATGAAAACATAAGAAAAAATAAAATAATTGATCATCATTTGTAGTGCGCAACAACATGGAGCAAAAATTAGGTAAAAGCCAGTTGTGGCTATTAGGTAAGTAGATGCATGTAGATGGTTGGTACATAACTAACCATTGTGGTTAGGGAAAAAGAAAGAGTTTCTTGTCCGCACACCATCCATTCTTGCATGTTGAGCTGGTGGGTGCTGGTTCACTCTGCACCCCCCAATGAGAAGGTAGGTAGTGGTCAGTAAGTAGGCACCCAAACATGAATAGAAAAAGTGAAGCACTTTCCACTAAATTAAAGAGGAACTTGTCCAATGGGGAGAGAGAGATACAAAATTCTCTCATACTGCCATGTTGTTGAAAAAGAAGAAGAAGCTTGGCACCAAATTACAAGGAACTTTTGTCTAATCTAGAGATAAGCACAAAAGTATACACCACCTTTTGACTGGGTGCATTAAACAATAGGGGGAAAACAATGTGGCCTGGGTGACTGCAAATGTCAAGAAAGACAACAAAGGAAGAGCTGAACTTGTGGAGGTTATATAAAACTTATTCGTTAAAGTGGGAGTTTGTGATCAGAGTTGAATCAAAACCAGGCCTACAAAATTCTTAGTGTGCACACAGCTTTCTGGCCACTGCCGACGACGACCCATGTACCTAGTTTTGTAGACAAACTATCCAGCTGCTAAGGACTCCACACAAATCTCATTTTCTGTGGGGTCAGGGGAATTTGTCACCCTTTGCAGCTAGTTTGACAGACAAATCTCCGGCTGCTCAGGAGTCCACCGAATCTAGCTGGTGTGGGCACTGTGGGGTCTGGAGTCTGGACATAAGAGGTTCACGTCACTTTCTTGTTAGAGCATAGTAACACGGCTCTCTATCACTTTCTTGTTAGAACATAGTAACATGGCTCTCTGCCAGTGTGCTTTTCCTCCCTTAATATGACTTTGTAAAGACACCACCATCATGCAATATGCTCAGCTCAGGTCCGTAATCCATACCAGCCTGGTCCTGTGTACTTTCCAAATTTTGGATACCAGCCTAGTCCTGCCATTGGGTCTCTTTAAAAACTTTCATACCAACCTTGTAGTACCAGGTTAGCTACTAGTCTTTTGACTGATTTGAGGCATGTATATACAAGTGTTGGCCAATTCTGCATTTTCTTTTTAAGGAACTTTTGGTTTCAGTTTTTAAATTATTATATAAAGAACTATGGAATCTTCTACTAAATTTCTCATAAAATTTTGAAGCGTATGAAAACCTTCAGAAAAGGTTTTAGTTGGCATTCTAAACCATGGCAGTTCCTTGGGGTGATGATTTTTTTTATTTTTTTAAGAGAAGGCAGTCCTGCCTACAATTAGGGTTTAGGGTTTTTGATTAAAATTATAATTTATTTTTTTTAATTGTATGAATATATAGTTTTTTATTCACAATGTGAGATTGATCATTGAAAACATTTCATTAGTTTTAATCAAGTGGCCCAAGCATCAATAGGCTATGGTTTTCTCATTACAAATTGTACATAAAAAAATTTAAAGTATTAATCAAATGGCTCAAACATTAATAAGCTATGATTTTCTCATTACAAATTGCACACAAAATTGTATGTTTCCTTATAATGAGCATTTTTTGTTGGATCATGTCATTCTTTGTAATCAACAATTAACACATCTTTGTTGGTTCTTCCCCATATCAACACAACCACATAATAAGAAAAACTTCAAACATTGACATAACCACAATAAAAACAAAAGGTTTATTGGTTGTTGCCTCCACACATCAACACAACCACAAAGGTCATCAAGTAATTGAGTTTCCACCTCCACACATTCAATAGAACCCCCCAAAAGAAAAAACCTATAGAACTTCTGACTTCTTGCCCCCTCACATCAAGATAACTAGTTCAACATGCTTTAACAAAGTCCAAAAAAATTGCAAATAAATACCCCCATGCATCAACAAAACCAACCCCAAAACTAACAACTAGGAACACCAAAAGAATTGCAACAAATTAAATCCCCATGCAGTAATAGAACCACAAAAAAATATAAAACCTTTTACAAATTGAACCCCCTGCATCAAGTTGTTGCCCCAAGGCCCACACATCAATAAAACCATACTAAATATCAACTTCAACTTCTAAAATCAAATGTCAGATCCCAAAACATCACCAAAACAAAAAAAAAAAGGACTTTACATTTGCTACCCCCATGCATTAGCTTGCTACCCCCATGCATCAGCAAAACCCAAAACAACAAAGAAAATTTGGAAATTAGATCCCTAAACATCAACAAAAACCAAAATTCAAAAACCCACATATCAACAAAACAATGAAACAACAAAACCCACAAACAAAACTAAAGCACTTATAAGTTGCTACCCCAACCTATCAACTAAACCACAAAAATGCATGTTTAGGGTAACTTAACCCTTTTTCAAAATTACAACTATTTTCTTGCCCACCTCATTGCAAGAAAATTACAACAAAGATTTCCTGCAATAGAAAAATCATAAAGAAGTTCAAAAGCACTTGAGTTGCCATCTACTCAAATTCGATCAAAATAAGTCTTCTTAAAAAACACCTTGATCTTCAATGAGCTTCTTGTGCTCCTTAATCAACATGTCTTCACATGTGAAGAACCAATCCAATGTGTTTTCCTTGGCTCCTTCACATTCAAGACGAACGTCCTTAGGCTAGTTTTTAATAACAAAAATGAAAACTATCAATTATAAGTTGAAAACATTGAAGAATTGTGATAACACAAAGGAAATTCAAAATTCTTTTAGTCTCAATCTATGAACCAATTATGCCAAAGACATGACAAGCCAACAATGACACATGCGAAAATTTGACTGAATGTATTGCCCACCACCCCAAGGGATTAATGAGTTCTATCAATTTTACACATAATCGTCGAAATATTTGCAATTCATTTTTCATTGTTGATATGATGGCATCATCAACAAAAAAAATTTCCCAAAGAAAACAATCATCATCTTCAACTATTGTTGGCTTTATTTTTGTCTTCATAGGATTCAAATGTAGGTAAACCTACAACAATAGTGAATACACCACTTTAACATCATATTTTGCAACAACATCATCAACAATTACATTGCCCACATAATTTCATATGAGCTTCATGTTTTTAAAGTGTAGGTCCAACATGATGGACAACATATTATGAGCATTGGCATTAATGTAAAAGCTAGAGAATGCCAAAAATGGTGTTAATATGTTGATCACTTGTGTGTTCATGCTCAATTTGAACTTTAACCACTTCTAAACTTCTAAAGGTCGATTCAAGTTTTGAATTTTGGAATCTTTAGATTTCATTGAAACACACAAGGTGAAAGGATATGCAAGTGCATCTAACAACAACCAAAACCCTTTACTTTGATTTAATACATATTGTTTTGCCACCGGCAATCAAGTATCTGTAATAGCTTGAATAGTACCAAGTTTGGCACATTGGGATTAATGATGACAAGGCCAAAGATTATTGTTGCCCATAAGACATGGAGATTGCATTTTGATGGAGATTTGCATGTCATATTTAATTATGTTTCTCAAGAATTATGAACCCCAAAATTCATGGGACATTGGAATGTTTTAATTTTGAAAGAATTTTTTGGGAACATTGAAATTTTTTCCATTTGAAATGGAAGGTGACAAGCATTATGAGTTGAACAAATGCATAAAATTCATTCTAAATATTTATTTTAATGATTAATGAAACCAAATACCTAGTGCAATTTGAAATCTAAAACAAGTTCTTTTATACTATGTATACCATAAATATATTCATGGTTCCTTGAATTTGAATGATTTTTTTTTCAAATAATATTTGATATCATTAATTTTATGAAAATCATAATCCTAAAGCACAAACACCAAAACTTAAACCCAAAGTTAAATCACCATGTTTTGGGAGGTATATCTATTGTAATATTATATTAGAAATGCTTGAAAGGGGGTCACCATGGTATGCTTTCACCTAGATGGTAAAAACAACCACTACAAAGAATTTTGTACATACCAACCCATGTGTTTGTGATGTGTTGAAATCAACCATTTTTATGATTATTGTTTTAATTATCCTCCATGGCTTTTGATAAAAACAACTTGTAGTCACAATGTATTCAACTCCAAAATGGTTTTAAGTTATAAATATGGCTATGACTTATGATTCCTATTGGTTTAGATGAAAGTGAGGATTAAAGGTGCCTTCGTATCATTGGTGGTGTCTTACAATATAGATGAAAACTTAGTTGTTTTTGTAATTAGTAATGTGTTTCATAAGTGACAAGACAACCTGTGGCATCTTGTTCAACTTGAATTATGATTATATATCATAGTTGCAAATGTACAGGTTATAATGGTGAGCTAGTGCGTGCAACATGTCATATTAATTCACACAACCTAGGATTAAATAACCCCAAGTACCCTAAGTAACTTAGGAATTTAAGCAACCCCCAAGCACCCTGAATTGTTTACATAGCCCCTTAAGTACCTTAAGTACTCAACCAAACCCATCCTTAGGTGGTACAACTAGGAATCACAACACTAAAATCCAAAGAAAAATGGACCAAGTTTAATTTAATTAAGAAAGTCATTTTTTTTAGTTGTCCTTTTTATTGTTGATTTACACCACACAGGCTTTGTGTTCTCCACTTATGTACACATTATGGAAGAATTGTAAACATTTACATACGCTACATAAGTAGGAAATTTGTGTTCCTAAGATATTCATGACATGTGATTTTAAAATTCATGACCCTTTATCATTGCATGACAATTTCCACCATTACAAAAACTTTTCATTTTTGGTTTGTCAACTATAGTCATTAAATTATGGCCCCAATTGTTAATTGAAATAAAAAAAGTGGGAATTATTACAATTAAACCCTTCAAGACCTCCTAGTCATGACCATCAAGAATTGCTCAAAAAATTATGATCGTTTCAATCCATTATCTATTAATCAAATAAAAAAGAAGACCAACTTAAGCCCTCTTAGAAATTAAAAACATTATTAAAAAAAAAATGAAAAAACATGTTCCTTTTGTGTTCATGAACAGAATAACTCGAAGTGCAACGTCTTTGAAACTTTTTCCTTGAGCATTCATTTGGAATATTAAAACTTAATTTTTTGTAAATCTAACTATAGTTTCAATTTTACATGATTTGAGTAATCTTTTGATATAAAATTTGAAGTGAATTTTGTTTTAAAAATGAAACCTATGTTGTCATGAATTTGAATGGGTTAAAAAAAAATTGGGTGTGACATTCCTCTTAGTACCACCCAAGGATGGGTTTGCCCACCCTAGGTATGCAAATTAACTTAAGCAATTTCAACATAGCTTATGTGGCCCTTTAGGTATGCCCATACTACATAGGTACAAGAGTTAATTTAAGCAACCCTTACTAAGTATTTTAATTAGTTTAAACAACCCCCATGTAGCTTTCATGTAGCATAAATAACCTAAGTAGCCTTGAGGTACGCCCTTTGGTAACCCCTATGTGAACCTTTACATATTTTAGGAAGTTTAGGCAACCCCCGAGTAACCTACTTAGCCTACACAACCCTTAAGCAGCCCTTGGTACCCATGGTAGCACCTAGGTAACCTAGGTAGACCCTAAGGTACTTTAGGTAGTTTAAACAACATAAGTCGGTAGTTCTTAAATAGTTAAGCAACCCTTACATAACCCATAAAAATACTTTAAATAATGTAGGTAACCCTTAGGTCTTTATATAGCTAGGCAACCCCTTGGTAGTGCTTAAATAGCCTACGCACTTTGGACAAGCCCTAGGTACCTTAGGCTGCACCTAAGGCTAGGTGCCTTAGGTAGCCCTTATATAGTTTCAATAAAATTTAAATAAACCCCTAGGAAGTTTAAGTAATTTAGACAAACCAAAAAAATAGCTTTTAAGTAGCCTAGGCAACCCCTTAGTAGCCCCTGAGTAACCTAAACAACCCCTAGGTAGCCTTTAAGTAGGCTAGGTACCCCATGCAAACATAGGTATTTTAGGCTATGCCTAGGTGCCCTCAGTAGCTCAAATAATCCTTAGGTATACCTTTAGGTACGTTAGGTAGTTTAAACAACCAAAGTAGGTAGTTCTTAAGTAGCCTAAACAACTCTTACATAGCCCCTAAAAATAACTTATGTAGCCTAGACAACCCTTAGGTAGGTTCTTAGGTCCTTATGTACCCTACGCAACCTTTGAATAACCTGTAGGTAACATAGGTACCTTAGGTAACCTAGTAGCCTTTAGGTACCCTAGGTAACCTAGCAAACCCTACTAACTTAAGTAGACCTAGGCAATCCTAGGTACACCCTAGTTACTAGGGGATTGCTTAGGTTATTTGGGGGACATGTGTTTGTGAGTTTGTAATGAAGTTATGATTCAATTGTTATTCAAAACCAGATTAAACACAATTTTTTTTTGTTGGTGCATTTAACATGATTAAAAAATGCGGAGTGCAAATGGGATAACATGAACCAACCTCGCAAAATTGACCTTATTATGATGAGTTCTACTTTTGACTACTTAAAAAATAATGGGAATGATTCTTAGGATGATGTGGTACACAATTTGGTTATAAAAAATGATGAATTAAAAGTCCATGATTTTTATTCTTTTTTTTGTCATGACATATCATACTATTATGTAAAGGTATGAAAACATTAATTGCAATGTTTTACATGTGTCTTTGAATATTTTATGCTTGTTAGATTTAAACCAAATTGTTTCACATCTTTTCATATTATATTATAAAGAGCATTATGAAAAGTTATTTTAAAAACTTGCAACATTAGAACATTTTGAATACTAAAACATGAAAACCCAATTATTGGTTACATTTAGTGTGATATGTGCTATTATGATTGCATCTTACTATTAGTCATTTTGCCTTAGTCATCACAAAGCTTTGAATGCCTTGTCCAAATCTAAAAGAATTAGGGAGTGTGATCCAAGTTGCTAAGACTTTTGATATTGCTAAACTGGGTTTTTGCGATCAAGCCCACTTAACAAACTTTGGATGAGGATTTGCACAATGGATGAGAATCCAAACAAGTTGGCCCATTAACTTGATGAATGCATTTGAGGAAGTTGCATAATGAACAAAAGGTCTTGCAAAGTTGACCCAATTTGAGGTAATGGGACAAATAGCTCAAAGAGGTTGTTCTTGGGATAGCAAGAAGTGGAAAAGAACCCCATTGTTGAACCACATTGTCAAGTTTAACCAAAATTTCATGAAATTTTTACCCAAGTTGGCATTTGAAAAACTTGACTCTTGAAAAAATGAATAAATTAATGAAAGAAAAAGTCTCTATCAAATTCAATCCAGCGCATATCTTTCATTACATAAACATGTTTGAAATCATATATAAAGAGTTACCCTGAAATCAGGTTTAAATTGTGAAAATATTTTCATGTCAGGTTGTGGGCATTGGGTTTGGTGCTTCATTAATTGTTTGTTTCATTTTGTGCACTATATCACTTCTAATATCATACAAGAAATTAAATTGTCCTTTCTAAATAAACTTCACATCCCAATGCCTAAATTAGTTCACTATGAACAAGCAAACTAGAGATCAATTGAAGTGAACTACAATACTCACAAATAATGGCCTTGGATGAACCAGCACCTGCATGGTACTGTGATGAAACCCAAAAACTGGGTTTCTTTTTGGGGTTAGTCTAATGCCTAAACATTGTAAATATCCCATCTTAAGACTAAATAAGACTCATCTGAGTCCCAAAATTAACATTTTCATGGTTAAATAGAGCCTATACTCTATCTCTCAAGGTAAAGGTACTAGAGGAGGTAAGGGCTGGTGGGTTGTTAGTAGGTAAGGTAATAAGGCATAATTTAGAGATGTATAGAACTATCTATTCACATATAGGTGTACATATAAAGATGTGCCTTGACAACTAGACTCTTCTAGAAAGCCACTATTGGGGCCATTTACACAATAAGCTAAGCTATGTGTTTTTTGTTTTTTTTTTTCTATTTTTTTGGGGTTTTGTTTTGTGTGATGGTCAACTAAACTCCCACGCCAGCCCCTTGTACTACATGATGGACCCGGTAGAAATTTTGGAAATGAAATTTACAAGTATTTGACACCATGCTGAAATTGGGCCAAGAAATGAGATTTGAACGAATTCTCGGGTCCAAGTTGTAACCACTAATGTGATTGGACTACTCAGGACGTGCATAGGTAAGTGGATGGGCACCATCCACTGGATGCCCATTATTTTTCAGTTGTGGATGAACCTCAACTGAGTTAATATGTGGTTTAACCTTGGTAACCAATTCTGTAGGAAATAGCTCTCATATATAGGTAGATAGGTAGGAAAATAGGTAACTACTAGGTGAGTAGATGGTTTATGCCTGGATAAGGCCTATTTTTATTAGCTACCTACTAAACAACCTGCTTGTGGGTTGTTAGCAGGTAGATAGAAAAAAAGCAACTGAGCTAACCACTATGGTTAGCTAGGGAACTAGAACCCAACAGAAAAACTGTTTCCTGACCAGATACCATTCATCCTCCCAAAACGTTCATTCGCGTATAAAACCACACATCAAAACCCTAAACCAGAATTGACGGTGTGTAATTGATTTTTGATTCTTTCAAATACCCGGAATTTGTGGTTCTTTGGTTTTGAAGTATTATAAATACAAAAAACCAGAACTGACAGTTTTGTAACAAAATCAAATACCCACCCAACACTGTTTAAAAGCCTTGGAGAAGGAAAAAGCATAGTGAAGAGGCCAATCACATGAAAGTCACCACATGAAAGAAGAAATTGCATGTCATACCAGAGCTTTAAGACTTGTCTTTTAGTAGAGAAACCCTAGAGTCTAAATGCATGAAGGTCAGAACATATCACAAATTACGATACGATTTTAGAATATAAACCACAATTTGAGGAAAATATGGCATGAAGTAGAGTCTCAATGATATATACAAGTGTTTGAATTGTGCACGCGTCTTTGGAATACATGTATTAAATTTTAATCAAAATTCACTTGGCACATTGAACTAAAACAAATCTTCCACCAATTTGGAAAGGTGAATCTCTTTGGCTTGTGTGTCAAGTATTTTGCACCCAAAAAGAATGACATTATATCATTCCTTGGTCCACACGAAACAAAGTCAAAAGGGCAATTGAATGGGCAAGATTTAAGACTTGGACAATGTGGTGATGAAAGTCCTTTTACATCAATGCTCAATGAAAGTTAAGGACTTTCATCTATTTTCATCTTACTTTTCTTTTTTTGGGGTTATGAAGGTAGTGGGTAGATGCAAGCTAAAGTAATCCAGTTTTTTAATGTAATAATAAAGATTTTTGGTGACTGTTTTGTGTTTAAACGTGTATGGTGCCATTTAAATTTTTAATTGACAAATGATTTTATATAAACAACTTGATTGTGAAAATTATATAATTAGTTTCTGAAATTAATATATTCATTGTCAATAATGGACTTTTAAAGGATCATTATTGGATATTATTTTCATAAGTGAATTTGAAAAAACAATTCAATTTATATCTTTTGCTTAAAGAATAAGTTAATTGAAATCATTATTTGGGTTTTTGTTTTATGGATTTTATGGGGTTTTCCATTAAGATCTCAATATTGCATCTACCACAAAAGATGATGTGAACATATTTTCATGTAAGTTTTGATATAGGTTTGGGAGAGTTCATAGATGGGTGAGCATTTAATATTCAAAGATTACATAATGACATTTTAGAAAATAACAACCATATCCATTTCAACACTTTCTACAGGCCTGTATGAAATGTTGTATCTACCAAAAATGAACCATCATATATCATGCATTTAGTTAATTCTAAACTTTTGAAAAGTTTAAAATTAACAAATGACCACAAGTTCAAAAATAACTTTGATTTGGGGTCACCATATGATACAACAATAAATATTAATAATGTTTTATCTCATTAAATAATCTAACAAATAGATGTTTCCAATGTTTTGCTTCAAATTCAATAAAAACTTGATTCTAACCACCAAATTAGAATAGTTTAGAATTAATAGTTTAATCCATAATTAAACAAATACATGTTATATAATGCATATAACTTAGTCCAATTGTCTATTTTATCTTGCAAGCTTGCATTTGTCATCATGTTTATTATTATTTTGTTCTTCTCAAAAAAATTCAAATGTTAAATAATGGATAGGTTGTCAATCAAATTAATAGATATTGATGTTGACTATATCACCATCACATGATTTTTTTTTGGCAAAAATGAAATGAATTTCATTGTAAAACAAAAGTATAACCCAAAGGCCAACAAGTTGTGGAAACACAAATTGCTCAACCACAAGACAAACAACCACCAAACCACCAAGGACTAAGGACTACACAAAAACATCCAACTTGAACAAATAGTAGGACCACCTAATATCAAGATTGCGCTTACAGTAGAATAGATATTGACCTCCACATGCTCTTTCAAATGAGGCAAAGTAGTCCTAATTAGCACAAGGTATATTACCAATCAATGCAAGAGTCTTTTTCCATTCCAACTTAACATAATTGAACAGACTCATTTCCAAGACAAGGTCTTGCATCTTTTCTTGTCACCACAGTTCCTTATGGAAGATCAGAAATCATTGCACTGTAATGAAATGAACCATAGAATGATATCTCTAAGTCAATCCCACATGACATGGAGCTTATGAACTTGTTCTGGAAATTTACCACAAAAGATGCACTATACCTAGGAGGTGCTTTCCAAGGCTTGAACTAGGGGCCCACAAATCTACAATGAATGATCTCTTTCACAATTGATTATTTTAAGCATTTGAGATAAACAAATTTTGGTGTCTAAAACAACAACAAACATTAGATCTTCTAATTAAGAAATACAAAACTTTTTCTAATTGTGCCTTGCAGAGACAACAACATTGCAAACATATGCATGTACAACCCACTTATGAGGAGGTACTACCTATAACATTAATAACAACTGTGTAATCACATGGATCCCATTCTCCCCTTACTCATAAGTTTTATTCCATTATCCTTGCGACAATTATCAAAAATGGTTTTTTCTTTTTTAAAGTTGTGTTTTATTTAATGTAATTAATAATCTTGAATCAAGTCATTGGCCTTATGACTTTCAAAAAATCAATTATTTCAAACTTGAATTGCTTGAGGCCAAGTAAATGTTAGGTATTTACTACATAAGATTATTATTATTTAGTTGTCATTTGTTAATGTAACCAAGTTTAGTGTGAGTAGGATTCTTTTTTTAATAATAATTTTTTGGAGATGTGTTTAGAGAGCTTTATCCCCAAGGAATGGGTTTAATCTCACCTTTCATGCTTTGAAATTCTATAGCACACCCTAAATAACAAGAGGTTGTTGATTTGACACCAAATTTTATTTTGTGATTCAATTGTGTGTTCGAACTTGGAATCTTGCAATTGCAGTGGAGTATGTCTTGATTTGTCTATATGTTTGACTTTCTTAGTTTCAATAATGTTGGTTGCTACTATAATAACACATGACATGAAGCAAGTTGATATAGTTAAAAATACATTCGCACACAAACTCTTTGTGCATGGAGTTCAAATAATGATGACAATGGTATGTGAACATTAGATTTAAGATGAACCTTGAAAATTGAGTAAAAGTTTGTGTGTATAATTGTAATGACAAGCCCATACACACTAGCAATGAAAACCTTTTAAAATTCAATATTCATGAAACCCTATCAACTCTGCATACAACTTCAAACAAACTATGCCCAAAATCAAATATATTTCATTTTGAGAGGGCCAAAAGACATATGCCAAGTTTTCATTTGATTTGGACTTTTTCAACCTAGGAATTTCATAGTCTCACGGTTCACCACATTCCACTGCACATTCTAGTGTGAATGTGTCAACAAGAATAATTAGGATCTTATTGTCTATGGCTTAATCAGACTTTGCAAGGGGCAAAACAATCTCTACTTAAAGTTGGAGCGATTCTGTTCATCATGTGATCATGAGAAATCCATGTCTTTCATCCACTCTCATACACTTTCCTCACATTCAGCTACTTGACAACACTCTTGAAAAAACATGGCAGAACAATACACCAGCACAAAAACCCTTGTGGTATAGTTCAAATTTAACATATTTTGTGAGTTTTGTTACTAGGGTTTTGCAATGTTGCCAGAGTCTTTAGATCTGGCAAATCTTGGTTATATAGGTAACCTCAATAGAGCACAAGCTTCAAGTCTGTGTGCTCAGTTGAATTTTTTTCACCCAATATAATCTGAATTTTTTGCCAGATAGTGTACCTCATCCCAACAATGCCCACATCGGTAACAAATGGTTGGTTACACGATACATGCTTTCATCCATCTCAATGTAACACCTGTAGATGCATCTCATCTGTCAAGAAGGGAACCAACCAATATCAAACCAGTTCCAACAAATCTTTCTAAAAGCCAGAATCAGGAGCCAAGGTTCTCTTCTCTTCAAAACCAGCAACCCTACTAAAAGGACCTCCACTGACGGCATTGGCTTTGCCATGGTCAAATACTAAAAGAAGTTGGAAAGTGCAATTGACAAGCACAAGTGTTATTTTCCTGGGTGTTGCTTCTAACAGCCCATTAGATTACTAGGCAGAATACTACACATCAGGGTAAAATGAGAGTTTAATGAAACCATTGCACATGTCTCTCCAGATGTTCATCAACAGACAGGGTCAGACTGCTCATGGACCAAAACAGATAAAGGAACTCCCTTTGCACACAGCTCCATGCCTGCAAGTTTTATCAATATTTTGTTAGTGGTCAGCCAAATGTCCTCTCCACATTCTCTTCACATGATGTCTTTGCATCAGGTTCTTCCTGGAAAAAGTTTGCACCAAATCTCATATTCTTGATAATGCATGAGATCCTCATTCCTGATTTGATTTGTCGAATAGCATGGAACTTTCGTGTTCCAGCAGCAATGTTAGAACTGGTTGAACCGCACTGCTAATGGCTACCCAGCTGGCCAAGCAGCATGTAGTTTACAATGGGCAGGCAATAATACAAACATCTACAGATCAGAGATGCTGCAATTCAACCCAGGTTCCTTTTCCCTGTACGAAATTCACATTACCAATATTGCTAGAACCTAAGCCACTTCCGTTCTTCCTCCTTCCTATGTAGAACATGTGTTGTGGAAGCACGAGCTGCCTCAGCAACATGGAGAGCCTTGCGAGCTTCAATTAACTTACGGCCAACAGCATCATACACAACTTTATCCTTACGATTCCGCACTGCCATTTCCTGAAGCTTGCCTACTTTACTTTGAAGGTCCTTGATCTCATCTTCGTGGGCAATTAGCATGCGTCGGTCTGCTGCACCTTTCTCTGCTTCAGGTTGATTTCTAGAGTTCGATCTTGCTTCAGAACTCCCAGAAGACTTCAATTTCTCATTCTGTTGTCCAGCAAGCTGATTGTTGATGTAGTCAAATACATTGGGAGCTCCATCAACCCCAGCCTTGGCAGCACGTGCAGCAGCAGCCCACTTTTTATCACGCTTCCGTTTTCCACCCCTTGACTTTTTCTTAGCAGATTTGTCTTGTTTGGCAGATCCCTGTTGATTGGCCCCACGACTTTCATTTGCAAATTCAACAGACTGTTTTGAGGGTAGGATCTGCACACAAACTGGTTCTGTAATACCTTGCCCAGCAGTGCCTAGACCCATGCCCTCATGGAAGCCCATGCTAGCCATCATTTTTGAGGCCACTCCCCTTGTATGCTTCTCCCAGTGTGCAAAAGTAACCGTCTCTGTTTGTATGCCTGATGAAGGTGTAACACCAAAAAATGATCCAAAGGCCGATTGCTCATCCTCCCTTTCTCCATCACTACTATCCTTGTCTCCTGAGCTATACTCACTTACATCACTTGCATAGGCCTGCTCAGAGGCTGCAAGGTCATCGCCACCAACCTCCTTGCGGAATCCATCAGCAGTAAAAACTATGGAAGCCTGTTGACGGTTATTATCCCATAATTCTAGCTCTGCCACTCTCCATAGCCCAGTGCCAGACTCTGCCAGGACTGAGGTCCCCAGTGGTATGTGTTTCCAGTCTGTAGGCTTGAAATAGTGCAATGCAAGAAGAGGAATTTCCACCCCTGCAGCTCCACACAACCATCTCATGAATGTCCACAAGATCAGACAGAAATACAGAGAATAACATTTGATGATATGTGGAAACTAGGTAGCACTGCAAATAAGTGAGAATTTTTTAGCACCCTAGAAGTACCAGCTCAAGTCTCTGTATGAACTTGATGAATCGATAGCTCATGTGTCAATACATGAATGTGTGTTAGTCATACCATGAGATAGGCGGCAGTTGCTACCAAAACGGCACTGTTGCTGCAGGTAGAATCTGCACACCTGTGGTATTGTCTCAATTATTCATGTTTTCAGAGTTTGTACATTTACCCTAATGTGGATTTACAAAGGACTTTTGCTAATGCTGGCAAAATTTAACAAACTTGTCACCTGCAGATTCAAAACCAGCAATTTGCAAGAAGAATTTGGAAGCAATCAGATTTTGAAACAAATAGCATTTGACTTCTATGAACAGTAACTTGTACATGCAAACTGCTAGCCATGAATACAAACAAGACAGAGAATTAAATACCTGCATATTCTCAGTTGTGGGGTACAGAAATGACAAACGAGCAACATCATCATTATCTATGCTCATGATGCGACCATTGTACCAGCGCCCATCAGAGTGCCGAAATCGGCATTTACCACCCACCACAAATGGATGTGGGGTAGCAGCATCTGTATCCACTGGGCAAGGACTTGTAGCTGGTTGGAATGACACATCAGCTGCCTCACTGGGATCAGAGGAACCATCTGCTTCCCTCAAGTCAGCCATGGCTTCCACTTCTCGAAACAGTCGTGCACGCTTCAGTTGTAGGAGGCTTTCCTCTGCTCCTTTGACAGCCCCAAGGAGCTCCTCTCGAACCTTCAGACATAACACCAATGGTTTAAGTCCATTACATGCATATATGTATGAGATTGCAGAGAGGACTCCACAATAACACTTTGAAGCTAACCATTGTATCAGTTCCAGCAAAACCAAAACTAACATGAAAAGAATGATTGGTCATAACAGTATGATGTGACACACATATATTGTTGTACTGAATTCTTTCTGCTGCAAATATGTGGTGGGATTAGGGTGTTGGATGTATACCAAACAACAGCAGATTACTGGGGCACATTAGCAGGCCCTCAGCCATATCCTTGGGCTTCTCTAAACTAGTGGGTGTGATGACCCATCGATTCAGTCATGTGATCACTGTCCTTAACTTCATTTTCACAACAAGACAAAATGAATAGCCATTTCACCATGATGCTGTGGGTGTCATTCTACTGAATTCAAGCAGCAATTCTCACTCCCAGATGACTTGACCAATCAATTGCCTATACAGAACTGCAACACAAAGACAGATAAAAACTTTGTGTCCTCAAATCATGACCTGCATGAAGTCTGGTCTAGTGATATGGTTATCAAGTGGTCAAGTAGTTACTACAAACACCCAGGTTACAAGAATTAAGCACCAATCAGATCAGCAACTCTGTCAACTGTTCATATGAAGACATAGAGAGTCAGTCACTTGAGCCACATACTTGGCCACTTTACCTGCAAGTGCTTCAACTTTAAGATGCAAAAACTATTCCTCAATCATTCTTGACAAGGTGTCAAATCAGCGTTTTATTGCACACTGATTGAAGACCTAATTCCATGCTGAGAACATATCCACAGCACCTTGTGCAATAAACCTGTGGATGTGCTTCTTATATGGATGCGTCCATAATAACCCTAATTCAATATTGATCAAACCTACGCTCTCCTTCCATGCCTCCTATAACACGCTCCAATCCCTCAGAAAAAGAATTCCATAGTTTGAACCAGCAGGGATTACTGCTTCACTCCGCCTAGCCAAGACGCTTCTACAAAGAACATCACTATCGACGGTGGGTTCTAACTAAAAAAACATCCTCAAGGAGGTTTAGAATTCGTTAAGTATAATTTGGAACTTGCTTGGCGGGTTTGAAATGTAAGGATCTGCTTAAGGCGGTTCATAACTCGTTGGAAATATTCAGGGACTTGTTTCAATTCTGAAAAGAAGCATGGCTGTACAAACTTGAAACAGGCATAAGCAAGTCGGCAATCTCTAATTTCGTATGCGAGGTGCAAAAACAAGGGAATCCGGAGGAAGCACCAGCAGGAGATCGGAATTGGTAGCATCATGACTGAGTGCATGCTCCACAGCGTTTAAGGACTCTCTCTGCTCCAGTAAATGCTCCTCCAACTGCTGCTCAAGCTGCCCCTCGCTCATCTCCTCCATCGCTGGTGCCTCGACAACGCTCGCATGCTGCAATGAAACCCTAATCACTACCATAAGCACAACAACAACGAGAGGGAGACGGTAACAGTTTACAGTTTACTAAACACATGGAACAGGATGAACGTTTCATCCGCTTACATTCATCCTTTTCCATACATCTATTTTGCATCCAGCACATTATTTCCTTCATGTTTACTAGTGGGTGCCTGTGACCTTCGGCCACTGTGAAGTCCCCCGGTTTCTTTAAACTTGGTTTCATCCATCCCCTTAATCGGGATGGACAGTAGCTAAAAGAAAAAAAGCTTCCTCAAAATTCGTCTCGTCATCAAGCTGGATGGACATTTCATCCATCCTCTTAATTGGGACAGACAGTAGCTAAAAGAAAAAAAAAGGTAGTCTTGGTCAATACAAAAAAAAGAAAAAATTAATTCTGAGCTGTCCAAGGCCTAAATATTTTTTTTCTGGTTTTCCCCTAAATTCGTCCCGTCATCAAGCCGAACGGACATTTCATCCATCCCCTTAATTGGGACGGACAATAGCTAAAAGAAAAAAAAAGGTAGTCTTGGTCAATACAAAAAAAAAAAAAAAAAAAAAGTAATTTTGGTAAAAAAAAAAAAAAAAAAAAAAAAAAAATGATTCTGAGCTGTCCAAGGCCTAAATATTTTGTTTCTGGTCTACCAAATCTTTTGCCTCAAAAAATCAGACTGCCTTTAATTTCTTTTTTCTCTGAAGTCAGTTACATCTGGGTAAGCTCCACAGGGAATGGGCAATGATTGGAAAAATCTTCCAAGCACTACCCACACAGACACCACTATCATTGAAAAAATCTTCCAAGCACTACCCACACAAACACCACTACTGTTGCTTTTATATATAAGATTCTAGTGTTGGGCAATTTTCTGCCCAACAAATAATAATGAAACTCTTCCCCAAACCCAAGTAGAGACCCGGGTGATGTTTACAAAACCACCCAACCCCTTTTGAATAGTTTCTTGGGAATCAATTCTTGAACACCTTAAAAAAATTCATTTCAAAATGTTTCAATAATCGCACCCTATGTAGCATTCATTTTGATGGGACGATCAATGCCCATCACGCTCACATCATTTCATGCTCAAGCTTTTGGGTCCAAGTGCCTAGGTCACAACTCGATCCATAGTACTAATGTTTCGCCTATTGTCAACAATCTTCTTCTCCATTGCCTTACAAATTTGAATCAAATTGTCTCATCCTCTAGTTATAAGCTTTATCCCTTGTGTGTAGTCAACCCATTAATAAATTGGGTGTCCATCTTTTATGATGTACCCATGCTTATGAACACACACAGTTGCATGACAATGTATCTGATGTTTTTGCATCTATTGCAAAGTTCATTTTCACATAACTTGCGAGAAATTGTATGTTTTTCCTTCTTACACTTCAGACATCCAAACAACATGTTGACATTATCCTTTTTAAAGATGAAGTTTACTCCACACTTCTGAAATCTAAACAACACATTAACATTGTCCTCTCTAACAAGGGAGTTTGCACCCTAATAGATGTCATTGTTGTTAATCCTGCCTATATACCAATGTTTTCTGTTAGGAACAATTTCTACTCGTGATTTTGCAACTTCAAGGCCAACCCAAACTTGGACTCCTTGCTTAACCCTACCATTGCATGACAAAATAAATTGAAAGCATATCTCCCCTGCCAACATTTCAATTGTGTCAGAAAAGTGAAGAGAGAAAAATATATGCGAAAACAGGTTATCAGTAAAAAAGACCTCTGACTTGACAAAGCCATGTTACTGTCAATAAATGATCCCCTGGTTCTTCTACCAGCTTGACTCACAATCCAGAAGATTGAAGCCCAGAAAGTCCTGACATATACCTGATCCCTCTATTTCACATCTACAGTTGGGCTACAATTTCATTGAAAGCTTGCACTGGTATGTGCTGAGAAATAGACCAAAGCTGTGTTCAGAACCTTCCTGTCCTTGGTTTTAGAACCTTGCATCAATCACTTATAGAATATTGTCTGCAATAAATCCACCAATGTTTTGGTCTCAACACATGGAAGGCCTTCTTTGAGACCTTTAAATTTAGGCCACTATCTGCAAAAACTTGCTCTCTGTCAAAATTGAAGAGAGTCTTCCCCATCGGGCTCCTGAATCTTAAAAGGATAGAAATACTAAAAGTAGCCTAGTGCCCAGTGCAGCCTACTGCACACCCACCATCCTTGCCCAGTCAACAAACTGCATGCCACCATAAATGTTGTTTGCAAACCGGATCCCAACGGTGAATGCAAGTGCAACCAAAGGTACCCTTCTAGAAATAGCTGAGCCCTCAACAACCCGTTCCAGACCATTGACAACTTGGTACCTCGTGTTTGATGAAATAGCCATGAAAACACCTGCAGATGAATACCTAGACACAATTAACAAATAAAGCAACTGCAGCAAGCAGAATATAAGAAACAGAACACCTGCAAACTGGCGACTCCAAATTCATCACATGAAACACGGTGCATCAGGGGAACATGGAGTTGTCTGTAGTACCCCATAGGACAGCACTTTGAAGTATTGGAGGAACTGCAACCTCTTCCTCATCAGACGTCTTGTATTTCCTGTACAATAAGTTACCATTTCATCACCCATGAGCAGAATTACAGACCCAGACACTTCCAACCATCATCAACGACCAGATGAAAAAAGATTGTGTAGTTCTCACCATTAGAAATATGTGTATCCTGTTCTCCTTGACTTAACTATTCAGCATAACCTTGTATGCCAAAATCAATGCCTGAGAGAGCTTTCCCTCAAATAACTCAAAAAGTGTGTGTAAAAGTTCATGAAAATTGTACTCACCGCTTAAGTGTCATAATAGAGCTGGCTATTCCTTGGCCCACAACTCCACAGCCAAAACCCGCAATGCCATATTGACCAGCCTGGTCAAAGAGAAGTTTCCAACAAACCACATCATTGGCATCTTTTCACAATGCTCAAAATCCTACACTTAGCAACAACATAGTCAACTATTGCTTATCCACAATGGGTTCATGCTCCCTTTCAAATCCGTGCACTTTCCACAGAGGTAAGACACCAAAACTGTGTGGTACATGAGGCACACCTTAAAGAAAAAGGATGCAACCCTTTGCTGCACAGAGAAAGATCTTCCTGGTCGTTGAGCCTCAAATATGCTGCAAAATCACAACTACACAAAGTTAGCAAAAGAAAAGCTTCAAAGGAAAACTAAGGTCAATTGTGACACAAACCTTTTAGTTAGTTATAGAGCAGACCCAGAACAGTGCATGAGGAGAAAGGCAGTCCAATAGTGCCAGACCTTGGACTCATGTAGAGAAAAGGTCCAGATCTATTTGCACCTGCTTGGCAAGGCCTGTATGATTCGAGAGAGGCGAGCCCTGGGGCCTGAACCAGACACCACAACATTGCCAAACTGCACAAAGGGGGCCAGCATCCCAACTAGGGCAATATCCAGAACAATGCCCACCACCAGATCTGACATGTAGAGCTCAAACTCATTCCAGAAGTCCTTCCCGCGCTTCTGAACCTCAGCGAATGTTGCACACCCAGAATCAATTGCTATCTGCACACAAACAGTAAGCATGTAAGAAGCTGCTAGTTCTGTGTTCTAGAATTTGCGAACTACCACCATACAGGAATCTGCCAGCATCTTCTAAAAGTGTAAGTACAAGAAAGTTATAGAGCAAGAACATACTTTTCCAAAAACTTTCCCCTTATCATTTCCCTCAGAACCGCACAAACAAGGTTTAGAGAAAACTATCAGAATCTCCCTCTCCAAAAAACAGAAACCCTAGAACCACCAATCAGCTCCACAACATGATGAAAGACTGCTGAGAACACAACATTCTACAGAGGTCTAGAAGAGGAGAGCATACCTCAGTGAATACTTTGAACAAAAAACTTGGATCCGCCAGCAGCCGGTTGCGTAACATTGCACTTCTCCTCACTGCAGGTCCTAGAGGCCACATAGCCTCCTGCAGAATTCAAACCAGGGGGCAAAGGGTTTATGGAGCTTGAATTTGTGAAAGCAAGCCTCTATAAAAACCTGTGCACTCACATCAGAATAAACATTGAACAAGGCCACGTTCCTAGGGTTAGGGTTTAAAACTCAGTCAGTCACAAGAGAGAAATTCATGTGCTGCAGAATACAGACCTGCAACTCAATGTAGCGAGATAGAAGAAGCTCTCGGATGCCTACTGTCCTCGCAGCTTCAGCCATATCGGGTGGAAGGCTGATACCTCTAGCCTGAAGCTCCTTCGCCACCTGTTCCGAGTCAAGCAAGACACCAAAAGCTTCCTCCTCGTTGCTTTCCCCGTCATCACGGCCTGAGTCTCCGTGACCTCCTCCTCCCCCGTTGGATCCCCCGTCATATCCTCCAGCTTTGCCATTGCCACCAGCACCTCCGGCGACGACCTCAACTTCACCGACCGCTCTCTTCTCTTCCGGAAAGTAAATGGGTTGATCCGAAATTATAGCAGAAGCGCTGCGCACTGTCGGATACTGATCAGAGATAGCACTCCCTTCTTCCTCCCCGACGGAGTCGCCACCAAACTGAAACTGCTCCCCAGCAGCACTCACACATGCTCTTATCGTCAGCAAAGACTCGAAGTCGAGCGCGCTCTTTTGCACAGAAACCCTACTGTGCAAACCCCTAGGGTAGAGAGCCGAGAACTCCTGGCGCAGTGGTTCTTGCGCCTTGATGAGGCTCCTAACTTCGCGAGAAACGCGGCAGCCATTCCAGAGGAGCAAGCCACGTGACGACGCACGTTTGGCGTCGCATGTGTTCGACAAATCAAACACAACGGCTTGTTGCAAGGAAATCGTTGCAAACGCCATCGCTGCGCTGAAGCTCGGCCTCGGCGGTGCACTTGGCGCACCCCAAAGCTCGAGCTTCGCCGCGAGTGGGGTTTTGTTCGCAAGGACGCGCGAAGCTCACGCCGGACAAACCCTGGGCCTGACCCCGCCCAGGAACGAATCCGGTCCGTCGCCACCACGCGGCGTGCCGCTCCGGTTCCCAAAGCACCGCTTTAGCGTCAGTGATATTTTTTTTCTAATTTTCTGATGTTGCGTCACTGGCTAGCATCTCCCAAGGGGCATTTAGCATTAAATGGCGACAGGTTTTTCGAAATTGTGTAAATAATTTTTAAACTAGTTTAGTTATAAACATAAGTGTTTTTTTTTTTTTGCGGTGGCTAAATTTCCCAACTTGGCGAATTTGTTTTCAGAAAATGAAACAAAAACAAATTTTCTGAGATTTTTCGGGATTTATCGCCATTTTTCGAAATTAAAAAAAAATCAAATCGGCCACATCTAGACCTGGGCATTTCCTAGGTGGCCACTTGTAGCAGTACTTTTGTAAGAAAATGCTACAGCCCACGTAGGAAAGTCGCCATTTAATGATAATTAATTAATGGGGATCTCGCCAGTGGACCTACTTGAGGAATTTTGAAAAAAAATAAAATAAAAATAGAACCCTGATAAACATGCTACCAAACTCAAACCAGAGTCCAAATGCGGCGGAAAAACTAATTTCTAAATATGGCGATTATTCTCAGAAAAAACGGGATGGAATGAATGTTGTGATAAAAACAACTTTACGCATTTTGGCGAAATTTCAGACGGGAAAAAACCGTTTGCTTGGCGTTCGCTGGAGCGCCGCTTTATACTTTGTCGTCACCTACGTAGAATACGACAACTGGGGCTACGACAGTAGCGTCAAAAGCGTACTGGCATGTCATGGTATCCCCGCTGATAACCCCCTGTCACCGATACGCTGTGAGGAGTCAGGCGTCAGGACTGTCCGCTAGTACTAACTCTGTGGCATACCTACATATGTTCATAATAGCTGATCCTTTGTAAAGTATCCGTGTTTATCCTTCTCTCCTCAAGCTAGATAGAACCCTAAACCCATCGCCACACATGTACCTGTCACCGAACACTTTCCAATATTTCCCTCACTCCTTGACCAAATTTTTGTGTCATTCGATACGCAAACTTGGAGGCCTACAAATGTTCATTGAGCATTAAGGTAGCTAGGTTTGTCATCGAACACATAAGGACTTCAAGAGAAATTGCACATTAGGAGTGGGTTTTTTGCCTATGGGGTCAAAAGAAAACTTGTGCCTCACTTGTAGGTGTTGTGCCTCACTTGTAAGTACATCCATAGTTGCTTGAATTGCTTGATTTGGTGGAGAAGTTATGCCTCCCCAATGGGGGGGTGGGGGGGGCAAGGGGGCAATGGCCGGAAACTTCCTTAGCAAACATTTAACACCTCCATGAACAAACAATTTGATCCCTCCCAAATGAACATTCAAAATTTGAAAAGTGAGCAAAAACAGACCTTTAACAAAAATGAATACATGTGAAAAATGTGAATTTATTCACGTGAAAATGTTCATCCTCCATCAATATAGATATCATAACCATAAAAATGTGTAAGAAAATCTATGACCATGGGCAAGGCGTTGTTTGTGTAACCTTAAAGTTTCAAGCAATGTCACATTTTTGCACAACCTCTATGGTGTCATGCATTCATGTTTAGTTGTTCAACTCCCATTCAATTGTATTCCTTTCTTTTTGGTTTGTATGCACAATTGACAACATGTGTCCATGTTGATATTCTTCTTTATCACCTTTTAAAAGATCCCCACCTCCTTTTAATCATCATCTTTTATTGTTGATCACCACCTCCTTTTGATTGTCATCTTTTGTTCATGATGGGCACCTTTTTTTAAACATTGTTTTTTGTTTGTGATCATTGTTTCCTCTTAATTTTCGTCTTTTATTGGTGATGGTGGCTTGCTTGTGATTGTTATTTTCTGTTGGTAACTTTCATCTCCTCTTGATCATCATCTTTTGTTCATGATGGATGCCTCTTACTAATTTTTGTTTTATGTTGGTAATCGATGTCTCCTTTTAATTTTCATCTTCACTTGGTGATTACTACCTCTTTTTAATTGTCATCTTCTATTCATGATGGGTGCATGTTCCTAATCATCACCTTTTGTTATTAATCAATGTTTCTTCATGATCATCTTCTTTTGTTGTTGATTGGCACCTCCTCTTGATCATTGTCTTTTGTTGGTGATCATCACCTCATCCTAATCATCATCTTTTGTTGTTGATGAACACTTCCTGATCATCCTTTTATGTTGGTGATTGTCATATCTTCCTAATCATCATGTTTTATTGTTGTCATGACCTCTTCTTGATCATCATTTTTTATTGTTGATCATCCTCTCATCTTGATCATCCTCTTCTATTTGTGACGGTTGCCTCCTCCTAATCATTGTTTTTTATTGTTGGATCACCACTTTCTCCTTATCATTACCTTTGGTTGTTGATCCATGCCTCCTCCAAATTATCATCTTGTGTTGTTGATTGATTGCCTTATGATCATTACTTCCTCTTGATCATCCTCATATTGTTGATCATTGTTTTGTTATTCTTCCATCATCGTCCTACTCTTCTTCTATGTGTGTTTTTATATTATTTTTATTAATCATGAAACCACCCCACAATCCTCACCCCTACCCCATCTTCATTCTCTTATGGATCAATCATATGTAACATCCTTGTTAAAACATGGCCCTTGGACTTTTGTTGAGCCATTGCCCTTGTCCTAGTTATTTTTTAAACCTCTAATGTAAACCTAAAATTAACACCTCCAAACCTTAAAGGGTGGCCTTGAAAACCTACAACAAATTATTTATGAAATGTGTTCCCCACCCTTCTCATTCCAATTGCAAATTAAACATTGTTCAATTTTTTTGGAGTCATTTTTCTACTAGCTTTTGGGTTTTTTTCTTAATCATGGTGGATGAATCAACAATTCATTTAACTTTTTTATATTCCTTCTCCTTTTTTTTTCCCATAATTATTTTTATTGCCTCCTCATTAAAATTTATTTGTTGTAAAATCTCATTAAATGTGACTTCGTGCAATTGGTTATAATCTACTATCAATTTTTTTGCTTTTGTTCTCCTAGCAAACAAATGTAGAAAGGACAACAAATTAGTTAGAGTCAAAGGAACTTGAATTCCATTCCCAAAATTATGGACTTCACAAGTGAAACTAGGCCCATTTAGGTCAATTAGCAAGTCTAAAATAACTTCCATAGGTTCAATTTCTTATGTAATAATATGTGGAATCAACAACATTTATTGACTTCAAATCTATTGACTCTTGGTCAACACATTGAAATTATGTTCTTACATCATCTTGTTATGTTCAGTAACTATGTGATAACTACATCCTCCCACCATTGGTAACTTTCATTAGTTGTCCCATTAGATGCATCATTGTCTTCATTTGAAATGTTAATATGTTTTATTGTGTATGCATCACTTGGTATCGTCTTACGATCCATGGCATTGGGATTGAATGGTTAAATTCTTATTGCCTTAACCTTGTTCATGAATTTTTTTGAAATAATGTTTTGATTTAAATCCTTGTCCATTGAACAAGCAAATGTGCATTTGTTTAGTTCACAATGATTGTTTTAAACATAACATTGTCTCTTTCTTTCCTAAAGAAAATTTTGAAAGGCTTGAAACAACTTGAATCTAAGGATTGTAAAACATGGGAAGTGTGAGAAAGTAAGGTGATCATATCTAGCCCAAATTTGTGTTTATTCTATAGGTTTTCATGTAACATGTGAATAATTTTTGTTTAGAACCACTACGCCAAAACTTGGCATTTATGACTAGGACAAATATGACCAACCATTTTCTAATCATATAGTCATATATGCCATGTTTTTGTGCCTAGTTATATTCTTGTAACCATGGATATGACTACATGACTAAAAGTCTTCATGGATGGGATTATGTGAATAAAATCTTCTTCATGAACACCATATAATTATTTAATAATATGCAAATTGAAACATTAAAATTTTATGAATTAAAAAGGAAAAGAATTAAAAGGTAGACGTATGCATGAACCTAGTAAGCATATTATAAGCTTGTAAATGATTAAACACATAATTAGTGCACAAATAAATAATTAATACCTTATAATTTCTAACTTTTACCTTAAAGTCACTAATTATATTTAATGTGAACTTCTAGATAGTTGTTTAAAAGAAATTTGGGCGAATTTTTTTTATTTAAAAAAATCCCAAAAAATGGAAAACAAATTGCCAAAGTTATTAAAACCATAAAATTAAATAAAATTTTGATGCCTAGAATATAATTAGAACATTTAAGTTGAAACTTTTGCTCAAAGGTTTAATTAAATGAATATCTTCTTTGAATTTTTTGACATTAAATAATGAAATATATTTTTATTAGTGATATCCAATGAATTTCAAAAAACATCCACATGCCCCAAAAATGGCATTTTTTTTCATGTTTCCATGTGATGGGTAGCAAAAATTTATAAAAACTTGATCTTTAGTAACTTATCAAAGTATATGGTAATACAATGGAATTTTTTAATATTTTATATTAAATGAAATTTGATGAATTGAAAAGAAAAATAAACAAAAAATAAATATTTACTACTCACAATAAAATTTGATAAAAATTATGGCATTTAAATCTTTTATATTTTTATAAAATTTTAAAATGTTGAAAATAATATTATATGTCTAATAGATAACATATTTTATTTTTAAATATCTTTTATAATTACAAATAAATATAACACAACATTTATACTATTTGTATTGATTCGTTTATTTTCAAAAGTTGGGGAAATATTATATATAAATAATTTACATATCGTTTTATGAAAAAAAAAAATCTTCAAGATATCATTGTTTTTCAAATGTATGAAATAATGAAAATTCAAATGCATTTTCAGTCAAATTACTTAATATTATGGTTTTTTTAAATAGATCTGTAAATATTGGGAAAAAAAATTTAATGATTTTT
>Ga0209208_10001773_pt1 | contig 30789 bp, 33 predicted proteins | sample S1TSphfallax_3_FD_187694 | JGI IMG/M metagenome (GOLD analysis project Ga0209208, IMG submission 187694) | Host-associated microbial communities from peat moss isolated from Minnesota, USA - S1T2_Fd - Sphagnum fallax MG (SPAdes) (version 2) | ecosystem: Host-associated > Plants > Peat moss >...
TCTGCCAATTCTTACTTACCATAGATGACACTGCACTTGAAATTTTCATTTCCCTAATAATCACGAGAGTAAATATCCTGCGGAACGAAACCTCAAGGAAAAGAAAAGAAAAGAGAAGCGACAATGGATAATAGAAAGCTTCGATTAACGAACCGGGTTTGTGGCAGCCGTGAGATCCTGCATTTGTGGCGTTTTTGGTGCCTCGACTGCTGTTTTGGCTGACGATGTCTCAACTTCAAGGCCACGACTCTTCCTTGTCGCACCAGACGCAACTGCTCCTCTTGTTCTTGTTCTTGTTCTTCTTCGGAGTTGGATCACTCGCTTTGTTATTTGCGCGTGTGTCTCTCTCCCACGAAACGCACCTCGAGCGCATTGCAAAAGACGCTAGAAAACACGTTCCTGCCAATCCGCACACGCAACGGCTACTTTCTCCACGGCTACGAGACGGTTGTGCCCCTTTAAGATGAAGTTTCAGTGTTTATGTTTGGCCAAATTTCGCCAAATTTCCAAGAAAATTTTTCAAATCGCCAGATTATTTTTATGGTAAGTTCCAGTAGGTAGCCAAGAAATATAGAAGGATTCTGGTTTTTTCCAACTTTCATATATAGTATGTAGACAAATCTGGCTAAATCATCTTATGGATGATCGCCACTTCAGCTACATCACAATTGTTTTTTAAAACCCTGGTCTCTTCCGTGGTGGTCCTGTGCGTGGCCACTTTAGTGGCTTATTAGTCTCAAGGCCCCTCGAACGTCTGTATAGAAACAGAGGCCACTAATGGTGACACTAGTGTCTTTGTCTTTCTTTTCTTTTTATTTATTTTCTTTCTGTAGAACACTTTGGGGGGAAGGGGTTGGGAAAAATGGAGCAATTTCTTTTCTTTCTTTTTAGATGTGAAGTGGTGATCATCCATGTAAGATAGTTTAGCCAAATTTGGCATTAAACTAATAAACAAGATATGAAAGTAGAAGAGTTTGAGCATCCTTCAAATTTTTGCCTACCATGCTAGAGCCAATGGTTTTTTTGTTTTTGGGCAATTTCTCCAGGCAAAGTGGTGAGCATCCCTATGCAGATTTTCACTTAACTAGTGATTCTTTTATAGAGAGAACTTTTAGATGTTCTATTGGACATGATTTTGATCACACCCAATGTTTTCATTTTTGGCAAATTTTCACATATGTGTGAGCTACATTTAGGGCAAACAACCCAAATAGTGAAATAATCTAGGATTTTGCCTGAAACATTTACCTTTTATTTTTCAATTGCCACCTTTCCTCAAGTTGTCACCCATGTGTGATGGTGGAGATCTTCAAGTTGTGACCAAACTACATTTTACAAGTTGGGGTTGCCAATGGGTGGCAAGATTTTCATCATCTCATTGCCAGCTACACTTTCATCTTTTTCACTAGGCATTGAAAGCGATGTTGAGTAGAGTAATGACCAGATCATTGGTGTTGTTTAGAGGAGTAATGATGAGATCATCGTTGCACTTTAGGTGTGCTATTACTTGAAGGAATAATGAGAAAATTGTCACAAAACTTGTAAAATGCTCCAAGAATTCATATTAATCCATCATGGACAACAAAAAAATTTCCTAAAATCAAGAAAACATAGCACCAGAACCCTGAGTTTGGTCCAAAACTGGGTGAGATTCAAAAAAAAACCTGCAAAAAAGTACATTAATAGGGGATGAAACTCAAAAATGCATCATCTTTTTGTGGGGTAAACTGAGTTTCATCTTGTTTTGACCTCCTCTTTCCTTTTTCTTGAACGCCTCCACTGCTACTGCATGTATTTTCACTGCTCCTACATGTGCTCCTACTATTATAATTACTTCAAAACTTGTGCATTAAATGCTGAGTTTCAGCATTTCATACCCAAATTGAATAAAACTTCTTTATTTTGCGAACCTCACTCAAAGAGGGGATAAGGGATGAAAGGAGGCCCAAAGACAGGGTGACTTTAAGTAAAACTCTAATATCTGTGTTGGGATTTGTGGGTAGTTATTTGAATTGTAGGATTTTGCATTGGTGTTTAATGTTATGGAAAATGGGAGCGAATTTCTAAATTATGTTATTGTCTCCAACAAAGGTGAAGAATTAAGGTTTAAACATGACCGGGCAATGGGTGTAAGGTGAACTTCATTTGGTACTTAAAAATAATCACATGCTCATATTTTGTAAGAAATTTTCCTCCATCTTCTACTTGTTTTGTCTTGTTTTGTGCAACTTTGTCATCATGATTATGTTTGTTTTCTTTCACACTAAGGTTCATATGTGCATCAATAGGCGTTAGGGTTTATGACAAACATCATATTCCTTGAACCTTCGTCTTGTGCACATTGTGTTTGTTCAAGCTCAAGTTTTGCTTTACAATATTGTTTGAATGATTTTTTCTCTTGAAACCCATGATATTCAAATAATAATGCATGATGGTGCCCCTTAAACTCCTTTAGGTTTCAAGTATAAGTTTTTTTATATTGTTTTTGGGCTAACTAACTAGCCTTGAAACCTTTGCATCTTTGCATGTCTTGTCGATTTCTAAAAGGGGGAAGGGTTCTTAATTTTTGTTTTGGTGCACATGATTTTATGGGATATTTGACAATAACTCTAATAATAAGGTCTAGCTTTGTTTCTACCTTTTCCCCTCACGTAAATGTGGGGTCCTTCATACACATGCTCAATTTCAGGGTCACATTTAGAGATAAGTTTGAGAAAGGAAATTGGGAATTTGTAATAAGAGTTGGGGTTACTATTGTTATTGAACAGATTGACCTTGTTCATGTATGCCTATGATTTGTCCTCACACATTCAATCTTGGATTTTATGCAAAAGGCAAATTTGGAGGAGTTAGGAACCGTGGAGTTATTGGTCACTAAGATAAATGGGGATTTGCTAATGTTTTTATCCTGGTAGTTGCAGATGGGTTGGGTAATAATGATGCACATGTATTATCATTTTATCTTGAGTTCTTTGCACAATACATGCAGTTGGTTAAAATGTACAATATTGGTAGGCTTGCAACAATGTTGGTCAAAAACATTGGAAGCTTTTGGTTTGGTGAATAACAATTGGTAATTAATTGTGTCACCATCTTTGTGATTCCTACTCTTGATGTTACAATTGTTAAAAGGTTGACAAAAATCCACAACAAGAGGACAAAGGGTCAAAATTTTATAACCAACTTTGAAGTATGTTCAAATTTGAAATACTTGTGTGTCGGAAATTTTCTTATTAGGAAGTAAAAACAATGAAACAAATTATAGATGTTGGTTCCATGACTTTTAATGTTGTGATTACAAGTTGTGGGAACATCGATAATCCCAATTGGTGTAGCTTGCTTTAAGAATGTTTGTGAGAAATGTCATTTCCCATTTCTCACAAATCAAAACGTTGGTTACTATTGCTAGGTCTGTAAATGTATGGTTTCTACTTAATCTCAACCTCACATTAGTTGCAAAATCAAGCAAGTCAATAGTGAAGAATTTGATTGCACGTTGTATGACCCATGGATTGAGCCATTGCTTGGACACAAGCTCATCAGTCCTGAAGATTTCAAATCAAATAAGGTTTTTTCCTTCGCCTATTTAAAGAAATGAAACTTGAAGGCAAATTTGTCTTTAAGTCCCACAACAAAGGTCATGGGTTATTCTAGCTTGAAAAAATATACAACAAGGAAAAGTGTAAAAGTAATAAAGGAGTAGGAAAATAGTTCCAAAGGAAAAACTGTAAAGGCAAAAATTTAAAATATCGAAAGTTATAACTTATTGTGAAGTTAGAACTATGTTTAAACCTTTTTTTTTTGTGGAAGATTTTGATTGAATATGTAATTTGATGATTCTATAACTTGTTTTGAAAAACTTGGAACTTCATTTGAAAGTCAAATCATGTCATTGATAATGAAGTTTCACAGTATTAATATTTTAAAATATCAAAATATCATGAAAATCTGAAAAACTTGACAAACAAATAATCTATAGAATTAAATTTCTAAAGATAAACTTTTAAACTTCTATATAATTCTTTACATAACATTAAAAGATAAAAATTGAACTAAAATTGGGGGAAAAAGTCCATATAAAAATAAATAAATAATTTAATTACCAGAACCGAAAATAAAATAAAATATTTAAAAAATTAAAAAATTTGAAATTGAAGTTTAAAATTGATTTGACATACATAAATTTTTTTAAAAACAATTTAAAAAGTTCAAGTGAAGATTTTGATATTTCAAACTTGATTTTGATGTTTACCTTCATGTGTATTATATAAAACATGTTATGATATTATACTAAACAAATTACAAATGTTGATCTTTTAAAACCAAAATTCATGGAATTTGCATACATAGGAAAAATAGCATTTAACATTAATGGCACAATGATACATTCTACACTTGCAATTCCATTGAATAAAAACCTAACAAAACTTAATGCATTAAGTGATGAAAGAAGGGACATTTTTATAAAAACATATGATCAACTTTGTTTGTTTGTTATAAATGAAGTATCTTTAATTGACAATAGCATGTTATTTTTCATTGATCGTAAACTATGTATTATAAAATAAGTCTATAATGAATTTATGGGTGGATTAGATGTAATAATGATTAGTGACTTCTATCAAACACCCCCTATCCAAAATTCATGAATTTTCAAACCAATAACCAACACTTTTAATACTATTGCATTAAATTATTGGTTAGAATATGTATAATGTTATGAATTATAAGAAGTGATGTGACAAGATGATATAAATTTTATTAACATATCAAATAGGTTTAAAACTACATCATAAACAATTGAAACATAAAATGTATGAACAATAATTGTTTGAGGACCCCACCGATGGACACCACTTTACCACATTTATTTTACACAAATGTTAAAACAACTATGCGTAACAAAAATGTATTTCAAAACACATTAGGTAAAACATTCACATTCTTAACAAATGATATTCATATCGAAACATGCCCTTCTCATTTTAAATTATAAAATTTTCCATCTCAAATGGCTGGTTTATATTATGAAATTTTGGTTAAGAAAAACATGTTAGTGGAATTATGTGCAGGGAATTATGGAACATCTGATGGTCTTGTGGATGGTGTTGATGGGATTTTTGAAAATTTTACAAAAACTATTTCCAAATCTTTTGTTTGGATACATTTTCATAATCTTCAAATTAGACATTATACATGAATTAAAAATTTACACATCTATGATGAATTCCCAAGGCTTAACAAACAATGGACGCCAATTGAATGTAAAATTGTTGAAATATAAATAGGTAATAATCCTTCCCACACTATCACAAGAATATAATTCCCAACTCAATTAGTTGCAGCACAAACTATACATTGTTCACAAGGGTTGACTCTTGATTATTTAACATTTGATTTGACCAATGTGACAAAACATGGTTTAACATATATTGCATTATCAAAGGTTCGTTCAAAAAAAAAATTGTATTTACTTTCTTTGTTATTGAATAATTTTGTTCAAGTGGATCATCTTGTTCAAGAAAAAATGTTTTGATTAAAAATAAATGCACAATACAAACTTGATATTGTTGTTTTAAAGTCTTATTGTTCAAATTTTTTAATTGTAAATTCTTTTAATGTTCACTTTTTAACATTACATTTTGAAGATGTCCTTACAAATCCAAATTTACTAGCATCACATATTCTTTGTTTTAATGAAACAAGAATAAGAAATGTTCATCTAAACTCAAAAATTTACAATGTTTTATCACAAAAGTTCCATATATTATCATGTGAACATGACACTATGGTATTTTATGATGACAATGTGTCATTGATAGAAATCACAACAATCACAAATTATGGTGTTAAATTTATCACCGCACTTTTTAATGACAACACACAAGAAGCATTATACATAATTGCAATGTATAAACCTCCCAAAATGTAAGTGTGACATTTTAATTCTATCCTAAAAAACATTGTACCAAAAATGCCTTCACATTGTCCAACTGTAATAATTGAGAATTTCAATATAGAATTTTTAACAAAAAAAAATCAATCATCAACATTACAAGCATTCATGAATAAATATACTTTAAAACTCACTTTTATAGAAAGCACCACTATTAATGATACACAAATAGATCACATATGGACAAATGCACCAATACAACAATGTCATTTTAAAATGACACAAGCATATTGGATAGATCATAAACCCATTTATTTTTCTTTCAAATTTGTATTACCACACAATAACTCAAAATGACTTGATAACACATAAATGCACACAAACACATACAAATAAATCACAAAATAATATATGTATTTATATACATACATAAATGCACATGTACAACATCTTATCCATTGGCAGGGCCAGTGTGTTTGTGACACCTTGTTTAGTCCCTTTTCTTAAGAAACAATATATTCAATAGTAAATGCCAAATACCCACCCCTTTTTTTAGCAGTTCAAATTTAACTGGGATCTAGAATAGCAGTAGCCTGTCTCAAGTTTACAAATTTGGTTTTGGCATGTGACAAAATATGCAACCAAAATGGCAATAACTACATTATCTGAAAAAGTGAAAATACTCAGTGTTCAAAATGAAGAAATGGAGATATTTGGAATCACAATTCCAACCATTGATCAACGAAAATAATATCAAACTAGTGATGCTTATGAAGCCTGGTACATCCTTATTTGCAAACATTCATTTGTAATGTGGGATGGGCCAAGTGAGGCTACATAAGTTACATGAAACAAGTTTCAGCACAATATTGGGAGCCTCATTTCCTCAATGCATGGCTCTTCACCCTTTTGATTTGAACTTAGATCCATGCGCTTTTGCTACTGTTGTCTCCAAAGCACAGAAATGCCAGACAAAGACAACTCAAGAGAAAGACAAAAAAGAGTAACACTGGTTGTATGTACTGTAGGAAAGATTGCAACCTGGACATGGTAAATAACATCTTGCTGTTGGATCATCAATGGCCTAGAGAAGGCATCATAAATTCACTAAAACAAAGTACAGTTTGGCTACCAGACCAGCACTTAGATCTACATTGCCTGACATCAGATTAATAATCTTCAGAGGAATAAAATTAGTGCATTCGAATACCAGAAAAGCTGCCAATCTTATCTATACTTCCAAAAACAGTCTGCTTATATTTCACAACAGAAAAGGGCTCTTTCTATTCATCTTACCTAAAGTACCCTCATCCCTCTTGCTTGCTGGTATTACCCACTTCAAAACTCTTACCTGAATTGCACTCATCTCTCTTGCTTTTCTGATATTACCCACTTCAAAACTGCAGAAAAAAACCTACTCCAAGCCCTGGCTGGCTGCAGGGATTGCATCCAGTCTACTGTCCTGAAACTTTTCACTGAGAGTAAATGTGGGTCACAGAGGTGCGAAATTCATTCATTCAAGACAACACAAGTAGAGCAATTGAAGGACACAGTGGGACTCCTCCATCTGTGTGAGAGCCAATTGCTGAGTGTGACAGACACAGACCGATGACAATATCCAAATAAGGACTCTGGCCTGCCATCTAGAGAACATGACTACCTGATAAATAGGCGTAGATTACAGGAACTTACACAACCTAAGTACTGAGATTTTGTGTCAAGTTAGAGAGTTCAGAAGCACTCACCATGATGTTGACAACACTACCAATGAAACCAGTAGGGAGGCAACATGCATAAATGAGAAGAAGGAACCAGAGTAAAGGAAATGGCAAGGGTACCGAGGAAGAGAATGGAGGAGAAAAGTCTAAAAAGCATCAAGAACTACCCACAGAAAATTTGTCAAACTCTTACAAAATTTGATTTAGAGGGGAAGAAACAGTAGGAGTTCCAAACAGAGTACCCCAAGTTTGGTGTTGTCTAACCAGATCATTCTGCCAGGGGGTTCATGAAACCCCCCAAGAACTATTCTTCTTCACTCTGAAGATCTCTATAACAGAGAATTAATTTCGCTGTGAGTAACGAAAAATATTTCAATATGCAGATGGATTAAAGGGAATCAATGCAGGGTATGAAAAAAATATTAATGTCCAGGTATATCAGAAAAAGAAGGAGATTGCAAGAAACACCAGTGTGTACAAGAAGGAACACAAGACAACTTCAGGTGTCTGCTGCCACCAACAGAGTCTGTATCCACATACATGAAATTCAATAATTTAGGAATATCCAGCATGAAAAAGCTCATCTACAATCAGCCTAATCAAAGTGCCCTGAATAGAGTCGAAAAGAAAAAGAAAAAGTGAGATTTTTGAGCATGATACTGCAACAGATACTTGCAAAGGATTTTAAAACATAAAGAGACGCTTCACTAACCTACTAGAGGCTGAAAGCACAACCTGACTTAAGGAAAGAAACTGGGTGCCTATCTGGAACCCTAATCCTTGGGGTAGAGGGGGTGGAAACAAAAGCTGCAAACAAATGAAGGCATCGATCAACTGCAAGCTCTGAAACAGAACCCCCTTAGGATGTCTGCCTTCTGGATTCCCATCAATATGTCCTTGAATCGAGATATACAGAAATCAGTCTCATTTGCAGCCCCAACGCATCAAAGTATGGACAAAGAGTTTGAAGAACTGATACTACACCTCAGCAGCCGCTTTCGACTCCGAGAATTCTCCGTCATCATCGCTTTCATCCTCGCCTCCCGCATTGAAGCCTGAGAAGTCCATACCCCCCATTCCTGACATGCTATCCAAGCCAGCCATATCTCCTCCTAATCCTCCCATGGATCCCATTCCGCCCATTCCTCCCATATCGAAGTCGCTCACGGGCCTGGCAGCAGCAGCAGCAGCCGCAGCAGCATCCTCCTCCTCGTCCTCATCGACCCATTTATCCCAGTCCGCCTTCACATATGGAGGAGCTTTCCCCTCCGCCTTGAGCAGCCGCTTCCACCACCCCTTCTCCGCCTTCTCCAGCTCACAAACCGTATGCCGCAGCCCCGTTGCGATCTTGCTCGCATCCACGTTCAACTTCCCGAAGAGCTCCAAGTCGGCGATATACTCCTGGTTGCCGGAGCCTTCCGTAGCCGAGAACGTGAACCTGCCATCGGGCTCCAGCTTCACTTGCGGATTCTTGGCGTCCGGCAGAGACACGGTGATAAACACCTTGTCCGAGCGCTGAGCCCACAGAATTTCTGGATGGCGACTCATTTCTTCTCTACCCGCGTCTCTCTCCTCTACAAATCCGAGCAAAGTCCTTTTAGAGAGAGACTGGAGCTTGAATTTCAAGCTCCCCAGCAAAACCTCCAAGTCTCGAACAAGAAGGCACAACCTCAAATTCTATGACGATGCTCTTTATAATGCAAACTTATATGTGCGTGCGCATACACAACAAAACTCGAGATTTTGCCGACAACCAAACCCTCGCCTCTTCCCGTCACACAACGACAAGAGGAGTGGAGACTGAAAAGGGAAACCCTAGAATTCCACAAGTAGACAATGGCAAGAGGGGTTCTGGTTCTTATTTTGTCTGAAGAGATGGCCAAGATCTCCCAATGGCATACAGCCACGTGACGATTTGGGCACTTGTCTCTTCACCAGGTGTGAAGGGGGGCACGGCTATTTGGGTACCTTGTCAGTAATGGTAAAACACTAATTTAACCTAATATTTTACATATTTAAAATGCAATCTGAAAACCTTGAAAATAATTACACAATACTTATTTGAATACTTTGTCAATAAATAAATAAAAAATTTCAACACTGGGGTGCCAAATCCATTAAAGTACTAATTCTACATGTCATTTTTCCCCTACGAACTGTTGCAAAATTTTCAAGGGTTTGAAAAACCTTTTAGCTGGTTTCGTCATGACTCATCATTTTCTATTTTACCTTGACAAAAATTTGATATTTGAAAAAAAAAAAAAAACACTTTTTGAATATTTTAACCTTCACACTATTTATAATGTAATTATTGTAAAAGCTGCCAAAGCAGTGTATTTCTTTGGGCGAAATCTCGCCTAATTTTGAGCTGAAAAATATGATTTCGACCTATACAAAGGAATTTCCATGAGAAAAATGGCCCAAATTCACCAGATGTTTTGGGCATGTTATTGGGGGGGGGGGGTTACATGTTTTTGTTGTAATGTGTTACATGGCATATTATGAGAGCATTGATTCCCCAACCCAGAGTGAATCAGCACTGCACCATCCATTGGATGCCTCTAATCCATGGACAATTGATGATGAAAACCTGCCAAGCATCAATAAAACAAAGCACACTCAAAACAAAGCATAGGAGAAGGTCCTGTTATGGAGGCCTTTTTAATTTGAGATCCTCGAGGTCAGTAGATCGGGAGAGGTCGAAACTTTGAAAAGCAGCTCCATAGTCTAACCTTCTTCCCCTATGTAAAGCAACAATATTTTTTTCTTGTTTTTTGAAACGACTACTCATTCAAACTGAATCTTGTTGACACATGTTTGTTGAATAATTAATTAAAACTTGAAATTTTCATACAATATTCTTGGAGATTCAATAGTTTTCTTCACCAAAAAAATTTGTGATTTGAAAAAAAATTCTGAAAGCTTCAACATTTCTGAAAATAATATAATCTTATATATTAATTCAGCAAGTTTGTTTGTCAGTCTGTGACAGGGCTAACCCAACTGACAGCTGATAATTCAATTGTCTATTCGTCTCTCAAGGTCTTGAAACCTAGATCACTTTTAATAAAATTATCCCTTCGAACTCAAGGGCCCAAAAACTATTCAGAACCTCAAGTTCTTACTTTTTATTTTTATGTCCGTTTTCGTGTAACAATTGTTGTCATCGATGGGGAAGATATTTTTGAGATTTGGAAGGTGAGTGAGGAGATTTGGGTGCGCTTTTTTTGAGCTAAGGGTTTATGAGGGTCATGATTTTTATTTTTTTTTGTGGAGGGGGTGGGGGTGGGGTTCTAGGGGTCTTAATAGGTGAAAGTGAATCGGAGTGAGAAATGCGAAGGATCGGGTGGGGGGATCGACGAATGCATTATGCACTGGGTTCACACTAATAAGTGTCAAAGCTCCCTAGCTAGTAGGGTACCTATTATGGTTGTTTTGTTAGGGCTCAATTAGGGTTATTCCCAATTAAGGCTCTGTTTCTCTCACTCTTGGGTTTCTGAGGACCGTCTTGTGTGCTTGTCCATCATCTCCTGTCTCTCTCTCGATTGCAGCACCCGTGCACCGACCCTTGCAACTGATAAACTCTGAAGCAAATCAAGAAAGGCGAGAACTCGAAGAAACACTGGAGTTTCGTGACACAGGGAACTTGTAGTATGCACAATTGTATATAGGAACCAGCAAACAAATTCTTTGCTTGCTGCTGAGGCAGAGCAGAAGGGAAAGCGAAAGGGGTTCACCAAGGAATGGAGACTTTGGACGCTGACATCGTTCGTGTGCAGGAGGAGCGTCGTCAGAAGGAAGCCGAACTTGCGGCTTTGTCTTCCCTTACCTTTGATCGGGAGCTTTACGGGATTGGCAACAGGTTCGAGGGCTACGAGCTGTCGATTCCTGTGAACGAAGATGAGGAGGAACTGCAGCAAGATCCCACGGAAAGGGAAGTTGCGAGAAGGCTCGCTTCCTATACCGCTCCTAAAAGTTTGCTCGCGGATTTGCCCCGCGGAGAAGTTATGGATGAGCAGCTAGGGTTTAAGAAGCCGCAACGGATTATCGACCGGGAAGATGACTACAGGAAGCAGCGTCTTAATCGCACCATCTCCCCTGATAGAAATGATGCCTTTGCCATGGGTGACAAGACCCCCGATGCCTCCTGTGCGCACCTTCCCAGTTATTATGCGGGAGTAGGCTCTGAAGCGGGACAAGGAGGAGACCCTGCGCTTGATTGCCATGAAGAAGGAGGAGGAAGCTGAAAGGAGGGCTAAAGAGGAATCCACAGTGCCTACCAAAGCTCAGCTTCCGGGTGCATCTGTAGCAGCAGCTGTTGCTGCTACCCAGAGTGCGGGGTCGAAGAGACGCAACAGGTGGGATCAGAACGTTGAGCAGGAAGACGCAAAGAAGGCAAAGGCAGGATCTGAGTGGGATAATCCTGATGCCACCCCAGGGCCCAGTCGGTGGGATGCCACTCGCACGCCCGGACATGCCTCTGTGGATGCCACTCCTGCCTGTGCCAGTCGAAGAAATCGGTGGGATGAAACTCCTACCCCTGGACGGGCCTCTGATGCTGATGCCACCCCCTGCTGGAGGAGGAGCCACTCCTGGTGCCACCCCTGCAGGCATGACCTGGGATGCCACTCCCAAGCTTGCAGGTGTTGCCACTCCTACACCAAAGAAGCAGAGGTCGCAGTGGGATGAAACCCCTGGCACCATGGGCAGTGCCACCCCTATGCAAGGCACTGCCATGCCATCTGTGTTCACTCCTGGGATTAGGAGGCATTGAGCTTGCTACTCCTACCCCTGGCCATATTGCACTGCAGGCACCCATGACTCCAGAGCAGTACAACATGCTGCGGTGGGAGAAGGACATTGAGGACAGGAACAGCCCTCTGTCTGATGAGGAATTAGAGAGCATGTTTCCCATGGATGGTTACAAAATTCTGGATCCGCCTGCCTCTTGTGTTCCAATCAGAACACCTGCTTGCAAGCTTCTGGCAACCCCCACACTACTGGGTGGCACTCCATTGTACACAATCCCTGAGGAGGATCGCAATCAGCAATATGATGTCCCAAAAGAAGCAGCTGGGGGCCTGCCAATGATGAAGCCAGAGGATTATCAATACTTTGGTGCTCTGTTGACCGAGAAGGAAGGGGAGGAGATGACAGCTGAAGAGAGCAAGGAGTGCAAGATCATGAAGCTGCTGCTCAAGGTGAAGAATGGCACACCTCCACAGCGGAAAACTGCACTCTGGCAGCTGACAGACAAGGCCAGAGAACTTGGTGCTGGGCCATTGTTCAATCAGATTCTTCCATTGCTCATGTGCCCAACACTGGAAGATCAAGAGCGGCATCTGCTGGTAAAGGTAATTGACAGAGTGCTGTACAAATTGGATGAATTGGTGAGGCCATTTGTACACAAAATTCTTGTGGTGATTGAACCTCTGTTGATTGATGAAGATTACTATGCCTGTGTGGAAGCTCGTGAGATTATCTCCAATTTGAGTAAGGCTGCGAGATTGGCTACCATGATTGCTGCAATGAGGCCCAATATTGACAATGTTGATGAGTACGTGAGGAACACCACTGGCAGGGCTTTCAGTGTGGTGGCCTCAGCGTTGGGCATTCCTGCACTCTTGCCGTTTTTGAAGGCTGTCTGTCAAAGCAAGAAGTCATGGCAAGCAAGGCATACAGGTATCAAAATTGTGCAGCAGATTGCCATTTTGATGGGGTGTGCTGTGCTTCCTCACTTGAAATCCCTGGTAGAAATCAGCATGGTCTCAGTGATGAGAACCAGAAGGTGAGAACCATCACAGCACTGTTGCTGGCAGCCCTGGCTGAGGCTGCAGCCCCCTCTGGTATTGCCAGTTTCGACTCTGTGGCAGATGTTGGCTGAGTGGTGGAGGACTTGAAAGATGAAAGTGAACCCTACCAGCGGATGGTGATGGAGACCATTGAGAAAGTGGTAGCCAGCTTGGGAGCTTCTGATATTGATGCCTGCCTGGAGGAGCTTCTCATTGATGGCATTCTATATGCCTTTCAAGAGCAAACAAGTGATGATGCAAATGTGATGCTCAATGGTTTTGGCACAGTGGTGAATGCATTAGGGCAGAGAGTCAAGCCTTATCTCCCGCAAATTTGTGGAATGATAAAGTGGCAGCTCAACAACAAGATTGCCAAGGTCCGGCAGCAAGCAGCTGATCTCATATCCCGCATTGCAGTGGTGATGAAAAAAGTGCCATGAGGAGCACAGCTGATGGGGCATTTTGGGGTTGTCTTGTATGAACACCTGGGAGAGGAGTATCCAGAGGTTCTTGGCTCCATCCTGGGAGCCTTGAAGGCAATTGTGAATGTCATTGGTATGACAAAGATGACACCCCCAATCAAGGATTTGCTTCCTTGCCTGAAACCTATCCTCAAGAACAGGCATGAGAAGGTGCAGGAGAACTGCATTGATATTGTGGGTTGAATAGCTGACAGGCGAGCAGAGTTTGTACCAGCACAGGAGTGGATGAGTATCTGCTTTGAGCTCCTGGAGATGCTGAAAGCCCAAAAGAAGGGAATTCGGCATGCAACAGTTAACACATTTGGCTACATTGCCAAAGCCATTGGGCGCCAGGATGTGTTAGCCACACTATTGAACAACCTGAAGGTCCAGGAAAGACAAAACCGTGTGTGCACCACTGTGGCTATAGTCATTGTGGCTGAAACATGCTCTCCCTTCACAGTGCTTCCTGATGAATGAGTATCGTGTGCCAGAACTTAATGTGCAAAATGGAGTGCTGAAATCACTGTCCTTGTTTGAGTACATTGGAGAGATGGGAAAGGATTACATCTATGCAGTCACCCCACTTCTAGAAGATGCATTAATGGACTGTGACCTTGTCCACAGACAAACAGCTGCATCAATAGTGAAACATATGGCGTTGGGTGTTCCAGGATTGGGGTGTGAAGATGCTCTTATCCACTTGCTCAACTTTGTTTGGCTCAACATTTTTGAGACATCTCCCCATGTAATAATGCAGTCATGGAGGCAATTGAGGGCATGAGAGTGGCACTTGGACCTGCCATTCTGCTGAGCTACTGATTACAGGGTCTGTTCCATCCTGCGAGGAAAGTGCGAGAAGTTTACTGGAGGATTTACAACTCGCTGTACATTGGTGCACAAGATGGTTTAGTAGCGGCATACCCAGTGTTGAAAGATCATGCCCAGAACTGCTACAGTCAACCAGAGGTCATGATGTTTGTATGATTTTCTAATCACATTTAGTTAATGTCATTTAAGTAATGCTGAGTGCTTTCTCAGCTTTAAAGACTGGATTAGTGAAATTGCAAAGATCACAACTAGGCAGTTTTATTGAGCCCCCCTTCCTGGTGACCCAAGTCCCAAGGAGATGTATAATACCTATCATGCTGATGTACAGACAGAAGCTTCTTGCACTCAAAGATTTGCACATACTCTTAAGCTCAGTATTGCATCAGAGGGATTTGCGACGACTGTCTGTCAATGTGCTTTACTAGTTAGAGCAATGCTTTTTGGTTTCATGATATTGCTTGAGATTGTCTATGGATCTTTATGGCAAAGAATTACGCATATCCTCAACCAGCAACAGAAGAAGGGCCAGTTTCATGAAAGGTATGTTCCAATAGTCTTGATCAAAATTTCTTCTTGTGGCTCTGGATGTCAATTGCAAAATTTGGAGATTCTGATGATCCGAGTTTGGGTATTCAGGTCTTTAGGTGGAGATGATGGGAGTTTGCCTATATCCTCTCTTGCAAAAAGCATTCTAAAATGTTTTAGGTTTAGATGCAGGAGCAGAAGGCTTAGGCATCTCTTAACCTGTTGAAATTGTTCAAACATGTTGATTTTGCAACAGTGTCTTCAAGAGTGTGCCTTGTATCCTGTGGTGTTTTTTCTAGCAGCAATTCTTATTTCCTTACCCATGGCCATATGAGAACCTCAAGTAGACGGTGGCTGCTCCTTCTTCACTTGATCAACATACAGGGAAGATTGATAGCAAGAGTGAAAGTCCGGTGAGTAGCAGCACTTGGATGTTACACCACAATAGTGGTACATAGCTTTTGTCCTTGAGGGAACTCCAGGAAAATAAAACTGAAAAAAGAAAACTCCTCATGTTGACAGGACTGCTGAGTGTATGCATGCTGCAGTGGTGTGGGCAGCAACAGTCTGGTTCTTGTAGCACAAAAAAATATTCCTTGTTTCAAACATTTTAATTGCATCAAGAGAACAAGCTTAGTTTTTGTGTTACATTGATGACTGTCCAAAGGTAGAAGAAATTATACTGATGAGCTTGTCTCCAGTGCTGCAGATGATGCGAGGTAGGTCCACAGCAGGATCTGCCAATACCAATAAGCTTGTCTCCAGTGCAGCAGATCATGATGTGAGGTAGGTCTACGGCATGATCTGTGTGCACATCTGAAACATCCAAAGAAAGCTGCAATGACATAAAGGAGTGTAGTAACCATGATGTGCATAAGGAACTGAGTTTCCTCCCCAGGTTTTGCAGGAATCTACAGTCCAATCCCACCACCTTCAGGCATGTTGTTCACATGACTCAAAACAGTAGTAGATTTGCTCATATTGTTGTGTAATCGTTTCTGAATCATTTCTTGTTCAAATCACAAACAGGACAATGATTGTAGTGCAGTGGAGAAGTTTGTTACAATTGAGCTTGGTTTGCTTACCTGGTGATGAAAGAAGTTGAGAAGCAGTTGGTGACACAAAAATGATCACAAGTGATCACACTTGTGATGTGAACACAAAGGAACACCTGATCAGAACTTGTTGGAGGACCATGTTGCAAAAACTCAATTAGAATTGCTCTTGATTTCATCATCCGACACACAACAACAGAAGATCTCTCTATCATAATGTCGTAGTGTCATGCATTTATTTGTGTTTGTTGGAGGCTGGTTCAGATGGGCTGCTGGCATTGGGGAGAGATCCAGAGCAAGGAGGCGGACGTAAAGAGAAAGAGAGTGAGATTTGAGATTAAATCAATCTGAAATTCTCCTGTCTGTGGATATCTTCACCCACCTCATGTTTGCCTTGATTTACTTACTTGCTAGCATTGGTGCATCATGGATCCTTGGGTAAACAATCCACTGCACAGAAGTACCTACTTTCCACAGAGAGACAACACATTCATACGCAAACACAAAAGCCCTAATTGCAGAAGGCAAGGTGGAGGAGGCAGGGGGTGGGATGGCTATGGACAAGTTGGAAACCATTTTGCAGGATAGGTCAGTTCTCCAAAACCCATTTTTTGCAAGTACATAATTCTTCAATCAACTGATGCAAAAATGCACTACTGTAGCTGATGAGGGCTCAGATACCCAAAAATTTGCCAAAACAGATGCTATCATGGTTGTTGTCCCAGAGGCATCTGGGTCAAATGGATATGCTTGTAGTCCTCACCACATGGTCAACCGGTTTCACCATCTGCTCTACAACAACTCTGTGTGTGGCTGGCACTTCTTTCAGTTATAGAAGCACATCCATGGAGAGAAATATTTGACATCATAGCCCTAGTCTTGATGTGTAAGACATACAAGAAAAGACAAAAAAGCTTTGTTTATTGCTTCTTTTACTGTACCAGTGCATCAGATAGACCTGCTCAAATGGTGGAATTGCAGATCAGGAATTTATGAACTTGGCAGGTACTTCACCACACTTAGCTAGCAACACATTGAGTTAACAGAAGGTCACAGTGAACCATTCTTCAAAATGTGGACAGGTGGTTGAGCAGTTGAATGAGACAAGTGCTTGATCATGTTCAAAGTATGTGAAGCATGAACCTGGATGCTTCACATCATGTAAACACTGAACAGCAATATCAACTAGCTTGCGTTATTATCATGGGTTGTGGATGTCATGTGAAATAACCACAAAATTTCTTTGGTATCACCCCTCAGCTAAGGAGTAACCCTGGAAACCTCAACTTAGAAGTTTAGCAATGCAGGTACTGATCTCATTTGCATTACTCAGAACAGGGCATCATCATAGAATCATAACAAAGATTCAGAGGAGTGAGGAGAACATAGAATTATTATATTCTCTAGAGCTAAGTAGCTGTAAAACAGAAGTAGAATGCTGCTGCTTTACAGAAGAATTAAGATTATTATACATACATGAAATCTAAAATTACAAACAGAATAAATAGGAGCAGTTTCCAAAGGGTGAAGCTTACATGCCTGGCCTCATGCAGCTGGAGGGATTGGCTCTCTCACCTGCATTGTCTTTCCCTGCCTGACTGTGTTGTCCAGTGGTGTTGTTGCTGCTGCTCATAGCAGATTTGTCCTTACCTGCTCTTGCAACAGGCTGGCTATTACTTACTATCTGCGGACCTCGATTGAGTTCAATGCGAAGGGAACCTTGCCTGCAGATCACAGTAATAAACAGAGCACACAATTATAAAAGCACAAGTTAATCCAGAGTGGAGTTTCAGCAGCCAGGCTGTACCATTACCAGCAAGATGCTGCAGACTCCCAGACAATCTGGTTTACTGGTGAGTACCTAAAGCCTCAAACCCAAACCTCTTTCTTGACACCGTTTGACTGACTCAAGTGGGATCCAAGCTGAACTGTTTTTTGTAAGGAGCATGCCTGATCGTCATCTTCCTTTGCCGTTTGGCCGGTGGATCATCCACCATCTGCTCATTATATGTTGCTCCCACACCATTTGCTAAGGTCAAAGCATTCTGTATCCCTTGCCCAGGTTCCCAGGAAATGTCTGACTCAGTTGAACCCCTTGTAGGAAGACACTCCAGAATTTGGCAATCTGGGTCTTCTCCCTGATCTTCAATGGATCTCTCAACACTCCTTGTTTCATATGGTAAACTATCCAGAGAAGCCCCTGATGCATCATCCGCCCTTGATATGGTGCAAGGAAAGAACTGTATCTCTCTTGGGGCCTGCAGAGATCAAAGTTGGACAGCATCTGAAATAAATCTCCAGTTGAACAGACCAGTTATAGCAGGTTTGCTGATGTTAAGGGCCATCAAATTCCATGAGACAAATTTCCTAGAAGACATATGGACAGAAGAGAACTGGCAAAAGCAGAAAATTTTGAGAAGACAAAAATTCTGCCCATACCAGGACACCTGAGGAGGCCAGCAGTGGTTGAACTTGAGGCGGCACCATCTTAGGCATACTGTTCAACATTGACTTTCTCATATGGTTTTGCAGTTGCTGCTGTTCCACTTCTCTTTGCAAAAGTAGCTCTAGTTTGTGCTTCCCACCATCTACTTGCGTTGTCGACATCTCCAGCTCTCTCTGCATGGGTATAAAAAGATGGCATGACAGCACATAAAATACCACCATTCCAGAAACTCTCATTCTTGATCTGGTGACTACATAAAATAAGAGAGAGAGTGAGGACAGAATGAGTGAACTGAAAGAGAAGAAGAAACCCACCTCCAGCAGTCCAAGTGCAACAGCAGGCTCACTGATCTTCCAGACAGGATGGTCAGGCAGCACTAATGGTGCTCTTCCCACTGAGGTAATTGATGGCACATCATGTGATACTTTCATGCCCTTGAACTGCATGCAAGTTTCTCACTGTATTTAGATAATGTGCATTTATCTGTGGCCAAAATGCAATGATAGAGTATACCAAAGGTCCTGTTTCAGTATCTTCACCGGAGACTGTTGCTCAGGCGCTACATTCATATGTACCCACATTGAGTTTTGAGTATGTAGGGTGGTGAATTGGCTTGTGAGTGGGTATCAGAATTGAGACTCATTTGAGTCAAAATGATTAGGGACCAGACCCATCAACTCAATTTAGGCACCATAAAATGGAAAAAGAGTCACTTACATAAGTGTGTAAGAGGGCCTCATCAGCTGTGCATCGACGTGCTGGGTCAAATGCTAGCATTCGTTGTAACAGATCAATGGCATCATCAGACACATGTCCTGACAACCGTTTTACTACATTTCCAGCCTGCATTTTCAATAGTATAGATGAGTGGGGGTCTCCTGTTGTAGAAATTACTGGAAATCCAATGCTCCTGAATGAGGTAAAACAAAAGTCTTCAGAAAGACAAGTGGAATATAGAGTGCTCACTCTTCCGGGAACTTTCTTGAGGTACGCACGCCAGTGGTCACTAGGCACACTCTCAATGTCTTTCCAGCAGGGTGTGCCGATTACATCAAAGGTCACATCCAGCTGCAGTTAACCATAAAATACAGGACACAGAAATTATGCAAAATGTGACCAGCTTGCCTGTTATTGTGCATCAGCAATGGCAAAGATGGTCGCCTGGTTTCCTGCTGGGAGGTACTTGAGGTTCAGGAAACATTTACAGGCACCACATGTTCTTCAGGTCAACATGAAACCTCCACCACTATGGATCAAACTAAGGACTTGAGAAGAAGGAAGGGTGCACCTGTTCATGCAATTCTGAGGTAGCATCATCAGTATAAGCTTCTCCTACCGATGGTGTATTTGGCTCCCCTCTATACCCAAAGACACAATCAGACATGTACACAAGATTAGAGTAGCCTTTTTCTGGTCAAATTGAGGTTCATGTCTTCTGTTCAAAAGAAATTTGTTGCAGAGAAAGGAAGCAACATACCGCACTCCGAAAAGTGGCTTCGCCCGAGATCCTTGCCCTTGAAGGTAACTTTGTCTCATAAGAAGCTCCTGTGCAGACCCAATGATGAATAAAATCAGGCACAGAGTTCTTATCAAATTAGCTGACATTTGGTAATCCATCAAACATCATCATGCCAGCCAACCAACACACTTGCACCTTTTCAGTTTTTTACTACTACATCAAGTGTTTGACAGCCAGGAGCTGTGAAAGAACATTTTACTAGCTGAATTCAAACATTTCCCTGGCTCCCTGTGTTGATACAAATGCTTGACTAGATATGCCAACATGTACAAAGTCTTACCCCAAAAATGCAGCCAACCGACCACCTGTCATGTGCCAAACGATGATAAAAGGTTTATATCACAGAGGGGAGCCTTAATTTCATGCTTCCATGTCAGTTTGCTACAGCAAGAAGGGCAGCAACCATGCAGTTGCTTGAAGTCTAGGAACTCATAAATGGGCGTGCTGCTTTGCTTACTTACAAGACATGCTTCTCGATCTTACTACATATGCAGAGTAAATCAACTGCTTCCTAGATTGAGAATTGCAGTCACTCTTTCCACACATCAAAAATAAATCACTGCAGCTTACATGTCAATGGCAGACGTGTACTGGCCTTGAGACATCACCACCTCTGGTGCTCGGTGGCTTGGTGTGACCACCTGTGCAACAAGAGAATAGTTTGATTCTCTTGCAGAAAATCATGGGTGTTGACATTTTCACTTGATTGATGCAATCCCAAGCCAACAACTTGGTTTTCTGTTTGCAGTAACTTCCTAAATAGACCATGCAATGGGATATTTTTCATGAAGTCCTATTTCTAGAGTAATGATTGTGTTTCTGGAGTGATGATCATTACTCCAGAAAACTGCACAAGGGCTTCCTTGCTTCCAGATCCAACAAACTAACAGATAATTGTTTGGCATCAATCTGCTGATCTGAATCCTAACAAGTATCACTACAGCGGGGGTGCCAGCATCACAAAATCTCAACCAAACCTCACAAAAGCACTCACCATCTTTGTGTACTGCCGAACCAACATGGGTTTCTTGGCTGTTCCTGGCCTCCTGCGAGTTGGCTTGGGTTCCAATGCAGTTGAAGTCTGCATTAAATGGCAAAAGAAGGACCAACTTTAGCCTTGTGAAACAGCATTTGAACTCTCATTTCATCCTCCAATAAGCAGAGCAAGGTAGCCTCTTTTGTGAATTCAGAAGCAGAACAATTGCTTAGTCTTCATTATAAGTCACCAAAACACTGCCCTTGCTAAACTATATGAGAATCTCCTCACCTCAAGAGCTGAACGGGCAAGTCCAAAATCACACAACTTTACACACATTTTTGCTGTTAGAAGCAGATTCTCAGACTTGATGTCCCTGCCACAGAAAGCACAATCACTAAAAATCCTTCAACTATAATAGTCAACAACCAGTGCCCCATATGGGTGGGATTCTTCCTCCTCTAAAAAGTGGCAATTATCCTCGCAAGCATCCATTCACATGTCAAGCAGGATAAAAGAAAAAACCAACCATGCATGTTCTCAGTTGTTATCACTAGTTATGGATGGATGATAGCACAAAAGAAAGGTCAATATCAACCATTGTATGGAAATTGCCCTATGAGAGAAAAATCTCCACAACACTGATTTGAAGGTAAACATGGAGAATGAGTGCAGTCACAAACTTATAAGATCACACACAACATACCTACCTGTGCCACACATGACATGAGTGCATGTACTGGACAGCCACAAGCAGTTGCCAGATTAAGAGCCTTAGAGCCACAGGTGTCAGTGGCTCATTCTGATGGTACAAATCACCTCTGCATAGGAGAAATTCATGCTTCCAAGAGTTTAGCATTGGACTTCATGATTTCCAAAACCTGTATGATGCCCTAGTATGTACACCTTGACCTAAACCCTCTTTTATGTACACTAACTGACTGTAATGTCTTCCTGCACAAACTATAGATCTCAAACACAGAGAAAAAAGACTGTTGCCAAATAAGAATATTAAGCTCTTGGAACTGGTTATAAGAGTTGCACCTCTCAGCAAATTCGGTGGCGATATACAGATCTGTCGTATCTGATGATTCCAAATTTTGTGTTGTGAACACATTTGTCACTGCATACATTTAGCATGTATGAATAAACAACATCAATTCTTAAACACTGAAGAAACCCGTAAAATCTATGAAAGAAAGTTTCATCAATCAGCTCTCCCACTCATGGGTACCCACTACCTACTTGGCAGCACAGATTTTTTAGGTTTATGCTGCTTGATTTTGCACTATTGGCTCCTTTATTCAATCCAATCCATGGGGTTTGCATAATGTCCAGTATTTGTACATTTTGACTGCAATTTATTGCCACACCACCTGGGTGGACCATTTGACTTACATGATATTATGTAGGGGTGACAAAGGCGCCGCATTATGCAAACTTCCCGCAGCACCCGTTTGGCCAGCATGTGGCAGTAAAAAATATCTGGTACCCTCTGCCAGCCAGCAACCCAGAAACCCATCAGCCTCTATCCACTAAATAGAAGAATTTTTTAGTTTCGGTAAGAAGCAAGCCAGTGCTGGCAAATGCCTTCTTCCCCATGCAAAAACCAGGCATGACCATGTAGACATTTCTTTTTTTTGCATCTAAAAATCCCCAGCTCAAAGAGGAGGCAAGAGAGGATGATTTGCACCTTGAGAGCAATAATCTGGTTGAACTCCAGGTCAATTGCTTTACACACATCACCATATGTACCTGACCCTATGTGTCCTTGCAATTTGTACCTGGGTCCAACTGCAACAAATAGAAGTGGAACACTAAATAAAAAAAAAACAAAGGAGCTGAATCTAAACCCCAAGAAATCATAGACAAAAGCAAAATTCTAGTCACTAATCTCTAATCTTCAAATCACAAAAAAACCCACACAATTTTACAAAGTGCTAAACCCAACAAAAAACACAAAAAAGACAAAAGGAGTTTCAAAAAACCCCAAAACCCTAGGTTTAGAATTCAGGGTCCAGAATCTCAAACCCACCCACAACTAATTATGTTGTTGTTGACACAACCCATACTCAAAACGAGTTCTTTTGTAAGCACCTAATCCAAGACAAAATAGTGTGCATGTTTTTTTGTTTTGTTTTCCTCCCTGGTGGAGGGAGGTAGGGGAGGGGAGGGAGTTTTACAAACATACGTACCGAGCCATAGTTTGCCACAAACTGTGTAAATTCCTTTGGAAGCATCCACTTCATTCACTTCATTCCATGCCATGATTCCCTTCTTCTTCTGCTGCTGCTGCTTTTTCTTCTTCTTCTTCTTCTTCTTCTTCTTTCTTCTTCTCCCCCCAGCAGCACTACTGCTAGAAGCAGCCAGCAGTGCACATAGGCTACTCAACAGCTCAAGGAGCTCATCACCACCATTACATGAGCATGACTACTACTACTACTACTATTACTAGTAGGAGGAGGAGGAGGACTGCATCCCTCAAGAACTTGTGTTGAAAGCAGGTTTGACTAGTTGCTTGAGGTAGATCCCCTTGACTAGGTAGGTACCTATGTGGGGGGAAACAGTATATTCTAGCATAAGGTACCCCAGGAAAAGGCGTAGGCTTTTGCAGATTCGACGTATCCCCGCTCTCCCTCACCCCGCCCCCCGGCCCTCAAGTACCCATTAGCGTTGCAATATGAACTGTAACACTCTTACGACACTAGTTGATCGTGGAATGCAAAGCACAAGGATGAGTATGGACCTGCACTTGGGTGCTGCCCGATTTTGGTAATGTCTCGACCCATGTGCTTTACCAAGTGTAAAGAGCAAATCTTGCATTTTGTTGGCAAGGATTTTTTTGTGTTTAGCTTCATCATAAGAGTATAGTAGTAGCTTAAGGGATTTTGGCCCCTAGGTAATAATAATAATAATAATACTAGGTCTATTTTTATACTAGGACTTTTTGAAAGTTGATAATTATATTTTGGCTTTTTGTGTTGAAACTTGAGATTAGTTATTATAGAGTTATTATAATAATATCTTGAAAGATTTTTGTTTCTTTTAGAGGATTTTTTTTTTGGGAAGATTATATTTTGGCATGGTGAAATATTTGAGTTTCCATAATTCTTCTTTTTTTTGCATTAAGATACTTTTTAAAATGTAAGTGGCAAGGCCTAGGGTTTTCCTCTTCCATGAGTGCCTAGGGTTTTCCTCTTCCATGAGTGCCTAGGGTTTGGAAAAGAAATATAATAAGAGGAACTCATGGCAATGAACTTAAGTTTTATCTTTTTTTTTCAGGTCGGGTTTTTGAGGTACCTAGCTACACCGAATTTGGTAGGGTCTAATAGTGGGGTTAGTTGTAAGGTGTAGGGATTTGAGGGGTTTAAGGGTAGGGGTGTAGGGTTTTTGGATGTAATCGCATTGTTCAAATTTGCAAGAAAACTTGTATGAGAATGTAGAAGGTTTGGACAATTTGTTGAACATAAGAACATGTTTTTGTTGGGCTTTCATCTTGATGGTGGGATTTGTAGGCACCAATTTTCTGGCAATCTTCATAAAAACTAAAAACTTTATATTTATGTGGATATGTTTTATTTTTGGGTTGCGAGATTTTTGTGTCATTTTTTGTTATAAGATAGAGGTACCTCAAAAACCCGACCTGAAAAAAAAAGATAAAACTTAAGTTCATTGCCATGAGTTCCTCTTATTATATTTCTTTTCCAAACCCTAGGCACTCATGGAAGAGGAAAACCCTAGGCCTTGCCACTTACATTAAAAAAGTATCTTAATGCAAAAAAGAAGAATATGTATATTGAAGGTTTAATTGATAAAGTGTATGTGTGTCTTTTTTTATATTATTATTTATAATTCTCAAAGAATTGAATTAATTTATGGAGGAATAAAATTGGGAATAAAATGTGGTAATTTAAATGTGAAATATATATAGGTTTATGGTCTATCCAATATGCTTCTGTTGTGCCAAAAATTGTGATTGTTGTGTGGGTACATTAGTCCAAATATGGTCTCTATGTGTTTCATATAATATAGTAGGTTTTATAAAAAATAGTTTTAAATTGTATTGGTTCATTAAATTTTATAATGGTAATGATTTAGACATTTTCATTATCAATTTAATATTGAAATCTCCCATTACTATTGTTGCATATTTGTTGATTTTGATGAGATCGTTGTTTTTGTTGTAAAGAATCATAGTGCCATGTTGATCATATCAAGAAATAATATGATTTTTTTTTGATATTGTAGTATAAATATTTGGATCAATATGTATATTTTTAATTTTTGTTTCATATGAACAAAGTATATGAAATGCAAGGATGTTTTGATTTGTTAAAAGATTCAAAAAATGTAATTGTAATGAATGAGTGTTTAAAGATTGTATAAAATTATAGTTTCTCTTTGAAACTTTTGAAGCGCAATGAATGAAAATTCATATTTTGCATATGTGCTAAAACAAATCATTTCTTCTTACACAATTGGATCTACATGGAAATTGTTTTTGGATAATGGGGATAATAAATATAGATTGTCCTTACATTTTATCCTATATAAAGTTGTGTATGTTAAACCAGGTTTTTTGACACCTAATGAGTCAAATGCTAGATGATCAAAAGTTAAACCTTGTGCACAATGTATAGTGCATGTTATGGTTAATTAAATTGGGAATTGTATTCTTGTGATTATGTGTGAAGGATTACTAGCTATTTGTATTTTATTTATTTATCATTCTATTGGTGTCCAACTTTTCTTAAAAATTTGAATTTTATCATACATATGTGTATATTGTAGCTTTATGTTTAAACCAATACAAGGATTTTCAAAATTGATCCATAATAATTGTTTGTTGAAAACTTATATATAATCTTGAAATGTTTCATTTGCATCATTAATGAACCCATCCAATGTTGAATAATTACATACACAATTTGACTAATATGTTTTTCTTCCATAATAGCTCAATGTGTAATCCATTTGTTTCATTGGGTAATTGAAATAACTTGAAATGGGTTGGGCTTGTATTAATCAAAATGTCTTGCATTAAGAATTTAAATGTTTGACCAAATGTTATATCCAAAAAAATTATTGTGTGTATTTTCTTTGCATTTGTATAAAATAAATACAATAAAACATCGTTTAATAGTGTTGGTTTTAAGCAAATATTGTTTATATATGATATGTCTTTAGTGGTTCGTGTTGGAGTTCATAATTTATTCAGAACATGAATGAAATTGATATCATTTTGTTGCATAACTTGATACAGTTCATAACATTTTACATGTTAATGTCAATAATTTGTGCCAAGGATATTAAACCCATATGATTTTGGTTTGAAAATCCAAGAATCTCTAACTAGAGGTGTTTGATAGAAATCACATGTCATAATTATGTCAAGACCACCCATAAACTGATTATGAACTCATTTACATCTATTATCAATAAACAAAGTTGATCATGATTTTTTATTGAACCATTTTTATTTTCATCAAAAAGTGATTTTAGTTTGTTTATGCCTTTATTTAGTGGGATTGTTAATGCAACATGTATTATTGTTCCGTTAATGTTGCATGTTGCCTTTCTTGTATATGGTAATTTCATATTTTTTGGTTTTAAAGGATAAGGATTTATAAATTATTTTATGTAATATGATAACATGTATTGTATTACCTAGTGTGAACCTCGTTTTGCAAGAACCCTTGCTCCTGATTATCTTTTAGCTTGGATGCCTATTTCATCATAATTTCAAATATGGTTTGTAGCATAGTTGTGTTTGTTATAAGGGGATTGTAAGTTTTGGTAGGAGTTTTCACAAGATTATATTGTTATATTTGGCTAATATATAATCCCTCAGCTTAATTAATGTTGAGTTCAAAATGTCTTTTCTTGAACCAATACCATCAAAAGCTCCCTGGTACCTCTCTTCAAAAAGGTGTTCACCTTGTTTGAGTCAATTTTAGCACTATCATTTTCATTGTTGTAGGCTAATTAATAGCCCAATTTCCTGCATATAAAAACCTAAGCAACCACAACATGATCTTTTTCTTTTGTTAGCACACTTGTTGGTCTAGGTTTCTTAAATCTTGTTTTCCCTTACAAATGATTAGACAATGAGGTAAAAGCTATGTTCAAGTGCCTACTTGCCTTCCTCAATGAAGTTGTCCCATTTTCAATTACATCCATGGCCTCCTCTAATGCTTCATTGGTTCATTTCCTTTAGAGGATCGCATATATTAACTTTCCTTTATTTTCTTGTTAGTTTTTATCCTCAAGATGGTGGGACATTATCCTTGTTTTGGATTGGATCCTCCTATAGTCTACATTGATCATCATGATCTAGATCCCCTTAATCCCAACCTCCAACGCTTTGGGGGTGTGTTATTTGGCCGTACAAGAGGTACAAACTTGAATCTTTTGTATTTTGCCTAGTTTTCAAGGAAGTATGACAAGTCAAGGTATGTATGAAATGCATATGTTTTTAGTTGTTGGGAAGAAGTTATCAATGCATATAATTGTTCAAAATCATCCCAAACTAAATCCTGGTCTATTGTTTTTGCACAAGTAGTAAGTGTGTACAACAAACTATGATTTCTTAAAGCTGGATAAAAATTTGTTTATCTTGTGACTACTTAGATTGATGCACCCCTAAGCTCTTTGATAGACTCAACTATGAGTCCAAGGTGAAAACAATGGAAGGATGAAAAGTTGGGTTTATTTTGAAAGCATTGAGATTCTAACTCCCAAAGTGGGAGATCACTTGGGAGTGCGGGGGTTCATTTCCCTCACACTTTCTTACACTCCCGGAAGCATGAAATGTGATTCCCAAATTTCATTTTTGGCTCACACCTTTGTAAGCCTTTGCCTTGGTCATAAGCTCAAGGTTAGAGTTGTGACATAAATTGTATTTGTAAATTATGGAACTCTGCACCCAATGGTAACATAGAAACTTCTTGAACTTTTGGTTGTAAAGTTGGTCTATTGCAAGTTTTTTTTGTTTTCCCTTTACATCCACGTCTAAATCCTAACTTCCTATCTTTTCTTTGATAACACTAGGGTCTGATCCTTGATGTTCAAGTTGTTGTAGATTTTCAAAGGTTATTCTATTATTTAGATTCTATCGATCTACCTTTAGTTCTTATAGTTCTTCTTTGGCTACTTTAAGATGCCCTCCTTGCTTTGGTTGGTATGCTAAGACTTCTGTTTTTGATATAGAACTCTCTACAACTTTTATGTTATTTTCCCATTGTTGGTCTAGCCCATATGCTCTCAAAATGTTGATGAAAGATTTCAAACTATCTCTTTCACAATTTGGAAGCTCTGACATGTTGAAATAATTTTTCTTATGAATTTGAAAGATAGGATTATGAATCCAAATCTTGCCTTGTGAATTTAACAAATTAATTTTGGTGGGAATTGGATGTGTTTGATTTTGGGGGGAAATTGGGAATCTTAATTAATGTGTATCTACTATTTTTGCATTGGATTTTTATAAACCCTTATCCTTGTGTATGGTTAGTTGTGTGTTATTTAACATGACCTTTGCAACCCATCACCATGGTGATATTCATTTTAGAATGCACTCCAATTGCTTCTGACCAAACATTCATTCACATTCCAAACTTGGGGTTGGTGCAAAATTGGACCATTTCTCATGACCAAACATAAAAAATACCCTTCATGTTCCCCCCTTTGCATAATGAAAATCAACTCATGGCCCATCACTAAACTAATCCCTTGTAATATTATTTGATTTTTTTACAAATTAATACAAAACAATAAAATTTGATGGCCGGTCACCAATATGAAAAAGTTTGAACAATTTTCTTTAGAACCAAACATTTGGTAATGGGTTAAAAAGACAATGCCCATAAGCAATTTTTTGTCCTATCATAGGTTAGTTCTTGCATTACATGGGCGCTTGGTGATAGGCTTTTGTTTGGTTGTGGGCCGATCTACTTTAATACAAATGTGATTTTTTTTTATGATCTTTGATAAAGCTAACAAACTTTCATCCAATATAACTTGAGTTCATAATAAAACATTAAATGTAATATCTTATTTTCAAGATAGAGCCTCTCGTAATAGAGTCGCTTGTTTTTATGTGTATTTGAGAGATTTCGTTAAATAGAAGAACCATAGGGTGTTATACCAGGGGAGCTCCCCCAATTTCATACATTTACGTGTTCCCATGAAAATATTTTTTTCCTACAAAATAAGAAAGGAGCAAGGAAATAAAAAGAGAGTTGTTTTTATAAATGGAGGTTCCCATACTTATGCGTTCTCCTAAGGTTTGGGAACACCCTCAAGCTCATGCCCTGGGTGCCCCTCCTTCATAAAAAGGCACTTGTACATGAACCTCCTTAAAACAAAAATTTTGCACAAAAAAGTTAAGGCTACTTGGGATATCATGATGCCCCCATGTTTTTTTGTTTCTTCCCAATTTTGTGATGTTGCCTCATTGACAATTATCCAAAAGGAGATTTAGCCATGTTTGGCTATAGACCAGGTATGACAATAGAAATTTATTAAAATCCATTTATATCTTGGCTACTTGCTTGAACAATGTACAAAAACATCGTTCACACCAAGTTCCGACTGAAAACCGACAGGTTGATTCTGGTGCGGAATGACGGCTTTTCTCCAGAAGGCCACGGGTGGAAGTCTTATTACGAATTGGAATCTGTCATCGTCTCTGCCATTGCTGCTGCCGTCCGAGCACGTACGCATGCACGGCAGCGATGGCGGCATCTGCGCATCATGCCCAGGTTTTGCCCTTCCTTCTGCATTCCTTCTTCTCCCCCTCCTCTTCCTCTCCGATCGTTGTTTCCTTCTCTGGTTCATGGCATGCACTTCAGGCTTGGGGAGGAGTTCCATGTTTCAAACTTGTTTGATGATGATCTGTTGTCCTTGTTCCTGGTCTTTTTTCCTGAGCATCATTGATCTGTTCTCGGCATGAAATTCCACCAGGTTTGTCCAGCCTAACTAATTCCTTGATTTTCCTCTATTTCTTTTTCCTCCAAACCGGCTTCGACTTTTTCCCTTGACAGTTTTTCTTTTTTTTTCTTTTCTTCTCCTTAACTCAAATTCTTTCTGCTGCCTGATTTTTGTGCTGAACATTTCTACTGCTTTGGAATGTTTCTTTGCGTGTCATTTTATAGCCGCTGTCTTGTTTTGTGAGGCACTCTCTCAGGGTGCGTGCACCAGCAGCCCTAAGTTACACGCTGTCTCCGTGGTTCCATTTTCTATGTTTTGGTGGTTCAATTGTGCAAAGTACAAGAAACTACTGCATGGTCGATTTGGACAATAATTTAGTATAATTCTTTTTATAGATCTTCACATGCCTTGCCAATGATGTAAGTAGATGGCTGTGAGGTCTGTAATTGCAGGATAGTGTGCTCAATTGTTCTCCCAAGTATGTAACATGATGTAGTTATATCTGATCCTCAAAGAAAACATGTGCAGGAGTGTGGCATATGTCCACCATGGTTTTGCCAGTCAGAATTGTTTTTCTCTCTTTTCTGGAATGTGCAGTTTGTTCTGACTCTTGACAGAAATTTTCAAATTGAATCAGGT
>Ga0209208_10001774_pt1 | contig 30783 bp, 22 predicted proteins | sample S1TSphfallax_3_FD_187694 | JGI IMG/M metagenome (GOLD analysis project Ga0209208, IMG submission 187694) | Host-associated microbial communities from peat moss isolated from Minnesota, USA - S1T2_Fd - Sphagnum fallax MG (SPAdes) (version 2) | ecosystem: Host-associated > Plants > Peat moss >...
AGGCCATAGTTTGCATCGCCGCCGGTCGCATTCCCGGTAAGGGTGTTCAGGAGGGCCTGCAGCTGGGGCTTGATGGTGCTGGGGTTGGCGCTGGGCGGAATGTAGCTGGTGGAGGTCAGGGCCGTTCCGAGGGGGTTGGCGAGGGTCTTGCCGTTACCGACGACGTAGCTGGCGAGCGGGGCGGATTCGGTGACGCCGAATGGGCCTCCGTTGCCGCTGCCGGCGGGCTGGGAGAGGTAGCTGAAGAGCTCGCCGCGGTCGTAGTAGATGCCGGCTCCGCCGCGGAAGACGACTTTGCCGGCGTTCTGCTTGGGCGACCAGGCGAAGCCGACGCGCGGGGAGATGCCCCACTGGCGGCCGGTCAGGGTCGAGTCGGTCGAGGCGTAGTCTCCGGTGTCGGTGTTGGATTTGTTGTTGGGGGCGACGACGAAGCCGGCGTTGTTGACGACGAAGTCGCCTGGGATTTCGGCGCTGCCGGTCACGTCGTAGCGGCTGGGGTCGAAGTTGAAGATGTTGCCGTATTTTTCGGTGAGGCCGCCGTGGTAGTCGTAGCGCACGCCGGCGGTGATGCTGAGGTTGGGCAGCACCTGCCATTTGTCCTGGAGATAGCTGGAAATTTCGTTGGAGCGGTAGTAGCGGTCGGCGTTGTTTTTGCCGTTGGAGGCGATGCTCTCAAGAACGGAGGAGCTGCTGGCGTCGCCTTCGAGGAAGGTCTGGAAATTCTTGACCTTGGTTTGGACGAGGCCGTTGCGGTTGTTGTCGATGTTCAGTTGGGTATAGCTGTAGCCTCCGCCGGCGACGATGGTGTGCTTGCCGAGGGCGAAGATGACGTTGGTGGAGGGATTGAGGCGATTTTGCGCGTAGCCCATATTGGCGAACGAGCTGTAGGGGCCGAGCTTGAGCGCGGGCGAATCGGTCTGGCTGCTGGCAAAGGAATCAAGGAGCAGGCCGCTCAGGCCGGTCGCGTAGCCGGGCTCCCCGGTGCCGATGCCGAAGGCCGGATCGCCGGCGGGATTGACCAGCGTCTGCTTGAAGTGGCCGTAGGACTTCATGCGGGCGTAGCCGAGGCGCTGCTCCCAGTTGAGCCGGGAGCCGATCTGAATGGTGTTGCCGAGCGCTCCCACTTCGGAGGTGTTGTTCTGGGTGACGGGGAAACCGCCGGTCTGGGAGTAGCCGTAGGGCTTTTGGACGGGATCGTTCTGGTAGTAGAGCTTGAGCGAAAGGCGATCTTTGGAAGTGGCGTCGTAGTCGAGCGAGGTGGTGGCCTGGTCTGCCAGCAGGGTTGAGGTTCCGATCAGGGTTACGTTGGGAACGCCGTACTGGTAGGGCGCGGAGGATTGGGCCGAGGGGATGAGCAAACTGCCGTCGGGCAGCTTGGCGTTGAGCAGGGCGGAAGCGATCGGGCTGATGGTGCCGGTGAAGGCTTTGCCGCCATTCCAGGCCGTTGCCGCAGCGGTCAGGCCAGCGATGGAGCGGTCCGAGGTAAGAGCGGAGGGTACCGTGAACTGGGACAGGCCGGTCGATTGGTCGGAGTTGTAGCGGTGCTGGTAACCGAGGAAGAAGTAGAACTTGTCTCTCAGGAGCGGCCCGCCGACGGTTGCGCCGGTGGTCCAGCGATGGAGTTCCGGGTTCACGAGCGACTCGGGAAAAGCGCCCACGCCCTCCTCGCCGAGGAGATAGGACTGCTTGAAGTAATAGGGCGCGGCATTGAGGCTGTTGTTGGCGAAAGTGCCGAAGAGCTGGCCGTGCCAGGAGTTGGTGCCGTCTGCGGTGTTGACGTCAATCTGCGCGCCGGAGGTTGCTCCCTGCTGGGCGTCGTACATGGAGGTGTTGACGCGAATTTCCTGGGTGAACTCGGGAATGGGCGAGGGCAGGCTGTTGCCGTTGGAGCCGTAGACCGAGGTTCCGACGGGATTGGCTCCGCCGGTGGTTGCGCCGCCCGCGGCCGAGGTGCTGGAGGTGCTGCCGCCGCCGATGTTGAAGTTGTAGCGCTGCGAGGTGGAACCGCTGGAGCTTTTGCCGTTGAAGAGGTTGGTGACGTCGACGCCGTTGACCTGGAAGGTATTGGAGGTGTCGCGCTGGCCGTTGGCCCAGATGGGCTGGTTGCCGAGGCCGGAGTTCGAGTCGAGCCCGCTCAGCAGTTCGGCGTTGACGCCGGGCGAGAGGACGGCGAGTTGGGTGAAACTGCCGGTGGCGAGGGGCGTTTCGGAGATTTGCGCGGCGTCCAGGGTGTAGCCGTTTGTGGCGTCGGTGGCGTTGAGCAGGGGGTTGGCGGTGACTTCGACCAACTCCGAGACCTGGCCGACCTTGAGGGTGCCATTGATGGTGGTGGCGCGGGCTTCCTGCACGGTGATTCCGGTCAGATCGGTGGTTTCGAAGCCGTCGTGGGCGATTTTGACCGAATAAGCGCCGATGGGCAGGTTGAAGATTTGGAAGAAGCCATCTCCGCCGGACTTTGCGGTGCGGGTGACGTCGATTTGCGAGTTCGTGACGGTGACGGTTGCGCCGCCGACGGCGGCACCGGCGGTGTCGAGCACCGTGCCATTGATGGAACCGAGGGTTTGCTGGCTGAAGGCGGGTACGGTCCAAAGCAAGAACGCGACCAGTGCCATGGCTGTGCATCGGGCGATGCGCCGGATCGAAACGTCGGTCATAATCTCCTCAATAAGTGCTTCGTTATGAATTGCTTGTGGTCTTCTTCGGGCAGACGGACACCCAGGCCATCTTCTACCATGCGCTTTTTTCTTCTCTTGAAGATGACAAAATTGTCATGAGAATGTGAATATTTGTTCATATTCCCCGGATCATGGCGGAATCAATATTCGGAAAGTGCCCTTTTGAAGCGATGAAACGAATTCCCGCAGGGGCCGCGGTCAGTCGCCGGTTCCCTTGCCGATGCGAAGGCGCAGGCCGACGCGGAAGTTCATGGGCAGGCTGGGGTAGCCGATGGGGGCGATGTGCTGTTCGCTGAGGAGGTTTTCGCCCTGCGCGTAGATGGCGAGGCGGGAAAACCATTGGTAGCTGAGGCCGAGATCGAGCTTGGCGAATCCGAAATCGAGGTTGCGATTGGGCAACAGGAGCGAGTTGCCTCCCGAGAGGTCTTCGTCTTCGAGGTAGGTGGAGTCGTCGGAGCGGCTGGAGAAGGAACCTGTTCCGACGGCGGTGACTTTGCGGCCTGCGTAGCTGGCGGAGATGTAGCCGGTGTGGGGCGGACGGCGGAAGGGGCGCGCGCCGGCGAGCGGGGAGATGGCGCCGATCTGGATGCCCTGGTAGGTGGGGATGGGGCCGAGGAGCGCGGTGTCGTCGTTCGAGAAGGAGCGCTGAATGACGGCGTCGAGGTAGGTGTAGCCGCCGCGCAGGAAGATGCCTTTGCCGATGCCGCCCTCGACGGAGGCCTCGATGCCCTGGGCGCGGAAGGCTTCGGTATTGAGGGTCAGCTCATAGGCGTAGTTGTCGACGAGGACCATCTCTAGGGCCTGCTGCTGGGCCGGGGTGAGGTTAGGCAACAGCTTGGGGATGAGATCGAGGCCGACGTATTCGATCTGCTTGCCGAATTCGTTGTGGAAGTAGCTGGCGCGGAAGACGATGTGTTCGGAGAGGAAGAGCTGTTCGACGCCGCCCTCGTAGGTGCGCGTGGTGGGCGCGGCGAGTGGGCCGATGTGGAGGGCCTGGATGGTGGATTGGCCGCCGTTTTGCTGGAGGAAGGTGTAGAGGGATTCGTCCTGGTCGGTGAGGGCGGGTTCGCGGACGGCGTCGCCGAAGTTGAAGTTGATGCGGGTGCCGTTGAAGACGCCTTTGCGCGGCTTGACGGCGTAGAAGCTGAGGCCAGCGCGGGGGGTAGTCTGAACGCCGAACTCGGAGTAGTGCTCGAGGCTGCCGCCGAGGGTGTAGAAGAGGCGGTTTTTGAAGTCGCCATGGACGTTGGCGATGTAGTCCGAGTTGCGGCGGTCGACGGCCGGGTAGTAGGCGCTCCCGGGTTCGGAGCCGCGCTCGTCTTCATAATGAAAGCCGGCGAGGGCGACCAGGTGCGGGGTGAGGTGGTAATCGCTGGTGAAGACGAGCTGATCGCGGTTCGAGACCAGGTAATCGTGGGTGGGGTAGGTGCCGGGAAAGTCGAGCATGGCGCGGCCGCTGGCGGAGTAGCCGTTGGCGCCGGCGATGGTGACGGGATTGCCGAAATAGGCGTAGAGGCCGTAGGTGGGATCGTACTGGATCAACTGTCCCTGGGGCGCGAAGTCGGATAGCTCTTCGCGCTTGCGCGTTGCGCCGTAGCGAAAGGTGTTGTGCCAGTCGACGGTGGTCTGGTTGTCGAGCGAGGCGCTGACGAAGAGATCCTGATCGCCCTCCTTGGCTTCGTCGGTGACGTGGTAGAACTGGTAGGCGTTGGGGACACCGGTGGCGTCCACGCCGTAGTGGACGGTGCCTCGGACCTGGGTGGTCGCTGTCGGCTGCCAGCCGAAGTTGCCGCTGGCCGTGGCGGCGTGGAACTGGTCGTTGGCGATGGCGTTGGAAGTTTGGAGCCAGGAGTAACCGGCGAGGTAGTCGAGCTTTTTGTGGGAGCCGGAGACGTCGGCTTCTTCATGAGAAGTGTAGAAATTGCCGTAGTCGCCGGCGATGCGCACGGAGGGCGAGGGAGAATAGCCGCGCTGGGTGGCGAGGCTGACGACGCCGCTTTCGGCTCCCGCGCCGTAGAGGTCGGAGCCGGGTCCGCGGTAGACTTCCGCGCTGAGGATGCCGGTGGTGGCGAGGGGGCCGAAGTCGAAGCGGTTGCCCAGATCGCCGGCGTCTACGCCGTCGAGGAGGATCTTGCTGTCGTCGGAGTCGCCGCCGCGCAGGAAGAGCGAGGTTTGGGCGCCGAGCTGGCCGGTTTGCATGACGGAGGCGCCGGGTTCGACACGCAGGACGCTGGTGAGGTCGTAGCGAAGATCGAGATCGAGTGGGGTGAGGACGGTGGTGGCGGCGCTGGTCTGCTGCTGGGGCGTCGGCGTGCCGGTCGCGGTGACGACGATGGACTGGTGGACCCACTCGGGTTCGAGGACTAGATTGCGCTCGACGCTGTCGTTGACGCCGGCGTAAAAGGTGGGGACGTCAATCTGGCGGAAGCCCTGGGCGGTGATGGCGACGCTGAAGCGTCCGCTTTGGCCGGTGGTGAATTGATAGCTGCCGTCGGCGGTGGAAACGGTCTTCGAGACGAAGGCTCCGCCGTTCAAAAGGACGACGGTGGCTCCGGTGACGGTGGCTCCGGTGATGTCGGTAACGGTGCCGCGGATGATGCCGGCGTGCAGAAGGATGGGGGTAAGGATCGGCAGAAGTGCCAGAAAACGGGCGAGTGGGCGCGCGCCGGAGCGGCAAAAGGCAATAAACATGGCTCTCCTCCGTTCCCCTCGGAACGTAAGCGGGTAGTGGGCACCATGGACCGGTATCCTGGCTTGCGCCTTTCCGAACCGCCTTCCCAGGAGATTTCCCAGTGGCTTCTGGCCGGATTCCCGCCGAGACTCACCGTCCTTCAAGGGACGAGCGATCCTGCGGGTGCGCTCACAGTTGCGGGGCAGCGACGGATTTGGACCGTCTTCCCGAACATCCTGGTGTGTCTCCGTGATGGGTTGCGCGCGGATTCGCGCAGGCGATTGGCCGCGGGAAACGCGCCGAGTCGAGCGGCGGGGCTTAGGCGCTTGTCTAAGCCTGTCCGTCAGTGTATCGCAGCGAGGCAGTTGGCTGGGTCGAAGTGGGCGTTCCGGCTGGCACAGGGTGGGAGCGAAAGCGGGCTGGGAACGGTCTGCGGAGGCTCACTCCCTGCTTAAGGGAATTTGCCGCTTTTGGGATTTGCTGACGAAGACTGACTGGTGACCCTGGGAAGATTCGAACTTCCGACCTCCGGTTTAGGAAACCGCTGCTCTATCCAGCTGAGCTACAGGGCCATACCGTTATGGTAGCGCAGCATGAGGCGAAGGACCAGATGCCGCTTGATCGAATCAGGCTCAGCCAGCCGTTCGGCAAAGTTTCTTGAATGCTGGTATGTTCAAGTGTTGGGGACTTGGGCATTACGTTTCACCGGGAGACAGGAATGCAACGACGCAGTTTTCTCAAGAGGGCCGCTACGGCCGCGGCAGTGGCGGGGATCGCAAATGCCGCCGGCACGAGCGGACAGGCCCGTGCGGCGCTGACTGGCGCGGCTGCGCAGACGCCGGGGCCGTTTTCGAGCGTGGTGAATGGCATTGGCCGGCGCAAGCTGGGCAAGTCGGACGCCGAGGTTTCGATTATCGGCATTGGTGGCTACCATTTGGGACTGGGCAGCGTTCCCGAGGCCGACGCGATCCGTATCATTCGGCGGGCGCTGGACGAGGGCATCAACTTCCTCGACAACTGCTGGGACTACAACGCCGGCGTGAGCGAGGAGCGGATGGGCAAGGCGCTGGCCGACGGCTATCGCCACCGGGCTTTTCTGATGACCAAGATCGACGGGCGCACCGGGGCGGCGGCGACCGAGCAGATTGAGACTTCACTCAAACGGCTCAAGACCGACCACATCGATCTGTTGCAGATTCACGAAGTGATTCGGATGGAAGACCCGGAGCGCGCGTTTCAACCCGGCAACGTGATCGATGTGCTGAAGCAGGCGCGCAAGGACGGCAAGATTCGCTTCATCGGCTTTACCGGCCACAAGAGCCCGGCGATGCACCTGAATATGATCGAGGTAGCCGACAAGCATGGCTTCCACTTCGACACGGTGCAGATGCCGGTCAACGCGCTCGATCATCACTACGACAGCTTTGGAGAAAAGGTGATTCCGGTGGCGCAGAGGCACGGCATTGCGGTGCTGGGGATGAAGCCGCTGAGCAATGCGGCAATTCTCAAGACCGGCGCCGTCACCGCGCCTGAGGCGCTGCGCTACGCCATGAGCGTTCCCGTGACGATGACCATTACCGGCTGCCAGACGATGGCGAATCTGGAGCAGGCGCTGGGCGTGGCGCGCAACTTCAAGCCGATGGGCCTGGAAGAGAAGATTGCGATTCTCGAAAAGACCGCGCCGGCCGCGCCGGAGGGCAAGTTCGAGGATTACAAATCGTCGCACATGTACGACGGCACCTTCCACAATCCGCAGTGGCTGGGATAACGCAACCGAGGAGAATGAGATGGCCGCAACCGCCCTTCCCGCAGTGAAGATCGCCAAAACCCCCGAACCGCCGGTCTTTGCCACCCTGGCCGAGGAGCGGCTGCACCGCAAACAGCGGCTGGCGTCGGCCTTCCGGCTCTTTGCCAAGTTCGGCTTCAGCGAGGGCGTGGCCGGGCACATTACGGCGCGCGATCCGGAGTTCGAAGACCACTTCTGGGTCAATCCGTTCGGGATGCACTTCTCGCAGATTCGGGTTTCGGACTTGATCCTGGTGAACGAAAAAGGCGAGGTGGTCGAGGGGGATCGACCGGTCAACGAAGCGGCGTTCGCCATTCACTCGCGCGTCCACATGGCGCGGCCGGACGTGGTGGCGGCGGCGCACGCGCACTCGCTTTATGGGAAGACGTGGTCCTCGATGGGCCGTTTGCTCGACCCGCTGACGCAGGACGCCTGCGCCTTCTACGAGGAGCACAGCCTATTTGCCGATTACTCGGGCGTGGTCTACGAGACCGAAGAGGGCGACCGGATCGCCGAGTCTCTGGGCCATCGCAAGGCGGTGATTTTGCAGAACCACGGATTGCTGACGGTGGGGCGAACGGTCGATGAGGCGGCGTGGTTTTTCATCGCCATGGACCGCTCCTGCCAGTCGCAACTGATCGCGGAGGCGGCCGGCAAGCCGGTGCCGATCCGCCATGAGAGCGCGCTCATTGCGCAGCAACAGGTGGGCAATCCTCGCGTGGGGTGGTTCCAGTACCAGCCGCTTTACGATGTGATCGTTCGCGAGCAGCCGGACCTGCTGGAGTAGTCAAATCCGGTGGGCGGGGCCGATGAGGTTCCAGTGGATGGCGTACCAGCTCAGCAGACTCACGGCCACGGCGACGAGTGAGAATTTGATTCTGGTGATCCAGCGCGGGTCGGCTCTGCGCCAGATGCGAATTCCGGCGACGACGGCGAAGAGGCTGAAGAGCAGCACGATGGCCGTGGCCACGTTGATCGCCTCAAACCACGGATACCACGCCGGAGTTGGCGGCATCAGATCGTCGCCTTTCACGGCTCCCCAGCCGCCGAGTACACCCAACAGGACGATCCATCCGAGAGCCGCCAATTTCGGTCCGGCGGTGAGCCAGATCGTACCCGGCTTAGGAGTCCAGCGCGGCCGTTTGCGGAAGAGGATGCGCCGGCCGATGCGGATCAGGAACGCCAGCACCGCCAGCGCGAGAATCGCGAGGCTTGCGCCCAGGGCCGGAAGAACCCAATGCTCGTTTTCGTACCAAGGAACGCGCTCCAACTGCACGCCGGGGAAGTTGACGGCTATGCGCGCGACTTTACCGTTGGGGTCGCGAATGGCGAAGACGCGCCCCTGGCCTTCCGCGTCCTGCCAGAGGTCTTTGCCGATGGGCTTGAACCTGATCGGGTGCCCGCGCAGATCCTTGGCATTTTCCACATGCAGAATGCCGTCTTTGTCAACGCTGACATTGCGCTGGCTGAAGAGATTGCCCGTGGCGAGTTTGGTGCTGTCGGCGCGGCGGGTGGTCTGGTAGGTTCCTTCGATGGCCTTCAGATCTTTCGCCGGAGTCGTCAGAAACGCCGGGGCATGATAGTCAGGGAAATAGCGGTCGGAGAACATGTCGATGATCTCGGGGCGAGGCTGACTGCCTCCGCCCGCCGAGTTGTACGAGACAAACAGCAGTATCTTCTGCGTCGGTTCCACGAAAAATAAACTGTGGAAGGCGATCAGGTCGCCTTCGTGGCCGATCCAGCGCAGGTTGTTGCGCCAGTCCTGGTAAAAGCCCATGCCGATCGGCGGCATCTGGTCGCTGGCGCGGAACTGCGGGGTCCACATCAAGGCGAGCGTCTCCGGCTTGAGGATGCGCGCGCCGTCCAGTGCGCCGCCGTGCAGGAGCGCCTGACCGAAGCGGCCCATATCGGCGGCCGAGGAGGAAATGCCGCCGGCGCCGACCGGATTGAAGATTTCAAAGCCAACCGCCGGCTTGGTGGTGTTGCCGCGATAGCCTTCCGAGGGCAGGCTGGCCAGCGGCTTGGGCAACGGCTGCTGAAAGCTCGAATGGGTCATGCCGAGAGGGCCGAAGATGTGATTCTGAACGTACTGCTCGAAGGGCTCTCCACTGGCCCGCTGCACGATGTAGCTGGCCAGACCTACGCCGTAGTTCGAGTACGCGGGAATCTTGCCTGGAGGAAAGAGGCGTTCGGGCTGGTTCTGGATCAGGTAATCGCGCAGTGAGACGGCTTGCTTGGGATCGGTAATGATTACGTCGTCGCTCGACTCCTCAAAGCCGCCGGTGTGGGTCATCAGATTGCGCAGCGTGATCGGCTGGTTGAACTTGGGGCGAATCGGAAAGTCCAGATAGCGGTTGACGTCGGTATCGAGATCGAGCTTGCCCTGCTCGACGAGTTGCATGACCGAAACCCAGGTGAAGAGCTTCGAAATCGAGGCGAGACGGAAGATAGTCGATGTGGGATCGACGGGCTTTTTCGTCTTCACGTCCGCGTAGCCGTATCCCTTTGCGATCAGCACCTGATCGCCCTGCATTAGTAGGACGGAAGCGCCGGCTATGTCGCTGCGTTCCAGTTGCAGCGGCAGGATGCCGTCGAAAAAGGCTTCCACGTCGGGCGCGGTGAGCGCGTGGCCACTGGAAGTTTGAGCGGCTGGCGTTGCGGCTGGCGGCTCGGCTTTGGTCGCTTGCGCGGCGCAGCTCGCCGCAGTTAGAAACAGGCCGGCGCATAGCGCCGCGAGTCGCATTCCCTGCATGTCCATCTCCCTGAAGGCCATCTCCCTGAATGCCGTCTCCGGCGATTGCGAAGTTCAATCAGTGTCAAGGAAGATGGCCGAGATAGCAAGGAAAAGAGTTAGGACGAGAACAGTTGCAGCAGGTTGGTGATGGTGAGCAGCTTCTTGACGCGCGGCGTCAGGTTTTTGAGCTCCAGCACGCAGAGGCCGCGGTTGATGGCGGAGACCTTTAGGCTGACCAGTGCGCCCAGGCCGGAGCTGTCCAGATAATCGAGGTCGGTCAGGTCGAGTACGATCTTGCCGCCACGCTGAATCAGTGGCGCGACCAGCTCGCGGACCTCCGGGCTGTTGCTGCTGACCAGCTTACCGTGGCAGTGAATTGTGGTGGTGACGTATTTGCTTTCGTCTACCGTCTCTTCGACTTCGTAGTGGAACGCGGGTTCTGGCGCCATCGATTTGCCGTCTCCTTCAGGGTGAACAACGCTGATTTTAACGTTCGATTTTGGGCGATTCAGGTTAATTTACGGTTACTTGGCGGGGGCTCAAGAGCCGCTTTCCTCACCGATCCAGTTGCGAGTAGACTGGAGCTATGGCGGATATCAATCGCAGGAAGTCGGTTACGGTCAAGGTTGGCTCGGGCGCGAACGCGGTTCGCGTGGGTTGGGAAGCTCCGGTCGTCGTGCAGTCGATGACCAACACGGACACGGCGGATGTGGCGTCGACTGTCGATCAGGTGGAGGCGCTGGCGCTGGCCGGCTCGGATCTGGTCCGCGTCACCGTGAACAATAAGGACGCCGCTCGCGCGGTGCCGTACATTGTCGAGGATCTGGCCAAGCGCGGCATCCATGTGCCGATCGTGGGCGACTTCCACTACAACGGCCACGAGTTGTTGAGGGACTTTCCCGCCTGCGCCGAGGCGCTGGCCAAGTACCGCATCAATCCGGGCAATGTTTCGATTGGCCGGAAAACAGACGACAACTTCCGCACCATGGTCGAGGTCGCCGTGCATTATCAAAAGCCGGTGCGCATCGGCGTCAACTGGGGTTCGCTGGACCAGGCTCTGTTGACGCGGATGATGGACGAGAACAGCAAGAAGCTTAACCCCGAGCCGGCGCGCGACGTGATGATGGAGGCGATGGTGGTCTCCGCGCTGGACAACGCGGCGGCGGCGGAACGGTACGGCCTGCGCCGCGACCAGATTATCCTCTCGGCCAAGGTGAGCGGTGTGCGCGACCTGATCGACGTGTACACGAACCTCGCCGCGCGCTGCGACTACGCGCTGCACCTGGGCCTGACGGAAGCTGGCATGGGAGCAAAAGGCATCGTCGCCTCGGCGGCCGGGCTTGCCCCGCTGCTGCTGGCTGGGATCGGCGACACCATTCGCGTGAGCCTGACTCCGGCTCCGGGCGGCGCGCGCACGGAGGAAGTCCATGTGGCGCAGCAAATTCTGCAGTCGCTTTCGATTCGCAGCTTCATGCCGCAGGTGACCAGTTGCCCCGGCTGCGGACGCACCACCAGCACCTACTTCCAGGAGTTGGCCGAGCAGATTCAGAGCTACCTGCGCACCTCGATGCCCGTCTGGCGGCAGCAATATCCGGGGGTCGAAGAGCTGAAGCTGGCGGTGATGGGCTGCATCGTCAACGGCCCCGGCGAATCGAAACACGCCAACCTCGGCATCAGCCTGCCTGGCACATTCGAGGACCCAGTCGCGCCGGTGTACGTGGACGGCAAGCTCTACTCCACCCTGCGTGGCGACCGCATCGTCGAAGAGTTCCAGCAGATTCTGGACAGCTATGTGGTTTCGCACTACGGGCAGGGGGCGAAGAGCGAAGAACTGGTTGAGGTCGTTTAGGAACCTCAAACCCTGCGTTCGCGTTAGGCCGATGGGATGACGGATCCAATAAGACTGAGATTCTGACCGGGGAACGAAATCTCGGCGCCGCGAATTACTTGTATGAACCTGCTTTAACCACTTTGCTAGGGACACGGTCGGTAGAGGAGGGTTCTTCGGATGCGCGCGCATCGCGCCGGTCAGAGATGATCCGCGAGCAGATGCCGACGACCAGCATAGTCGACGAGATGCATATGGCGGTTGTCGCTTGCCATGACAGATGCATCTCTACATCTCAATCCAGATGATAACGCTTATTTCAGCCAAAATGCTGGAAATCAACAGCCCAAGGGAGTAATTGGGAAGGTTGCGGGCTTTCCTTCCGTTCCGCCTCAGCGGCCACAAGTGGAGCCATCGAATTCCTATCCACACTCTCGGAAATGGCCGTTTTTTCCCTTCGCAGATCGTTTGCGATTGGCCCGTATTGCAACGGAGCAAGAGCGAGGACTAGGAGCGAGCCGATGGAAAGCAGCAGGTTCAGATTCCCCCGAATGCTCTCGGGGTTGAGGCAGCGAAAGAGGGCGTCGGCAGAGAAAGCGAACGTAATGCCGAGCAAGGCTCCATCGTATACGGCGTCCCTGGCCGTGGTTAAGTAGAGCGGCAGCAGCGCAAACAGGACGGTCGCCGCGAGGATCAGAAGCTTTGTCCACATGTGGGACTGTTTCGGGGTTGCTGGCGGCATGACCATCACTCTAACCCAGCTCGCCGTTCGGAGGAAGCGCGAAACGCAGCCGTCCCTCAATTGCCTACATACGGCACCAGGAGCGTGAGCGCGTCCGGCACAATCTCGATCCGGGCCGGCAGGCCGCCCAGCGCCTCCCCGTCTGCTTCGACAAGGATCTTCGCCGAAGCGCCTTTATGTTCGCGGCAGGCGACCGAGACCGAATCCAGCAGCTCGATTTTGCCGTTGAAGGTCTGCCGGCGAAAGACGACCGCCATAAGGAAACGCACAAAGTCGAAGCGGCTGCGCGTTTTGAAGGCCAGCAGGCGCAGGTTGTGGTTTTGCAGGGTCGCGCCAGGCGCGAGATCGTGAATCATGCCGCCGAAGTTGCGAATGCGCACCGCCAGGAGCTGCGAAACCGTCTCGACGCGGCGCTTCTTGCGTCCGGGCTCCTGGAACTCCGCGTCGAAGGTGGGAAAGCTATGAGTGGCCAACACGCGCAGGCCCTCCACGGCATAGAGCGCGTAGCCGAACTGGCGCTTCAGTTTGGCGTCCATCCGGTACATCAGGTGGGCGTCGGCGCCAACTCCGGCGGCGACGGTGAAGTAGCGGGAAGTCTCCGCGCCATCGCTGTTGCGATAGTGGATGCGGCCTACGGGAATGCGCACTGGCGTGGCCGAGAGCAGCATCTCCGCGGCTTTGACCGGAGCGATGGGCAGGCCCAGATCGGCGGCCAGCGCATTGGCGGTGCCCAGCGGAATAACCCCCACGGCAATTTGGCCGCCGACGAGAGTTTGCATCACGTCGTGTACCGTGCCGTCGCCGCCGCAGGCGAGGATCGTGTCGCAGCCTTCGCGGATAGCCTCCTGAACTTGCTCCTCCGCGTTGCCTGGAGTTGTTGTGGCGATGGCCACGGCTTCCACGGCGGCGCCGCGCAGCGCCGCGAGCACCTCGTCGATGACCGATTGCCCGTGCTGGAAGACGTGCCCGGAGGCGGGGTTGTAGATCAGCGCGACACGACGCATCTTACACGTCACCTGTATGGTTCGAGACCGGCTTGGATGGCTTTGGCAACTTCCATTTTCCGCGCAGCTTTTCATATTCCGCAGCGGGCAATTGCACCAGCAGTGGATGCCGGTTCGGGTCCAGCCAGGCCAGCAATGCCTCTACTTCGGAGCCTTCCATCGCCGTGCAGCCGGTAGTTCCCTTCCCCGTACCACCCCATATATGCAGGAAGATGCAGGAACCGCCGCCCGGCGTGGCCGGATCGGCGTTGTGCTCGACGGCCAGGCCCCAGCGGTAATATTCGCCTGTATCGCGCATGTGCTCGGAGCTGTTCCAGTCGGGCGCGACCGTCGTCCGGTCGACGATGCGGTTGTAGAACTTGGACGCCGGGTCGTCGACGCACTCGATGGATTCGGTCAACGGCAGATACGGCATCTTCCATCCCGGCAAAGGCGCGGCGGCGTAGCCAAAAGCCGTGCCGATGCGAAAGACTCCCGCCGGCGACTTGCCGTCGCCCTCGCGTTTCACCGGATCGTCCGCGCGGCGGACCCCGGCGGCATCCGTGGGCGAAACGCCCAAACCCCACGCCAGGCCCGACTTGCCGACGACGATGGCAACCGGCTCGCCCACGGCTTTCCAACGCTGCCCAGGGCGGCTCCGCGCATACCGCTGCATCGCACCATCGACGGCGTTCCAATCCGGCGTGGTCACCAACAGGATTTGGGTCGAAGACTGAAGCGGCTTCGTCTTGCCGTGTGCCGTAGCGGGCTGGGCCAGGAGTGCGGCCAGACAGACGGCGAGACAGGCTGGCGGGCAGACAGGCAATCGCAACATGGCTTTCATACTTCTATCCTCGCAGAAATGCGCCGCATTTCGCTTTATTTTGCCGCAAAGGGAGCTTTCCACCGCCTCGCGCCATTACCGGAAGTGGGGCGGCGCGACTAGCGTTGCTAGAGCCGGCTCGGCTTCCGTTCGGTACTTGGAGGGGTCCAGCCCAAACGCCATGCCCATCGCCATGCAGGACGCATACCCGGAGTCCGAAGCGGAAGTTTCGCCGGAGACAGCGGGATTGGGCGGGGCGGTTGCGGTCTGCGCATGTGTATGCGCGGGAGGGATATGTTTCGAGTCACGGGGCCGGCTAGCAGGCGGGTTTGGATGGGTTCATTGCCGGTTGCCCAAACTACATTTAGCTGCTTGATCGGCCCTATTGTTCGGTTAAGAAGCCGACGCCGTCCTCGGTGAGATACACGACGGGGGTGAAGTAGGGCGGTGTGTCTGAGAATCCGATTGCACGGGGCAAGGTGTCGCCATGGACGCGCATGCCGACAAGGATATATCCGTAAGTGTCGTTTCCTCCGAATGCGCCGATAATGTATCCTTGCCCGGCTAAGGCCGCTGTCTTGCTCTTAGCTTCGCTGGCTGGGACGACGGCGGTCTGTGTGTCGTACCTCGTAGTGGTGTCCCCCGTCCAGCCGTAAGAGATCAGAATGGCGCTTCCGAACGCATCGAAGGAAACTGCTGTAATCACCCGGCTATCCTTTCCGTCGACGTCTGCCTGCGCATGAATCTGCCCTTGCTGATTCGCCCCCGGAGCAATTGCTGGCTCCAGTCTGGAGTCGAATCCGCCTGTTTGGCTCGTTTGCATCCATGACACGGCATAGGCGTCCGCAGCTGATTCCAGATCTAAAGACGTGAAGACGACGTTGGAGGCCGAATACGACCCCAAATCCGACACGTAGGTGGAATAGGAGCCGGGCCGGTAATACATATCTAAGCCGGATGCCTCCGCACTTACAAACTGATACGCGTATGGCCATTCACATTCGTTGCCGCCGCATACGTAGGAGGAGCCTAGCCCGAGCGGGGTTCCTACCGCGTTATTGGCCCAATTGAGAGTAAACCCGCTGGGGCCAGCGTAAATCCCGCCGGAACCGCCCGTTCCGTCCCCGAAAAGACCTGGCGTGTCTATCTGCCGGAAAAGCAGGTAGCGCAAGTCGCCTGCCTTTGGCTAGCGCGGGCCCGCAGTGAGCGTGGCTGTCTTGCTAGTTACAGGGTTCACTGAATTGCTTACTGTCACGTCGAAAGAGCCTATCGAGGTCGAACCATTCGCAGCCAGCGAGACCGGGGTTGTGGTGTAGGTTGCGCTATTTGCTCCCTCTATCTCGACTCCATTGTCGCTCCACTGGTAGCTGATTGGGGCCGTGCCGGTGGCTGTGACTGTAAATGTCGCGGTTTCGCCGATCGGGACTGTTTGGCTTAGCGGCTGCACTGTAATTGCAGCTGCTTGCGGGGGTGGCGTAATAGTCACGCCGCCCCCGCAGCCGGTCAGAAGCAGCGTCGCGAGCGCGAAGGCGGCCACATTCTGGAGCTTCGTCATGTTTATCCCCCGAATTACATCCCCGCAGATCGACAGCGGTTGCTACTGAACGTTGCAGGTGCCTGCGTATTGCAGGGGTTGGGTTACCAGAGTAAACATTGCAGATTGCGTTACTCCTCCGCTCGTTCCGTTTATGGGGCTGCCATAGCCGACGCTCAATAGCTGGGTGCCGCTGGCGGTACCTATCGACCCATGCCGTTCGATTGTGCAATCGCTGAGTTCCCTACCGTGGAGCTACCCGTAAACACGGGGACTGCATTGGGGGTGCCGCCAGCGGTAGTTACTGTGGTTTGAGCTACGGCGCCCGCATCAGCGAGGGCTACAATTGCGATTACCAAACACACGCGCATCTTCATCGTCCGTCCGCCTCTCTCACTGTTTTGGACTTGCGTTTACGGCAAATTGCCGCGTCGGGACGAGGAGCTGCGTGATTGCAATCCGGCCGATCGCGGCCTTCACACTTGTCTGTGTGAAAACGCCAAACCTGGAAACTACGGAGTCTCGCCATTGATAACTGCGGTTTCTCGTACGTTTGTTTCGCAGGAGCGTCGTTCGGCCTGCAGGGTTTGGCAACGACAGCCTGAGAATGGAAAACAATGTGCCCAATGTCAAAGGAAAAAATCGCCGCGATTGGCTTATCCTAACTTTGCCGCAAATCTCGGCCTGACATTGCGTCGTAATCCGGGGGCATTCTCCTTTGTTAATTTTTGACGCATACCGCATTATGGCTTCCTCCTGGATCGGTTTCGGGAGCCGGGTTGCCTTCGTTGCGGGAGAGCCTGCACCCTTATGATGGATTGGGCGGGTTGTTTGTTTTTTCTGCCGGTGAGGGATTTTTTCGAATGGGATTCAATTGTGGGATTGTGGGGTTGCCGAATGTGGGCAAGTCTACTTTGTTCAATGCATTGACGGAGACGGCGGCGGCAGAGGCTGCCAATTACCCTTTTTGCACGATCGAGCCGAATGTGGGGCGGGTGGCGGTTCCGGATGGGCGGCTGGAGGTGCTGGCGCGGCTGGCGGAGTCGAAGAAGATTATTCCTACGCAGCTTGAGTTTGTGGATATTGCCGGCCTGGTGCGGGGGGCTTCGCGCGGGGAGGGGTTGGGGAACAAGTTTCTGGCGCATATTCGCGAGGTGGATGCGATTGCGCACGTTCTGCGCTGCTTTGAGGATGGGAATGTGACGCATGTGGAGGGTTCGGTCGATCCGGTGCGGGATGCGGAGACGGTGGAGACGGAGCTGATGCTGGCCGATCTCGATTCGCTGGAGCGGCGGGTGACGGCGGCGCAGAAGAAGGCCAAAAGCGGCGACGCGGAGATCAAGGCGCAGTTGCCGGTGATGGAGCTGGCGCTGGCGGCGTTGCAGGCGGGGCGTTCGGCGCGGACGATTTTGCCGGAGCTGGATCAGGACCAGGTGCGGATATTGCATGGGATGGGGCTGATTACTTCGAAGCCGGTGCTGTATGTGTGCAATGTGGAGGAGGCGTCGGCTGGGACGGGGAATGCGTTTTCGGCTAAGGTGGCCGAGTTTGCCAAGGGGCTGGGCGCGGTTTCGGTGGTGATTTCGGCGGCGATCGAGGCCGAGGTTTCGCAGTTGGGCGACGAGGCGGAGAAGAGGGAGTTTCTTGCGTCGCTTGGTCTTGAGGAGACGGGATTGGCGCGGGTGATTCGCGCGGGGTACGGTTTGCTGGGCCTTTTGACTTTCTTTACGGTGGGGCCGCAGGAGACGCATGCGTGGACCGTGGAAAAAGGAGCGAAGGCTCCGCAGGCGGCGGGGGCGATTCATTCGGACTTCGAAAAGGGGTTTATCCGGGCGGAGACGATCGCTTACGAGGATTTTGTGGCGGCCGGCTCGGAGGCGAAGGTGAAGGAGATGGGCAAGATGCGGCTCGAGGGCAGCGATTACCTGGTGCAGGATGGGGATATTTTCCACTTTCGGTTCAAGGCGTAACAATGCGGGCGAGCCGGGTGGTTCGCGCGAGGGGAATTGACCAAAAGTATCCTGACAGGAGCCGGTCGGGTACGGTATAACAGGATGGTTCCCATGTTTTATTGATTTCCTTGGACAACTTCCGTTGCGGCTGTGGGTTCCTTAAGCTGTATTCGGACTGAGGTTCCAGCAGTCCGTCGTCAACGGACGCAACAACCAACCGGCTTTCAGCTCCGGATTCGCTCCCCCGGCAGTTGGACCGCCCCAAGACCTAAGGATTCGGAGGACTTCGATGAAACTGATTCGCTCGACGCGGCTTTTCCTGCTCGCAGCTCTGCTCTCGATCGTCCCGGCATCTTCCTTTGCCGGAGTATTTGTCAGCATCAATATCGCACCGCCGGTGATGCCGGTGTACGAACAGCCGATTTGCCCGCAGGACGGGTATTTGTGGACGCCTGGCTATTGGGCGTACGGTGAGTTTGGCTACTATTGGGTTCCTGGCGCGTGGGTGCCGGCGCCGCAGCCTGGCTACCTCTGGACTCCGCCTTACTGGGGATGGAATAACGGCGTTTACGTCTTCAACCAGGGCTATTGGGGCACGCATGTGGGTTACTACGGCGGCGTGAACTACGGCTTCGGCTATATGGGCGTGGGCTTTGCCGGCGGCGAGTGGCGCGGCGGCGTGTTTGCCTACAACACGGCGGTGATGCATGTGAACACGACGATCATTCACAACACCTATGTGAATGAGACGATCGTACATAACACGACCATTGTGAACAACAACCATGTCGCTTACTCGGGTGGGCCGGGCGGCATCAAGCACGAGCCGACTCCGGAAGAGAAGCAGTATACGGCGGAAAAGCATGTGCCACCGACGGCGGTGCAGACGCAGCATATCCAGTCTGCCGCGAAGGATCCGCAGCAGCGCTTCAGCATGAATCATGGCAAGCCGGCGACGGTGGCGGCGGCGCGGCCGATGGCTGCTCCGGCTCACACGGAAGCCCCGAAGGCGGAGAACAAGGCGATGCCAGTGGCGAAACCGGAGAACAAGGCGATGCCGATGGCCAAGCCGGAGTCTCACCCAATGCCGGAGTCGCGGCCAGCACCCCAGGCGCGGCCGGAATCGCGGCCAGCACCTGCGCCGCGTCCGGAGTCGCACCCGGCTCCCGCACCGCGCCCGCAGTCGCACCCCGCGCCGGCGCCTCGCCCGGCACCGAAACCGCAGAAGGAAGAAAAGCCCAAGGGCAAGGGACGGTAACATCTCCCTGAACTTGGCGTCCTGAACAAGACGGCAGCCTGCGACAGTTTCGCAGGCTGCCGTTTTTCTTGCTTGGCGGCATCGGTAGGGCACGGCGAGGCGGCGGTTTACGCCCCTGTATACTCGGCATGGAAGCGCTGGCGGATGGAGGTCGTTCGGCGGGGTTTCAAGTTCGTCGCGGAGGAAAGCGTTGGCCGGGTCAGGCGAAATGTGGAGTCGGAATTGGATGGTTGCGGCAGTTTTTGGGCTTTGTTTGGCGCTGCCGGCGGTTGGCCAGGTTGATGTGCTGACGCAGCACAACGACGCGATGCGGACCGGGGCCAATCTGCGCGAGACGATCCTCACGCCGGGCAATGTGGATGCGCGGCATTTCGGGATGCTCTTCAAGCATGGAGTGGACGACCAGCTCTACACGCAACCGCTGGTGGCCACGGGCGTGAAGGTCGGCGGCGGCTGGCACGATGTGGTGTATGCGACCACGGTCAACAACAGCGTGTACGCCTTCGACGCCAACGACGCGAGCGCGACCGAGCCATTGTGGCATGTGAACTTCGGCGTGGCGCCGGACCTGCACGATGCCGATTTCGGATGCACGGACATCAACGGCAAGATGGGGATCATCGGGACGCCGGCGATCGACGCGGCGAAGACGGCGCTGTATGTGGTGGCGCTTACCAAGACTGGAAACGGAGCGGGCCGAAAATTCGAGCAGCGGCTGCATAAGCTGGATCTGGCCACCGGGGCGGATCTGCCGGGTAGCCCGGTGGCGATCGAGGCTCCGGGATTCGATGCGCTGATGCAAAATCAGCGGCCGGCGCTGCTTCTGGCAAATGGGACGGTGTACATCGGCTACGCTTCGCACTGCGACAAAGAGCCGTACCACGGGTTCCTGCTCGCGTACGACGCGGTTTCGCTGCGGCGAACGGGTATGCTGAACACGTCGCCGGGCGGGGAGGGCGCCAGCATCTGGCAGTCGGGTCAGGGGCCGGCGGTGGATGAGCAGGGCAATATCTACGTGGTTACCGGCAACGGGAGCTGGAACGGAACAACGCAATGGAGCGAGAGTTTCTTGAAGCTGGACCCGCAACTGCGTCTGCTGGATTGGTTTACGCCGACCAACCACGAGCAGTTGGACAAGGACGACAACGACTTGAACTCCTCGGGCGCGACGCTGATACCGGGTACGCAATTGGTACTCGGCGGCGGCAAGGAGGGGAAGCTGTATCTGCTGGACCGGGACAAGCTGGGGCATCTTGGCGACGAGCATGCCTTGCAGCACTTCCAGGCGACGGGCTCTCACCTGCATAGCATCGTGTACTGGAAGACCGCGAAGAACGGCGGGTTGCTGTATCTGTGGGGGCAGCGGGACAGGGCGCGGGTCTATCGATTTGAGCCGGGTGGTCCCGGGTTATTGAACCCGGCGCCGTTCGTGACGCGGCCGGAGATCAATGAGGGGCATCCGGGGGCGATGGTTTCGCTCTCGGCCAATGGCGGCAAGGATGGGATATTGTGGGCGGCGATTCACGCGACGGGGGACTCTTGGCATGAGTCGCGCCCCGGCGTATTGCACGCGTACGACGCGGACGACATCCGGCATGAGCTTTGGAATTCCCTCGAGAACCCGGCGCGGGACGATTGCGGCGAATACTCGAAGATGGCTCCGCCGACGATTGCCAATGGCAAGGTGTATCTGGCCAGTTTCGGGGCCGAAAATACCGGCACGGGGAAGATGTGCGTCTACGGCTTGCTACCGGCGGGCGCAAGGCCGGCGGCTCCGGCCAAGGTGGAGGCGGCGGTGCGGGGGCGATTTGTGGACATTTCGTGGACGCCCGTTCCCGGGGCGGTGAGTTACACGCTCGAAAAACGGCAGCGTGGGGCGTTTCAGGTTGTCGTTTCCGGACTGGTAAGGCCGGAGTATACCGAGGCGGCGGCAGAGAAAGGCAGTGCCGAGTACCGGGCGATTGCGGTCAATGGGAATGGCGCGGGTGCCGCGTCTGCCACGGCTACGGTGACGATCCACGAAGCGCCGGTTGCGCGGATGACGCACTGAGGCGAATCGCTCGCGGACAACCTCTGGGCTTGCCTGCTCATCCATAGATTGGGAATACACCTTGGGCCACGCACCGGCTCGCAAGGATCAGGAGGAAGGATGAGAAAGATATTGGGAATTTGCATGACGGGCGTATTCGCGGCTTTCACGATGCCGCTCAATCTGGCGGCTGCTCCACACGCCATCGCTGAGCCGGCCGGCTATGTGCAGGAAAACTGGGAAGTGCCGCCAGCGGAGTTCGATGAAGTCACCCGTCATGGATTTCACGACGGCGTGGAAGCGGCTCGATCCGACTTCAAAGATCACAAGGAGCCGGATGTGAACCGGCACGAAACCTATCGGCATCCGAGTTTGCCGGAGAAGGACCGGGAGGCTTTTCGCCGCGGCTTTGAGCGGGGCTATCGCGTGGCGACCGAGCATCTTTGGCATCGGGGATAATTTGTTGGCGGAGGAAAAGCTGGAATCGGAGCAAGAGCAGGTTCCGTGCGGGAATGACAGAAAGAAAAGCAAAGGCAAAAGCTGGCGGGCATTTTCGGTTTCCCACCTTAATCGCCAACACCGGGCGATGAAGGTGGGGCACCCGCATCGGTTATGGTGCCGATGCAACGTCGATGCCGGCGATTTCGATTTGCGGGCCGCCGTATTGGGGGTGGTCGTTCTCGCGAATTTTGTAGGCGAGATCGACTGCGGAGCCTGCTTGAAGAGCTAACTCTTGGGCACGTTTCGCCAGGTTCCAGCCGACGGCCTTGAACGGCGCCGTATTTCGCTTCTCGTTGGCCGGGGCGACCTCGATACGGATGTGCTTTTCCTTCATCAGGCGGACGGGGGCTGTGAGGCGAAGGTTGCGGGCCAGGAATACCGGTTCTGGATTGCCGTGGCCGTATGGTTCGAGCTTGCGTAGCCAGGTTGCCAGCGCGGGGGTGACTCGCTCGAGCGGCAACTCGGCGTGGATGCGCAGGATCTGCTCGGCTTCGCGGCCGGCAAGCCTTTCCGCGGCGAAGGCGTAGAGGCGGCGCTCCATTTCGGGGAGGTATTCGGCGGGCATGGCAAAGCCGACGGCGAAGGCGTGGCCGCCGAAGCGGGTGAAGAGATCGGCGCAAGTTTCGATGGCTTCGAGCAGCGGAAAGCCGTCGATGGAGCGTCCGGAGCCGTAGCCGACGCCATCTTCCACGCTGACCACGATGGCTGGCTTTGCGGTACGGTCGACGATGCGCGAGGCGAGGATGCCGATGATGCCTCGGTGCCAGCCGTCGCCGGCCATGACGATCATCTTCTGGCTGGCGAGCGTGGCGTCTGTGGCCAGGCGCGATTCGACCGTGCGCAGAATAACGGCTTCGGCTTCCCGGCGCTCGTGGTTGAGGCGTTCGAGCTTGATGGCCAGCTCGCGGGCGCGGGCGGCGTCCTTGGTGGTGAAGAGTTCGACCACTTCGGCGGCGATGTCCATCCGGCCGGCGGCGTTGATGCGCGGGCCGAGGCGGAATCCGAGATCGAAGCTGGTGAGGGGCTTGGTTGCGGGATCGATCAACGCGGCCTGGAAGAGCGCGCGCAAGCCGGCTCCGGCGGGACGATGCAGTTCGCGGATGCCGATGGCGGCGAGGACGCGGTTTTCGCCTTGGAGCGGGACGGCGTCGGCGACGGTGGCGATGGCGACCATCTTCAAGAACGATGGGAGAATTTTCTCGCGAGTGCGGGTCAGTCCGTGGCGCTCGTCGTGGCGTTGAAGGACCGCCTGGGCCAGTTTGAAGGCGATAGCCGCCCCGCAGAGGAATTTTTCCGGGTAATGGCAGCCGGGCTGGTTGGGATTGAGGATGGCGAGCGCGACGGGGAGCTCGTCTTCGGCATCCGGCAGGTGATGGTCGGTAACGATCAGGTCCAGGCCCAGCTCGCGGGCGCGGCGAGCCTCGGCAAAGGCGCGCATCCCGGTATCGACGCTGACGACCAGCGCGACGCCTTCGACCGCGGCGGATTCGAGCACGGCCGATTGAATGCCGTACCCCTCGCGCAGGCGGTGGGGGACGTGGAAGCGGACGGTGCAGCCGTTGCTCCCGGCCAGCATTTCTACGGCGGTCTTGAGCAGAACGACGGCGGTGGTTCCGTCCACGTCATAGTCACCGTAGAGGAGGATGGTTTCCGAGCGCGCGATCGCCAGTTCCAGGCGATCGACGGCGGCGGCCATGCCGAGCATCTGAAAGGGATCGTGAAGGTGGCTGATTTCCGGATGGAGAAAGCGCTCGGCCGCGCCGGCGGTTTCGATTCCGCGGGCCAGGAGCAGTTGGGCAACTACGGCGGGGACGTGGGCGGAGGCGGCAAGGTTGGCAGCTTCCTCAGGGTGTTGCTGAGCGAGTTGCCATCGTTGCGGAGGCGGGAGGAATGCGGCAGGAGGGGCCGATTCGGCGGAGGGTACGGAATCGAGACCGGTGGTCACGGCGCAATCCTTAAGCAGGCTTTCCTCAAAGCTGAGAAAAACGGCCCGGGCCTGAAGGCCCCGTTGTTCCTGCCATCGTTTCTGGGGGTTGAAACCCCCAGCTCGCTCCGGCGGCTGAAGTCCGCAGCTCACGCCGATCTGGGGCTAAAGGTCTTCGCTTTCGCCGTCCGGGTCGTCGAGCAGGATGTCGCCGAAGCTCTCGATGCCTTCGAGCAACTCTTGATAGCGCTCGTACCACTCGGTGGTGGTTTCATGCAGGAACATGATGCCCTGGTGGACGAATCCCAGTTGAACATAGCCGACTTTGCCGGCGTATTTCTGCAGCCACTGCGCTTCGACCAGTTCGGAGGATTCGTCGTCGGGGAAGTTCAACTCGCCGGCCTCTTCGACCAGCTCGTCGAGCTCTTCACGGTCGAGTTTGACCTCGCTGATAGTGACAAAGAGCGCGCCGGCGTGCTTGGCCATTTCGACGAAGTCTTTCCATGAGTCGGGATTGTCTTCGCCTTCCCAGAGAATGGCGGGAATATCTTCAGTGACGTACCCGGGCAAGCGGCGGAGGCCGTGCCCTTCGATAAAGGCCACCATGTCGTCTTTGAGTGCTACGAGGTTATCGGTTTCCATAGGCCAGACCCTATTGTCGCAGATGGAACCGGGCTGGGCGGCAGGCGGCTGCGGAAAAGAGCGTTATGGGCGGTTTCCACACGGTGCCGGAAGACGCCGTTTACCATGATTCTTGGAGGATTTCCCGTCTTGGCCCCCTACGATCGTCACGTTTTCGTTTGCCAGAATGTCCGTCCCGCGGGCGCGCCGCGTCCCTCTTGCACTCCCGACGGCAACAGCCCGTTGCTGCCGCCGTTGAAGAAATTGCTGAAGGCCGCCGGCCTGGAAGGGGCGATCCGCATTAACAAGGCCGGTTGTCTGGACCAGTGCGAGCACGGGCCGGTGATGGTGGTGTATCCGGAAGCCGTCTGGTACGGGCATGTGCGGCCGGAAGACGTGGAGGAGATTGTCGCCGAGCATTTGGCGGCGGGAAGACCGGTGGAGCGGCTGCGGCTGGCCGGGGGCTGCATCAACACGCGGGAGTGCTCGCATCGAATTCGAGAGACGCTGGGTCGAGAGACGCTTGGTTGAGAGACGCTTGCCGGGGCGGTTGGGCGTGGTGGACCGGGCTAGGTCGAATACGGTATCGTTGATCTTAGTTCATGATTTTCTCCAAAGAATACATCGGATATTTGGCCCGTCGCACCGTGAAGCATCTGGTTGACGCCAAAATGATCCATACCGACCAGGCGGCGCTTGTAGAGGCGCGCGTGACGGAAGGTATGATTGAGGAACTTTCCGTCGAAGACCGCATCAATGACGAGGTTCGCGTGATCCTCGAGACGATCCAGCAGGAGATGCTGAAGTCCGGCGCGCAGTACGCGGAGATGTTCAAGAAGGTCAAGGGCGAACTGGTGCGCCGCTACAAGGTCGTGATATGAGAATCTCCCGCGACAAACTGAACAAGCTGGCCCACGTCGTCGCCGATACGCTGGCGGAGGTCAACGAGGTCGATTTTCTGGAGGATCGCAACACGATCCGCCAGGAGGCGCGCAAGGCGCTCGAAACGCTTTTTGCCGAGGAGACCAAGATCGACCAGGCGGCCCGCGCCAAAATCAGCTCGCAAAAAAGGCTGATCGCGGAAGGGACTCAGGAGTGGGACATCCTCTACCGCAAGTACTACAACGACGAAGTGCGGCGGCTGGGGATTTAGGCGCAGGCCGCGGGCCGGTTTTGGCAGGCGGGCGAATTTTTGATAAAGTAAGGGAGTTGGCCGATCCCGAACGGGTACGCCTCGACAAAGTGGCGCCATCGTCCAGGGGTTAGGACGTGAGATTCTCAATCTTAAAACACGGGTTCGATTCCCGTTGGCGCTACCAAGATTCTTAGCAGAAAGCCCGCCGCGATGGCGGGTTTTTTTTGTTGGATCGATATCTTGCTGAGAAAATCCCTGTTACCGATAGGGTGTGGTGCGATTACGTCCGTCGCGGAGCGCGATTGCCCAGCGTATTGGGCCACCGAACTGCCCTTTTCGCCGCAATTTGTCCGAAATTGGCCGGTTCCGAGCATCCGAACGCGGCCTTCCGCTGCGCGGAATGGCGACGGCGGCCGTTTGGCGCAGCGCTAAATTGTCCCACGGCAACGGATCTTGCGGCGCGAGGACACTATTACCAAAGTCCGCCGGCGGGGTGGAAAACTGCGCCGGCAGTGGGATTCCGCTTGAGCGATATTTGGATTTTACTCAGAGCAGGCGGAAGTGTTTTCATCCTTCCCCAGTAAGACAGAACCGATCGGATTCGATCAGACGTCGATACACCGCAGGAGCGAGCAGGCATGTGGCATTACCATGGATTTTTCCGTCCTTTTTCAGTTTTCTCCGGAAGCCCCCGGCCCAACACCCGCGGCTGGATGCAGTCAGCCGCGATTGTGACGGCCTGCGTGGCTCTAGCCGCGGCATTCTCGCCGGCGGCCCGCGCGCAGGGCGTGAGCTTCGCCGGGTCTCAGATCGTCCTTGGCAGCGGCTTTAACCAGCCGTACGGCGTCGCGGTGGACGCGAGCGGCGATGTTTTCGTCACCGACACCTACAACAGCCAGGTGAAGGAACTTGTCGCCGTCAACGGCATCATTCCCGCCAACCCGACGATCAACACGCTGGGCAGCGGCTTCAACCACCCTTACGGAATCGCGGTGGACGCGAGCGGCGATGTCTTCATCGCCGACACCGTCAATGGACAGGTGAAAGAGATTGTGGCGGTCAATGGTTCGATTCCGGCCAATGCAACCGTCAACACGCTGGTGAGCGGCTACTCCAATCCCTTTGGCGTGGCGGTGGATGCGAAGGGCAATGTGTACTTCGCCTCGGCGGGCAATAGCAGCGTGTATGAGATTGTGGCGGTGGGCGGCGTGGTTCCAGCGGCCAATCCCACGGTCCTCACGCTGGGCAGCGGCTTCAACGTGCCCTACGGCGTGGCGGTGGACCCGAGCGGCGATGTCTACGTTGCCGACGCCTACAACAACGCGGTCAAGGAGATGCTGGCCGTCAACGGCGCGATCCCGGCCAGCCCGACCATCGTTACGCTGAGCAGCAGCTTCAACCAGCCCCAGGCGGTGGCTCTCGATCCGGCCGGGGATTTGCTGGTCTTCGACAGCAACAACACCATCTATAAGATTTCGGCGGTTGGGGGCAGCATTCCCTCCAACCCGGCCGTGGCGACGGTGGGGACGTTCAACGCGGCACCCGAGGGTTTGGCGGTGGACGCCAAGGGCGACATCTTCTTCGGCAATCCCGGCCAAAATGAGATTGTCGAGCTGCAGGCGCAGAGCGTCGACTTCGGCAGCGTCAACGTCTGCCGCGCCGGCCAGGCAACTCCCGCCCCGTGCAACAGCACACTGACCTTGACCTACAACGTCGCCGCCGGCACGACGGTCGGCAGCGTGAAGATCCTCACCGCGGGCGCGTCCAACCAGGACTTCCAGGCTGAGGCCGCCGATGCCAGCGCGACCCTTTGCTCGGCGCAGAGCTACAACGCGGCCACCACCTGCACGGTGGACGTGACCTTCGCCCCGGTCGCCCCCGGCGCGCGCAACGGCGCGGTTCAGATCCTCGATGGCGGCGGCAACGTGCTCGCCACCACCCCGATCTACGGCGTGGGCGTGAGCGCGGCTATCGCCTTTACTCCGTCGCCGGTGGCCAGCCTGGGCAGCGGATTCAATAAACCGAGAGGCGTTGCGGTGGACGGCACCGGCGATGTCTTCGTCGCCGACACCGTCAACGGCCAGTTGAAGGAGATTGTGGCGGGCAACGGCGTTATCGCCGCCAATCCCACGATTCGGACGCTGGCCACCGGTTCGATCTCTCCCAACGGCGTAGCGGCCGACGGCGCTGGCAATGTCTTCTTCGTCGATGCCGGCACCTCCACGGTGAAGGAGATTCTCGCGGTTGGCGGCAGCATTCCAGCAAGCAATCCCATTGTCGTGACTCTGGCCTCGGGATTCGAATTTTCCGAACCCTGGGGGGTGGCGGTGGACGGCGGCGGAAACGTCTACGTCTCCGACAGCGTCGCCAATTCCGTGTATGAGATTCCAGCCGTTGCCGGTTACGCAACCGTCAAGACGCTGGCCGGCGGATTCAATAGTCCCGAAGGCGTGGCCGTGGACGCGGCCGGCGATGTCTTCGTCGCCGACACCGTAAACAATGCCGTCAAGGAGATCGTAGCGGCCGGCGGCTACACCACCGTCAAAACGCTCGGAGGCGGCTTCTCCGATCCCGTTGACGTGGCCGTGGACGCGGCCGGCGATGTCGTTGTCGCCGACCTCGGCAACAATGCGGTGAAGGAGATTCTAGCGCCGGGCGGCTACACCACCGTGATGACCCTCGATACCGTCAGCTCTCCGGCTGCCGTGGCCCTGGACGCCATGGGCGACGTCTACATCGGCAGCGTGGTAAACCCCGGTTCAATCCTCGAACTTGAGCGCTCCACGCCGCTCTCGCTCACCTTCGCCTCGACCACCGTGGGGGCGACCAGTTCGGATAGCCCGAAGGCGGTGCAGTTCCAGAACATCGGCAACGCGACGCTGGTCGGCAATGGCTCGCTCACCGACTACACCGACTTCATCACCGTCCCCGGTCCAGGGATCGTTCCGGACTGCAACGCCGATGGCGAAACGCTCGCCGCCGGCGCGGAATGCAACTTCAGCTACGAGTTCACGCCGCAATCGGTAGGCGCGCTCTCCAGCGTGGCCTCGCTTAGCGACAACGTACTGAACGCCACGAACGCGACGCAGTCCTTTACGCTCTCCGGCACCGGCCTGGCGATCGCGCCCACGATCAGCTTCACGGTTCCCAACCAAACCTATCCCAGCGCCGCCTTCACGCTTTCGGCAAGCTCGAACTCGATCGCGCCGATCGCGTATTCGCTGGTGAGCGGACCGGCATCGGTCTCCGGCTCGACGGTGACCCTGACGAACACCGGCACGGTGATCTTGCAGGCCTCGCAAGCGGCGGCCGGCATCTACGCGGCCGGCTCCAAGCAGGCGACCTTCCAGGTCACGGCATCCGCGACCCCAGTCACCGTAACCCCCGTCAGTCTCTCCGGCGGCTACCTGAACGTGAACGCGATCGCCACTACCGGCACCGCGCCGGAAAACGGCGGCTTTTCCAGCAGCTACGCCTATGAGTCCTCGCTCATCGGCACGTCGCTGACCTACCAGAACCTGGCTTTCCCGCTCGGGGCGGCCAACGCGCCGGATGCGGCGAGCAGCGAGAAGATCGCACTGCCCGCCGGAACCTACAACCAGCTCTATCTCGTCGGCGCCAGCTCCTATGGCCCCTACGCCAGCCAGAGCGTCGTGGTGACTTACACGGACGGGTCGACCAGCACCTTTACGCAGAGCTTCAGCGACTGGGGCGCTCCGCAGAAATACGCAGGGGAAACTACCGTGCTGCAGATGGCCAGCCGCATTACTCCCACGGGCGCAACGCAAGCCGGCCCCTGGTACGTCTACGGCTACACCTTCGCTCTCGCCGCGGGCAAGACGGCGGCCAGCGTCACCTTGCCGTCCAATCGCAACATCGTCTTCTTCGGCATCGGACTGGGCGGCAATACCGCGGTCAGCCTCACCGGCTCTTCCAACGTCTACGGCATCGTGAGCGCCGGAACCAAGCCGCAAGGCGGCGGCTACGACACCAACGGCTACGCCTATGAATCGTCTCTGACCGGCGCTTCGTTGAGTTATCAGAATGTAACCTTCCCGCTTACGGCCAACGCGCTGGATGCGGTAAGCAACGCAAAGGTAACTTTGCCCGCGGGAACCTACAACCAGCTCTATCTCGTCGGCTCCGGCGTCAACGGCGCGCAAGCCAACCAGAAGATCGTGGTCACGTACACGGACGGAACCACCAGCACCTTCACCCAGAGCTTCAGCGACTGGGGTTATCCGCAGAGTTACACGGGAGAAACCACGGTTCTCTCGACGGCCAGCCGCATTACCCCCACGGGCGCAACGCAAGCCGGCCCCTGGAACGTCTACGGCTACACCTTCACCCTGACCGCGGGCAAGACGGCGGCCAGCGTCACCCTCCCGGCCAATCGCAATGTCGTCTTCCTCGGCATCGGACTGGGCTCGGCGACGGCGGTCAATCTTGGCGGCCCGCTCAACGTGTACGCGATCGCCAGCCCGGGCACGGCGCCGCAAAACGGCGGCCTCAACAGCGGCTATGCCTACGACTCGGCTCTGATCGGCACCTCGCTCACCTATCAGGGCTCCTCGTTCCCGCTGGGGGCGGCCAACGCGCTCGACGCGGCGAGCAACGAAAAGATCGCTCTGCCGGCGGGCAGCTACAGCCAGCTGTATCTGCTGGGCGGCAGCGCCTACGGGCCGTACACCAACCAAACCGTCGTGGTTACTTACACGGACGGCACAACCAGCACCTTCACGCAAAACTTCAGCGACTGGGGCTATCCGCAAAGCTATGCAGGAGAAACCAAGGTGCTGCAGATGGCCAGCCGCATAACTCCTACGGGGGCGACGCAAGCCGGCCCGTGGTATGTCTACGGCTACACCTTCAATCTGACGGCGGGCAAGACGGCGGCGAGCGTGACTTTGCCGGCCAACGGCAACATCGTATTCCTCGCCGTCGGACTCGGAAACCAATAACGCGCCCGGCGTTCCGTCCAGGCCCAGCCTTTGAAAGTCAAGTCTCGTGAAGCTAATTCAGAACAGATCGCGGGACTTGAATCGCGGGACTTGACATGCTAAGAGAGCGGGAAACGGCTAGAGCCGGGGAATTTTTGCCTTGGACTCAAACCCCTCGCAAGCAGGAAAAAGCCCCAGGAGAGTTTCCTGGGGCTTTTTCTTGGAAGCTGCGAAAGTTATCGCATTGCGCCGGGCGGCGAGAAATATCGCGAGAGCTATCGCGAGAACTATCGCGAGAGCTATCGCGAGAACTATGCGGCGGTCAAACCCCCTGCGATTTTGCCGGCGAGGTTGGTAAGCGCCGCGTTGACGCTAATGGCAAACACATGCAGTCCGGCTGTGGCGGCCAGGGCGATCATTGAAGTCAGCAAGATATATTCGACGATATCCTGACCGTCTTCGCTCTTGAGATTGAGGAACGCAATATGCAATTTGGCGATTAGTTTTGTCATTGTATCCTCCTCGGTAGGGCAAACATTGTTGGAAACACTTCGATGATGACAGAGAATTCAGACGTTGCCATACCCCGTCTGAACGGGAAAATTGCTTACCGGTCAGCATTTCCGGAAGTTACCCACAAAGTCACC
>Ga0209208_10001776_pt1 | contig 30774 bp, 8 predicted proteins | sample S1TSphfallax_3_FD_187694 | JGI IMG/M metagenome (GOLD analysis project Ga0209208, IMG submission 187694) | Host-associated microbial communities from peat moss isolated from Minnesota, USA - S1T2_Fd - Sphagnum fallax MG (SPAdes) (version 2) | ecosystem: Host-associated > Plants > Peat moss >...
GCAACATTTATGGATATTTTGAAAAAATAAATAAATTTGAGAAATTATGCATCATCCAATCTAGTGTAACCTAAAAAGGAAGGTGCGAAACTAAACAAACACCCTGACTAGTTGATAGATCCTCATAGAGTTTAAGTTTCTGAGGTTCTAAAACAAAATCGCAACCTCTGATCTTTCTTTCTCAGCCTTTGTACAAGATTTCGTCTGCATACACGCACAAATCTTCACACACACACACAGCTTGTATTCTTATAACATCCACAGCTTTGATCATGAAATTGAGAACTTGCATTTTCATTCACAAGATGTACATGTACTATATGCTTTCGGTCTATAGTAGATCTGCCACTGAGCGGACATCTAACAAGGCCTAATCTTTCAGATCAGGAACTCTTGGGGTACTCTCGATCTATTAAACCTCCAATCTGTTCTTCACAAAATACAGCAAATGCAACCTCACAGCACTCTTCTAGACTAGAGACTTGTGTATTGTAATCTCGCAAATCCAAAGATATACCAGAACTTCTGGCACATAATCAACTTAAGTCAATCCTACCAGAGTCCCTCAAAGAGACCAATGCTCATGCATACACAAACAGCAGACCTCTGGGTTCCAACCCCAGTCAATTGCCCGCTCAGCTAATCCTTTCTTGAGAACGAACACAACTACTTGGCTGAGTTATTGGTGCAGCGGAAAGTATGTAACCAGCCCAGAACTCTATCAATCAGCGGATCTCATCTCCTCTCTATGCATCTCTAAGTGCGTCTACCACAACCGATACTAATCTTACATCTACTACATACTCTACAAAAGAAAACTCTAGGACTTGCTCTAAAGCTCTATCTTTCTTCTCCAAAATTCTGCTTCTCTAAAACCTTCTCCCTAACTTTTTGAATTTCCAGCTCCTCAGTCGCCATGCATTCCTAATTGCCTCAACTCATAATTGCAGCTCCATTCTTTACCATAATTTCGCGTCGTCTCACTCACACGCGATCAGCCTCCATGATCCTCCAGCAGTAGCCGCCATGCATCCTTGTAGTAATGAGAGTAATGTGCAGCCAAAATCCATGACGGTTGCAAAAAATCAGGCTCAACAACAGGTAGAGCTCACACTGTGCGGCGACCCACTGTTTGGTCACACTAGATTATTTTAACTCATAACACGTGGCACAATAAAAAATTCCATGTGACATACTAATTGAAATTTGGAAGAGATGAATTTAGAAAATTAAAAAAAATCTACAAATTGTCCATTTTGCATGCTCTTAAATCATGACAAGTGACACAATAAAAATTTGTCACATGGCATACAAATTGAATTTTTGAAGATATTATTTGAAATAAAAAAATTAATCCACAAATTGTTCATTTTTCGATGGTCTTAAATCATGACACATCACACAATAATTTTTTTCCCATATGCCACATTCATTGAATGTGGGCTAAAATATCTTTTAAATAAACATTTAGAAGGTAATAGGGTAGGTTGGTAAGTAGGTTAAATAGGTAGTTGGTTTTACTATTTTGTTTTTGGTTTAACCTCTAGGGGCAAACCATTTTGATTGGTTCATCCCAAATAACACTTTTAAAAAAAATTGGTGTTTTTTCAATGTTTGAAATGCACCTTCTTATATAGTTGACAAAATTGAAAGGGAGGACAAAAAACATGGGATATATTTTATAATCACAACCTATGTTGTAGACTATATAAATAAGTGTGTATTACAACCATTTTATTTTGGTTAAACCATGACTACACCTTTGTTCAACTAAAACTTGATTCAATTCTGGCTAAATTTTGTTTCAATTAAAACTTATTAAAATTTTGGTTAAATTGTGACAAAAATAAAAACACTATGAAAAATCATGTCCTTTGCAACTTCTCTTATGTAACTAAAAAATGTTATTTATAATTAATTTGTAGCTAGAATTAGTTGCAAAGGAAAAAATTTGGTTACATAGGACAAGTTGCAAAGGACACGATTTTTCGTAGTGAAACTTAGTTAACTTTGAATAAACCTTGCTAAAAATTTTAAATTAATTAAACCTAAATTAACCAAAGTTATGCCTAAACTTAAGGCACACCATGCAAAATTTCAAACAAGCCAAAGAGGTACTTGATGTCAATAAGAGAAAATGTCCTCTTTTAACCAATTTTTTTGTCAGTTACATGGTTATTTTCAACTATGTTGCAACTACAAAAAATTGATATCAAAATAATTTATGGTGATTACTAAATAATTTGACCGACCTATTGATTTTGTGGACAATTCAATATGACCCTTGATTTGAAGGCCACCTCCAAAATATTTTTGGCATCAATAAATTTTGCAATTGATTTATAATTAAAAAGTCAACTAAAGATATGATGTCATCAATCATCATGTAACTACATGGTAACATGGTTCCATCATAAATCATTTATTGATTATTTTGGTAATTTTGTTTCAAGGATGGACGAAATAGTTCAATCTTGATCGATGAAACATTGTGCACATTTACAACTTTGCATCCAAATATATTATTTAAAAACAAATTAAGCTATTTATATACCTAGGTTATGTTATTTATTACATAGGTATACATGGGTTTCTATTAGGCCACCTAATATACCTAGTTTACCTAACTTACATACTTAGGCTATTATTTATATATATCTAACCTATCTATGTATGTGGTTTGGGTGAAAACATGGTAAAGTATACAATTCAATTACCTTGGCAGTCTACTTGCCAAGCTAACAAGAAGTAGGATTAAAACTCATCATAAAATATTATACATTTAATATTTTTACTTAAATGATGAAAAAAAGATACTTCTTCACTATTATGAATTAATTTTTAAACTGTATATTGTAAAAGTAGGTTTCAAGTAAACTTTTCTAAATGTAGGTAGCTTTTGAAGCCTACTTTTTGCAATGTAACATTTGTTTCAAATATGTGTCAAGTATATTCTACCAAAGAGAAAGTAAATTTTATTTATTTTCCTACCTTTGAATATACAATGATCTTTATCTTTCAACTTCACACAAATCAATTTCATTAAATTTTTTGATGAAAAAATATTTTTGACCACCATATTGGCTAGTCAAATTCAAAAGTACTTGTTCCTTATTTTTATTATTCCAATTTTTTTCAAATTTTTTATTCAACTTAATACAAACCCAATGGAAAACACCATGGTTTCAAAATGAAATTTAAGTAAAAATTGAATATAATTTCTTGTGTTTTCGTGAAAAACTATTTCTTTTTAAACTTGATATTTTTTTGTCAACTTTTTATATATAAAATACCATGCTTTCACCTATTTAGGATAGACTACCTATCTAAATAGCTTGGTTTGAGATGTATATTGGTAACCTAGCCTAGCTTAGTCACATGGCCTAGGTTTAAGCTTAGGTTAAGTGCCATGGGGCTTAGCTATAAGCCTAACCTTAAATGACATGTGCCATGGTTTAGGCTTAGAACTAAACACCATGCGCCTTATGTGGTATAAAATTAAGTGCCATGTGGCCTAACTATAGGTATTTATATGCCACATGGCTTAACCTATGCACCACCACATAGGCTATCTAGATCTAGGCTTAACATAGGCACCATCATCTGTGTGGCCTAGGTCTAGAAGTAATTTAGGTAGGCTTACACACCACATGGCTTAAGTGGTATGAGCCTAGGTGCTTAAGCTTGGCCTAGGTGGCACATAGGCTACATTACTTAGTGGCTTAGGTTCATTAATAGGTTAGGTAGAACTATTAGTAGCTAGTAGTTGTAATTAAATTGCAATTAGGTTATAATTAAAATGTTTATATCATATTGTTTGTTTTCCATTTCAAAATTTAAAACTATATAAGGAATTATATTAGAAATGTCAAAAAAACACAAAAAAACATGAAAAGGAATTGCCATTTGGGATGAACAAATTAAAAAGGTTCAACCTTAAAAGTTAAATAAAAAATGAAATAGGATTTTCCTAGCTAAGTGGCCTAGGTCTAAGCCTATTATATGTGGCTTATTTATCTATTTAACCCATTAATAAAGACTATGTCTCATGGCCTAGCCTAGCTTTACGTCTGAGTGGCCTAACTTAGGTTAAGTCGTGTATGTTTAGGTGCCATATGGAATAGCCTAACCTTGTGTTAAAATGGTTTACCCTAAGTGCCATGCGGCCTAACCTATGGATGTGAATGTGCCACATATCATTGAACCATTAGTTGAACATTTTGCCTAACTTACTTGCAATATAATCTAACTTACAATTAGAAAATTAATGACATCATGTAACATTAGTGGATGAAGTTCATTCACCCTAAGGTTATAATTGAAAATGATCTTTAATTATAGTGGTTATAAGTGTTGTTTGGAATTTAAATGATTTAAAGTGGTAATTATTGACATGGTATTAACAAATGGTTGACATTTGTAATTGAAATGTTTTTTTCAATTTGTACTTTTTCATTCTTATGGTATTAGTTGCAAATAATATATTTCAATTACAAAAAACATTTTGTGATTTGGTTTGTTGTTTCCAACTACAAATTGTGGTTGAAGACAAGTTGAAGACATAATTATAAATGTGGGGTTGTCCTCCTAGTGTGTACCTTTTCAACCAATTCTCCTAGCCTTGCACCTTTGAAGTTTGCATGATTCATTAGAGATTTAACACTCACGTGCACTTTGAAAATGTGTTCTACAATTTGTAACAATCAAAAGAAATGTCATGATTTTTTCCACTTTTCTTTCTTTGGGCTTCTAAAAAAATGTAATTCATTTTTCCTAAATTTGTTGGCATATATTACAAATGTCATCTTTAATCATTTGCTTATGCTTTCAAAGTTAAAAAATGTGCAAATAAAGTAAAAATTATATTATATTTGAATGATGATCACAAGCATTTTTCACTATGAAAATCAAAGCAAACTAAAAATGACAAAATTCCATTGAAATCTCCAAGATACAAACACCACTCAAAAGATTCCAAAACATTTGGCCTAATGAAATAAAACAACAAGAATTGACCTTAATAGTCTCAAGTCTTAATCTTAACCCATGAACAACTACAAGAGGCATAACAAAAGAGGTTTATGCAAAATGGACAAAAAAATTAAAGCAAATAGGGGGACAAGTATTAGAGATCACAACTTGAAATCATCATAATGAGTTGATGGAAGGTTTGTAGTTGCCATAGTTCAAAATAATGATAATGCTAACTTTAGCAATTGAGATTATTTGTCACTCCATTGCTTCATGGATAGCCATTATATACTAGTTAGTTCCAGTAAAACCCTCTCATCATGTAATTTTTTTCAAAAGTGTGTAGTAGGACTCATGTTTACAAAGACTCATTTATATAAAATGGGAAAGTTTCAACTATTGCCTTAAAATACATGATCACAATTACCAAGGTTGGGTACCTACAAAAATTGTTTCAAGTTTTGGAATCTATAATAGTCATGAAGGTTTCAAATTGTAACATTCCTAGGCTACATAAAACATTAGTTAATTATTAACTTAATATGTCAACATAGCTTAATGATCAATTCAACCCAATCAAGTTGGTTTTGAATAATACATCAACAACTTGGGCTAAACACAAAATTTGAAAAGATTAGCCTATTGAATCAATATAAACAATATATGATTTTGTGGTATATCACATCCATTTCTCCAAGAGTCCTTTGCATTAGAAAGTTCAATAAATTGTTTACAAGAGATATTATGTGCCAAGAATACAATGAGGTCTTTTGGTCACATTTTGTCAAACTCATTAATGTAAACAACCCTTCCACTAGCAAGAACCATTGTACCTCCCTTTAAATAGAACTTACATTGCATGTTTTCATGTACACAAAATAATAAAACTTTCACCAAGATGGGAAATGGGAAGTTAGATCAAAGATCATGAGCAAACAACCCAAGTTGAACTCAAGTAATAAACACTTGGAACACTTAGTCCAACAAATGATATGCTTGTGAAGCTCCACTATTAAGCCTTCATGATCCTAATTCATAGAACCTAACCACTGATGAGAAAAGTGCAAGGTGTTGGTATCTTCTTATATATCCTTGTCACTTGGAAATAATGAAATGATGTGGAAATTGAAATGATAAAAGGAGGAAAAATAATTCATTGAACTATAGTCCCATACAATTGGTGGAGTTATTATGACAATAAATGAACACTTTCTATTTAGGTGTAAATAACAATGTGTGCAAACTTGTGATTTTGTAATGGAAGGTTCTCCAAGAAGGACATTGATATATCCTCTTAATTATACACCATTAGGTAGCTTTTGTTCACCCAACACCAAATGATGACCACCAATAAAAGCCAAATTTGATTCAATAGAGAAGCCTTTCAACTCAATGAGCAGTAGCATGGGTTCATGACAAAGAAGAAAAGGCCCTTCAACAAAGTTTCAAATTGTAGTGCCAATAAATGAACACGATGAATAGACCTTACGAGATCCATTGAAAGTCACTTGACATCATCATGGCCAAATATTGATGGTTTTATTAAGCAAAATATTTATTGGTATGCATTAGGTCTTTAAGCAAAGTCCTTGAATTCCATCTTTATTATTTAGATCTTAAGACACCATGGATAAATTATAACTGTCTACAAATTTAAAATGAAATTCAAGGCTATGGACAATAAGACAATCACATCAAAATTATTTAGACCTTAACCACCTTGAAGGGGATTTGAACCCCAACTCCAAAAGGGTGTCACCCATTGCAATTGAAGGCCCAACCTACACCCAAACCAAATATAATACATGCACAAAATAAATAGTTGGAGAAAATTGCTTCAAGTTTCAATTGAAAATGCAATGAACCAATGATTAAATAAATGTCATTGCAACAACAAGGATTACACTTCAAGTTAAACATTAGACTAAATTCCAAATCATGTGATTTGCTTCAAATGTTGTACATAATACTTTCACAAAATACAGCAAAGTTTAATTTGCAAGAAAATTATAGATAAAGTTTTAAAATGAAGATTATAATAATACACAAAAACCCTAGAGGCTAGGAGTTGACTTGAAGCAATTGCAATTTTTTTCTTGTGTACTTCAACATATGCCTACTCCATGTAAAATCTAGATTACAAAACTTTTGCCAAGTTAGACCTTTTTCCATGTATACCAAGTTTGAAAATGAAAAGAACAAAAAGAAGATTGAAAAATTCAAGAAATAATGTCAAACTTGAAGCCAAATCAAAATTGTGGCATATTTTTTATTTGTCGTAAAAAAATTGTTGTCCAAAAAATAAGCTTGATGTCAACTATCCATTTTCAAAATAATGGACTTTGCCTTGCCACTTGGCAATGATATATTTATAAGGGAAATTATGCAACATAAAAAACACTAATTATAAAATTTGATGCACAAATCCAAGTGATTTTACAACTTATTTTTCATGAAATTAAATTGTTGAATGTTTGTTCATCTTTGACAAAGCCAAGCACTTGGAGATTAATAATCTCAACCAATTTAATAAATTTAAAGAGCTTATGGTTGAAGATGGCATAATTAGAAACTTCAAATGCCAAAGCCTAGTGACCAAGTTCAATTCATTATCTTCATAGAAATTGGTTCAAATTGTGAACCAAGGTGATTTGGAAAGAAAATGTATGAAAATCCAAATTGTGACTTAATAGTAAGGCATGCACAAATTTGCCACAATCACCAAACTTGTAAAGGGCACAAGAACACTATGAAAAAAATGGGTGTTTTGCAATTGGCTTTGCAACTCATCGTATATATGGTACAACTCATTACAATTCAATTGAAACTTTGTTGAAACAACTCATTTTCAACTACTATGCAATCCATTACAACTACAACCATAACTTATGCTAATGTTATTAATTTGCATCCATCCATTAAATTTGACACGTGGAACTATGAAGATTTTTGGATTTAAAAATTATTTTCTTTTTGAAATATTGATCTCCATCATTTATTATGATTGTTAATGATGGTTTGAGATTATGACATGTTGCACCAAAAAACATTCCACATGGCATATTAATTGAATTTTGAAATATATATATAGGTAGGTCAATACCTAGCCATAGGTAGGTAGAAAAATATGACCTACTTATTTACATAAGTAGGCAAGTAAATAGGAAAGTACAAGACTAGGTGAATTAAAGAATAGTCATTTACATATTTTATTTTATTTTATGTTTTGCCTTTAAGGTTATATTTTTTTGAGCTCATCCCAAAATGGCATGTGTATTTTAATCTGAGAACATAAAAGAAGATAGCTTCTTTATATAGTCTGTGACATGGGATTCAAAGACAAAACATATGGGTTAAAGTTTTTTTTGTTTTTTTTAAATTAAAGAATTGAAACTAAAGAAAGATTTTTCTATGTGCTTTGTGTTTGTTTTTCATTTTGTAAATCATTCAATTAATTTAATATTATTTGATACATATATATGTGAATTAATTAACCAATGAGCTAATTATTTAAATTTATTAGTTTAATTCATCTAGTTTTTTAATTAGTTACTTCAAATAATTAATTATTTTATTTCAGATAATTTATTATTAGATGATTAATTATCTAAACTCATATAATTAATCATCTATATATGTAATTTAAAAAAAAATAGTTATTTGAATTACCTAACAAATTACTAATTATTTGAATCAAACTGATTTTTAATTTTTATTAATAGTTAATTATTCATTTAATTAATTAATTCATAATAATAATGTAAATTTCATATTAACTAATATCTAATAATTATAATTTATTGAAAGAAATTCATTACTAAAAATTAAAAATGAAAAAAATTGTTGTTGTGTTAGTGACACATGTACAATAATTTTAAAATAGTTATCAGATGTAATTACAGTGCAACTTCTCCAAAAAAATAAATGGTTAGCTACAAATGTATGTATGGTGTGTATAAATTACCATATAAAAGATCAATTTTCAATTCACTTGCAACAATAATACAATTCATTAATTTTTTGACATGGTAATAAACTTATTAATGCCTTTTATTTCGAAAGGGATAGTTGCATGGTGGTTGTAATACCCAAGGGATAGTTGCATTATAGTTGTATATGAGTTTGTTTGTTGAACTTTAGTTGTAGGGTACTGTGGTTTTGACGGACATAATTTCTCATAGTGAAATTTTCTTATGTTTAAGTAGGATTTCTAGTCTATAATTGTGAATAACGCCCAAGGCAATCATAACTTGATGTTCTAAAAACCATTGTTCTAATTTAAATACAAGGCCCCAAGTTGCCCCTTGACATTCATTTTTAACCTTGGTCACAACCTCCTTGAAAACATTTTTGGTGACAAATAGAAACCTCCATTACCATCAACATGGCATTAATATATAAGGTTTTTACTTCCAACAAATAAAAACACAAGATCCTTTAACATCTTCTCAACAATTTAGGTCTAAAATCCAATTCATGGGAATGCACTATAAGAAATCATGATATTTTTGATTGGAAAAATTAGTCAATTGACCCCCCTATGTGGTCTTTTTGCCCCCTTATCCAACTTGACCAAAATGTTATTTTAGACAAGTTAATTTTGACACATTTGTTTTGATTAAACCTTTTTTATTAATATTTTCAGTGGATTTTTTTTACTAAGTTTTAATTATTAGTAAAATGAAACAACAATATTTGAACAACTTAAAAAAATCTATAAATTTTAATTATTTAAAAAATTAATATGAAAATTTTATTTACAACCTACTTCACTTAAGCTTTTATGATAGTTAAACACATTCAAATATGATACAATTGTGAGGATTTGAACCCCTCATCTTCATAGTAAAAATCCAAACCATTAACCATTGCACCATTTTTCTAATAAATGATAACTTTTTTCATCTCATCATTATGAACATTTTTTCCTATCTTGCCTATGTGGTTTAACATAGCCATAACTACCTTAAATTACTTTAGACTATTTTAGGTTTTTTTAGATTATTTTTAGATCATTTCATTTGAAAATCAACAACTAAATTTGCAACTCATTTGTAACTTTGTAATGGACACATGCAACTAAATAAACTTAGTTGCACAAATCACATAAGACAATGAGTTGCAAAAGACATGACATGGCCATGAAGTTGAAAGTGTAATCACAAACTTTATGATTGGGCTAGAATTTTCCATCCATTGCCATGGATGATCCTTAATATGACATGAAACCCCAATTTGTAACTACATTTGTGACTACACTTGGGATAGTCACATGTTACCAAATGTGCCATTGATGGGTGGTTTGGATTTAACCATGTGGTAATTTAAAAAGCTAATGGCCATAAAATACATGGCAATTTTCCATTTGTTCAAAAAATGATAAATTATAATTACAATAATTATAATTTTATAATAAAATGATTAAACTAGTATAGTAATATATATTAATATATTAAGTTAAATATTATAATTAATCAATTATAATCTATCCTAGGTTGAATTATAAAAGGCAATCTATTCTAAGTTAAACTAAGGTAAAATATGTTACCAGCTAGCATAGGTTAAGTAAGTAAATAAGATCTTATTTATTTTGTTGGGACAAGCCTTTTGATTAATTCATGCCAAATGGCACATGCACTACCTTTATAATGCATACGATGAATCTAGTCCATTCTTTCACCTAGTTATATACTTCACAAATTTGAAGTTGTAAATAGAGGATATGGGAAAAATTTTAATCAAAGGGAAACACTACAACACTATCACAACTTTTGTCCCATATAAAAAAAAATGCATATATGCACATAATAAAATATTTATTATTTTCCCTAACTATTTACTATCTAATGAAAATTACTACCTACAACTTAATTGAACTATTTACTACCTACTACCTATCCTTACTACATATTACCTCGGCTACATACCTACTATCTATTACTTATCTTACATTTAATAAATTAATTACCTAACCTACCTAATTTATTATTATTATTATTATTATACATATCATTTTTCCACATAATAAAATATTTACAAGTTAACCTACCTATTATTTACTACTACCTATCCTACTTATCACATACTACCTAGGCTACATACTTACTATCTACTACTTAGCCTACCTAATAAGTTAATTACCTAGCTTACATTCAACAAATTAATTGTTTAACATAGCTAATTAATTAATCATTTTATACAAAAACAATACGACATATCCACAAAATAAAACACCTTTTGTTTAACTTATAACCTACCTACGTACTACCTACTAGTACCTATCCTACTTATTACATACTATTTAGCTTAATATTTAATTTATTGATAATTTATTGATTAATTACATAATTAATCAATTAATGTGAAAACATAATCGCATATTCACGTAATAAATTACTTAACCTACCTAGTATTTAGTCTACTAATCAATTAGTGACCTAGCCTACCAACTACCTACCTAGCTTAGCTAGCTTAACTAGGTCTAACCTTTGTAGCCTAGCCTATTAGCTACACTTAGTAAACTAGCCTATTACTACCTATAGATAACCTAGGCTAATTAACTAAGTATGCAAGCTAGGCTAAGCTACCAATGTACATAAGCCTATTTAACTTAACATAATTTATTTTAAGCTTACTTAGTTTAATTTACCAACTAGGTTATAATAGTTTTTCTAGCAACCTATTAGCTATAGATATTATTTCATGGAAGACCCCATGGATGGGTACATTGAAGGGATAATAATCCAATTGAAATAGTAAAGTTTTCCATGTGTGGTCTATGTTTCATTGTAAATGTGTTAGAATATACTATTACAGTTGCAAAAACTTTCATTGTAGTTGCAAAATAATTATGTTATCATCCATTGACAAATGCAATCAAAATTGGATGACATTATTCACTTTTCATCTACATTTTCATTGAAAATCATATTAGTTGTAAGTTGTAGTCACATCTACAACTATAATTTAGTTTCACCACCCTTCATGTAGTTGCATTTGTGACTACAAGTTGTAATTACATGGACACATAGGACAAACATGCTACTAATCATAAAATAAGTTGGTTTGGACACTAGTCACATAGTAGTCACAAAAATATGGTTAGAATGGACAACATTTCTTCTAATGTTTTAAGTTATAATTAGACTATTTTAAGCTAGGTTACCTTATGTTATTCTAATTTTTTTTACCTTTTAAAATATTTAACCATAGATTAATTTTGGTTATCTATTCCATCCTAATCTATTTTCAATTATTCCCAAGCTATTCCCAAGTTATTCTTATGCTATTTTAGGTCATTTAATCCTAGGCTATTTTTTATTATTATTCTAGGCTATATTATTTTAAGTTATTTTCCCTTTAGCCATTCTTAAGAAATTTTGGTTATTCCACATTTGGTTATTCTAAAATATTATATTCTAGATTATTTAAAAGTATTTTATTCTAATTTATCCTTGGCTATTTTATCTTATGATATTTTAAATTATTTTAAGCCATTTTATCCTAGGATATCTTGAAGTATTATACCTTAAGTTACTTATGGTTATTCTACCCTAAAGTAGTATTGATTATTTTAAGTGATTTTTGGTTATTTAACCTTATGTTATTTTATATTATTTAACCCTAGGTTATTTAAAAAATAAACCTATTTCATCTTAGATTATTTTAGATTATTCCATTATGGATAAATATATTGTATTCTACCCCTAGGCTATTTTAGGCTATTCAAAATTATTTAAAGCTACTACAAGCTATTCTATTCAAAATTATTCCTAGTTATTAAATGTCAAAATCTATTTTAATTATTTTATGTTATTATATCATAGGTTATAATACAATATTTTATTATAAGTTTTTAGGCAATTTTAGGTTATTTTGCCCTACCTTTTCAGTAGTTTAATATATCCTAAATTAAATATTTACAATAGTTTATAATAACTTAAATTTTATGTAAGTAATCCAAGTCTAACAAGTAGGCTAACTAACTAAATTAATATGATTGATTTGACTAAATGTCAAATCAATAGGACCAATTTGACTAAACCCTTGTCATTTAATATATCCAATTTGATTAAACCATGGTTATTTTGATAAACCATTTCTTTGTTTGTCCTTTTTGATTAAATTTCAACATGAAACTTAATAAAAAAAAGTCATCTTAATCAAAATAGCGAATCAAAGATACCATGTGTCTTTCATGCCCCATACTTCTAGTAAAACTGAACATCCTCATTAATCAATGCAAACATTTTGGTCAAATTAAACCATTTGAAAAACCTTGATTTTTTGCAATGAAGGTGTGATTGGTCAAACTTTGATATAATTATAATATTCAAAAGTTGAATTTAAAAACTTAGCATAAGGATTGCAATCAAACTTATACAACTCATATTGGGCCAATTTTACAAAGTCCACAAAATAAAAAACAAATATATATATATTTTTGTGCAATTTTGGTCAACATATTCATTTTTTTTTTAAAAGGAAGGATACAAGGGAGCCCATGAATGAATCAATGTCACATAAAACATTCAAAATTTTTAAACCAAAGTCATTTTTTGCATTATTAATATGCATTTTCAGAATCAAAGGGAGATATTTTATGTATATTTGTTTTGTTGAAGATAGTATGGAGATCCACCTCATTTTCACTTTCCTAAAAAACTTGTTTCCTTTCATGTTCAATAAGTCAACAAGCTTTTGAAACTCCACAAACTTCTTTGGGTTGTGAACAAAAAAAACATACAAAATTTGCAAAATGCCCATTAGCCAATGCATTTGGTTTTGGTCAAATAAATGACCATCACATGATTAGTCTTATGGGCAAAAAAAATGAACCCCACCCAATAATGGGGTTATTGTTTTTAAAAATTATTATGTCATACCAATTCAATAACCTTGAACACACTTGAACCATCACAACCCATGTCGACAAGCTTTCTTCCCAATTCGTCGAACCCTAGACCACTAGATTCTAGCAAACACTTAAGCATCAAAACAAAAATGTCGTTGGATGTGGAAGAAACACTAATTTGGTCAACACAAAAGATGATGTGGATCCTCTTCAAACTTTGGATCGCATAGATGTGGATTGAAAGCCATTAGGTATTGTCTGTTGATTTGACTTTGTTTGCATTGATTAGTTTGAAAGCAATAGTTGTAAATGTGGCTTTTGTAGAATTTAACAACACATAATGCATGATTTTTCCCATGCCCCAACCTAAATAATCAAACCATTTTATGGAAAAACTTTTGACTTTCAACGATTAGAATAAGGGCTTCAAATTTTTGTAATTAATCATTGAACAACCATGAGCAAGAAGTTCATAAATAATAACAAATTACACATATTTCCACTTGTGATCAACGGGCACATTAGCCAAAAGAAAATCTAGGACAAAAAGGTGGTCATGAGTAATGACAACACGCTCATTCTTGGCATGTACAAAATCTTTGTTGAAATCATAAAAACCAACATCGATTTCAAGCATGGGTACTTTGTATTTCCAATAACCAACATGTTTTAGTAAGCTATTTAGTTTTGGAACTAGGAATTCAACTTTTCCTTCCATCTAGAAGCAATCTATCATTTGACTTGATGCATTAAACTTTTGTCATCAATTATAAATTTGGCCCATGGTAGTTTGGTAGTCTAAGCATTTTGAAAATTTCTTGTTCTTTCATACAACTTCTTATCAAGATTATTTTATGCTAGATCTTCATAGAAAACAATGGGTAGGCTTTTATCAAACAACACAATATAGTAGGGGGCAATTAGGAAGAGGATGGAGCATCCTCACCTAAAGCATGTGAGAAAATAAGGTAGATTGACTTGAATATGAAGTTTTTGGGATTAATAAAGTAGGACCATGGTGGCTTTAAGTTGCAAAATAACCTGATGAAGATCAAGAAAATAAAATGCCACAATGAAAAAAACAAAGAGAGAGGTCCAAGAGGTCCAAGAGTGGAAAGTAAAAACTGTAATTAAATCACAAAAAGTTACATAAAAAAATTAACATAAAAAAAGTTGGAAATTATGCATTGGGAGTTTCTAAGGTGCATTATCATGAATAAAATTTCATCCCTTAGCCCCCAGCCACCTAGCTCCAACTTCCAACTCTAAGATTGACCTCGTGTTCCATCGTGATGCGGAACAATTCCTAAAACTTGACTTTTGAATTCAATCTCTTTAATTATCTTGGGTTTCAATTCTTTGGACAATGATGAATCATGATCATTAGTAAAACAATTGAGTTATAAATGATAGCTTTGAATTATTGATTTTGAAATTTGGCAACAAAACAACCAAACTACAAGAATTGACAAAATGAAAACTTGAAACCTTAAATGGTGAAATTAAACATTACTTGCACATTGGATTGAAGGTTGTAAACTTATAGTCATGAAGACTCAATGTGCATTGTGCCATTTTGTGTCTACACAACATAAAAACTTTTGTTTCCATTGAAACTTAATTGTGAACAATGATTTGAAATTGAATCCCTTCCTCATTAGTCCACATTGCAATCTCATAGGCCATATTTCACCAAATGTCCAAATTATATCCAATTCTCAACACCCCATAATCCATAAATCTCAACCTTAAACTATAAGCTCTCAAAATTTATTCAAGTATCAAAAACAACATTGCAATTCCCTCACTACTAATGTGTCATGGGTTATTACATGAGCGCCTACAACTATCACTATCATCGTACATATATCACATAACAAATAAAACCCTGAATGATACACCATATTTAAACTAGATTAGTCTAACTCAACTAAATTAAGGAGAATCGATTTAAACTTAATTTTATAACTAATCATAAGCACCTAACATATGTAACCTTATTATGCAAAATCCTTATGTACATGCAAAATGTCTTTGCACATAAAGTGCTAGGGAATTTTAGGTGTGCATAGTTTACATGTTGATGATGGCTTGTCCTCAAAGGGTAGAAGCCGCTATGGCCAAAAGCTCAAGAGGGAAGCTCGCACTCTTGGCAAACTAGCGGCTAAAGGGTAAAAGAAAGTGGCAATGCTGCTGGGGTTTTGGGCTTCAAAATGGTGACGATGTTACCACTTGAGAATAGTAGAATTAGACGACCTGGACATGATTGCGACCCTAATTTTATAGTGGGGTTGTTGCGGCTCCTAATCTGGACTCGCGTTTTGGCAAAATTTCGCCAAAAAAAATGTCACTGGCCGTTGTACTCCGGTGCTATGTTGATGGGTGTTTTTTCCTCGGAAGTAGGAGTGAGTAGGTATGAATCTTGAGCTGCAAATCTGGAACTGGTAGTTGGAATTGATCAAGTAGACTTTTCTGTGTGGGTCCCGGGGACTGTACATGTGTCAGAATCTGGCATACGTTGATTTAGTAGATAAAACCTAAATGTCGATCAATGCCTTTTTGTTGTTGTTCTTCGTCGGACAATGAATGGATATTTCGCAATCTTGTAGGCCTTCTTAGTAGGTGCTCCATGTCAATCTGGAAACAGAAAACCCCAATTTCGGTTTTCCTCGGTACACTTCAATTTCTTTTCCTGAGGAGCTTAGGGTTTTAACAAATTTGTGTGGTGGTCGGTTTCTTTGAAGATACTGCCTTTCTTCTGGATTGCATCTGGAGTTGTGAATCAAGTTTGTGTTGCAAGTCAGTATTTGGGTGATAAAAAGGTTTGTCTGTGGATCTTGTGAATCATTTTTGTGTACAAATCAGTCTTTGAGTGACAAGATATGTATGTCTCTGGATTGTGAATCAAAGTTTGTCTCTATAAAGCAGTCTTTGGGTGACAAAGATATTTCTCTGGATTGTGAATCGAGTTTTGTGCAAATCAGTGTTTGGGTGAAAAGATATGTCTCTGGATTTTGAAAGGAGTTGTGTGCAGATCAGTCTTTGGGTGACAATATCTGTCTGTGGATGGTGAACCGAGTTTGTTTGCAAATCAGTGTTTGGGTGACAAGACATGCCTGTGGGTTGTGAATCAAGCAGTGTGCAAATCAGTCTCTGGGTGACAAGAGATATATTTTGTATGGTAAGGGGAGTGCTTTCCCTGGCAGGGGTGAGGTAGAGCAGCGAGTGGAGTGGAACTGTACCTGCTTGTTAGATATGTGTAGGAGAAGGATCTCTTAAATGCACATGATAGCACTACAGGAGTGTGAGCCTTGAGGCAACTTTCTTGGACATTTTATGCTTATTCTTGAATGTGGTGCTTGTTAGAATCAAAGATTTTCCAACCAATAGCAGGTTATTGAAGTATGTGTTGTTCAACATCCGAGATGCCATCCTGTTGTTGAATATCTGAGCATTGGGGTTGAAATTTCGGACCTTTCTCCTGTTGCTCTCTCTGTAGAAGGTGAGTAATTATTTTCACCGAACCCTTTCTTTGTACAGAAGGAGATTATGTTGTGAAAGATTGGGTTTTGAATGCTTGAGCAAATGGCCTTGTCTGATTCTGTGAATATACCTGCCTTTTATAACAAACCTCACCAGTATCCTGTTGTTCTGATTAGCCTTCTCAAAATTTCTGTTCATGCATGTGTGCTATCATCAGACAAGGAGCAGAAAGATTCATTTCACTTTTGTGGCTACAGATGGCAGCTTCCATTGCCCTGCGAGCATTCTAAGGGAGAGATGTGCTGTTGTGAACACTTTGAGCTCAATCTGAAGAAACCAAGCCCCCTTGGCCTATGCTTCTGGTGGGTTTTGCACAATGCAAGTGCAATCCAGGCTTACATCTCAATGTTCAATATTTCTTGATTGTGAAGGTGCTTGTTCAGTTTAAAGCGTTGCTCAAATTAGAGGATATCAGCATAGCAACAGTACCAAGTGCTGATGAAAGTTTATATGGCATTACCAACATCATAATTATGAGATAGATATAGGTGCATCCACCAGGGCATCCAGTTGGCTGACCACAAGTGAACAAAGTTCACTCATGGTCAACTAGGAGCTATATCTATCTGCTGCCTGTGAATGGTGTAAATTTGTTCAAATGTGTGCAAAAAGGCAGTGGAAAGGGCTTTGAGGAACAGAAGAGGAAGCAATCATCTGCCAATGTCCCCTTTGTTGAGACTGGAAGGGAGGAGAGCTCTAAGGCCTGTGGGATGCAATCACTATCGCAGTTGTGTATCCTTAGCAATCCCAGCCTCTTGCAGTTCCAACTCCAGTTGCCTGCTGCCCTCCATGAGATGCTTGGCTCTGTTGATTCACATGTGCCAGCCCCTAGTGAGCCAGCAGAGCATGGTCCATCTGATTGGCCCAGCGTTGAACAGATACACAGTCACATTGATCACTCTCCCTCAGGTGCACTAGTGCAATTGAAAGATCTGCTCTTTGAGTGTGCACAGGCAGTTTCACAGAATGACTGGGGAAAAGCTCAACAACTTCTTGGTGTGTTAGGCACACGATTAACTGCACCTGGAGACTCAGTTGAACGTGTTTCTTCTTACTTCACTGCAGCTCTTGCCACACGTATTTCAAGAGCTACAGGCACACAGGTTAGGTCTCTTGAGCTGACTTTGTAGACACTCACTACAGGATCTGCTCCCATTTTTAGATCTGAAACATATTTTTGAGTCACTCTGATGGTATGGGCTTCCTGGAGATATTGCAGATACTTTGGAGATCCTCCTTATGTGCTTACCACCTTTGGATTCTGAATTTAGACAGGTTGCACCCAGTCCCAGTGAAACTGAGTTTTTTTATTATTTAGGACACGGAACATTGAAGAGTTGCTCAGAGATGTGTGATTTGGTGCCTGCAGGTCAGTTTGCCATTGGGGCTGATCCACCCACCTGGGAGTGATGAGGTGCTGGCTGCAAACTTGGCACTGAACCAAGTGACTCCATTCATCCGATTTGCACACCTGACAGCCAACCAAGCATTGCTAGAGGCTCTTGCAGGTGAGTGCTATGTCCATATTGTGGACTTGGACATAGTGCATGGACTGCAATGGCCACCATTCATGCAAGCCCTTGCAGACTTGCGAGCAGATCAGGGGCCGGGCCTTCCACAGCTTCGTATTACGGGCATAGGGAAAGATAGGCAAATTCTTGAGATGACAAGCAGACGCCTTGCTGACTTTGCTCAATCTATTAATCTTCCATTTGAGTTCATCCCACTTATTCAAAATCTAGATTCCTTGAAGCCCAGTATGCTACAGTTGAGGACTGGGGAGGCTCTTGCAGTCAATTGCATGCTGCAGCTCCATGGGCTGCTGGAGGAAGCACCTGTGGCATTGGAATCTTTCTTGGGCATGTTGTACTCTCTTAACCCCAGAGTGGTGACCCTTGCTGAGAGAGAGATGAGCAGCAACCAACCAATCTTTCTAGATCGATTTGCTGATGCACTCAACCATTACTCCACTCTTTTTGACTCACTTGATGCCACACTACCTCCCTCAAGTTCAGAAAGGATTAGAGTAGAACAACTGTGGTTTTGGAAAGAAATTGCCAACATTGTGGGATGTGAGGAGTCTGAACACATCATGCGGTACCAAAAGTTCCATCAGTGGCGGATTTTTATGGAGACAGCAGGCTTTCAATTACTTTCAACTAGCGAATTTGCTCTCTCTCAAGCCAGACTTCTCCTCAGACTTCACTATCCATCAGAGGGCTATCACCTTGTTGAGGATGATGGGTGTCTATTGCTGGGTTGGCGAGATCAACCTCTTTTTGCTGTATCTTCTTGGAATGCACTTTGATATTTTTGCATGCTAATTAAACAACTGTGACATTCTAGTTCTTGCAGGTCACTTTGTTTACCACACTTCACAGCTGAAACTCAATAGAAACAGGGCTGTGATCAACTTCATGGATTTAGAGATCTATTCTGGCACAGGCTGCATTCATATACATGGTTGCCTTCCAGGCATATACATAGTTGGAAGAGGACTAATGTTCTTATACTGAATGAGCATTTGGATTATTCCGTTTGCAAATGCAAGTAGCTCACAGAATACCATCAATTGAGCAAGCATGATTTTAGGAGGGCTGGAGCATGTCTAGACCTCTTACCATGAGGATTTAAGCATTGATGAACAAAGGTTCATTTCAGAATAGAGAGATCTTGTTTATTGAAATCATCTGATAACTGTTTGATCAGTTCTCATTTCAACACGTGCATTATATATGATATTATCCTCAAGTGCTCACCTGAATTGAGATCTGCCTTAGTGTAATGAGTTGGGTCAGAGTTCCCAGTTGCTACAGTGAAATTTGACACCGTTTAGCTGATGATGTTTGCCTCCACTCAGAACATCTTGATTATGGGGTCTTTTAAAATGCTGACTGACCTTTCTCTTGATCCAAGACTGCCAAGGAGCTTGACCTGTGTGCAAAGTCCAAAACAAACAAGGCCAATTGTTTGAGAAATCCAATTATTATGAAGTATACACTTAATTTCTTGTGATCTACTGCAGCATTGTATACTGTTCATATCCTCTTGGATATATCAGATGGATTCAATTATTGTGTATGAGTTGAGATTGTACATATAGAACTGCCTTTCAATTTTGGACTAATTCTCAAACCATAGATGCTTTTGAAGTCCTCAGATGTGATGCATTTCTGTAACGTCAGCAATTTTCAGTAGCAAATGAAACTCTTGTTTGTCTGGTAGGTTATTGTGTCTGAGATCTTTATGAAAAGCATAACAAGAGGGATCTGGTCACCAAACTCTTTCTAGTTTGTAGTAAAGCTCCAGAGTATAATAGAGTTATCCACAAACTTGAGCCCTAGTTTGGCCCTCTACTCCCTGTTTCATCCCCAATTTGAGTGTATCAGTGAAGTGAATGAAACAGGGTATTGTTTCATGAAAATGGGTATGAGTCCAGATGATTTGCAGGAACACATTCCGACAAAAGCTTGATTTGAGGAAGAATATGAACAGAATTTAAGGTGCACGTAAGAAGGCAAATGAAACTGGGGATAAAAAACTCCCCTGAGAACCAATTTAGGTCAGAAAAGTAGTTTGGTCTCCCGTGTACTGTTTTCATTTTGACTTCTCATTTCATCCCCAGTTTCGGCAAAAGTCGACCTCAGTTACCTCCTTTCATAACTCTAGTCTCCAATATTGCAGAGTAATTTCATTTATCATATTCTACTGCAACATTTCAATGCTTCTCTGATCTAGAAGCTGGCTATGGTGATGCCAGGTTGACTTCAATTTTGAGTTTCTAATCAGTGAATCTCTATCACTAAGTCTACTCTCCTTGATAATTGCTCAATATTCTGATCAGATATTTACTACCACAGCTACTTATCACTTGGCTTATTGTTGTACTTAAACGTTACAGGATTCAAACTCAGTACCTCGTGCTAGTAACGTTGCAGGGTATATGATTATAGATACTGATCAGAGCACAATAATATACCATTAGTTTGCTACAAGTTACAAGTAATAATTTAGCATGCAATAATGATATTAGTGACTGATTATTCTGAAGCTGCAATAATATTAAGTTTATCATAGTGATTAAATAAACTTAACATCCAATTTTATTTTTTCCGCACGACATTCAAGTAAAACTTGAATTTCTGCAGCACGGCAATGAAACTACATACGACCACATATCATTAATTTACTATGTAGCTAGCTGTTGATGATTCTGTGCATTTATAATCTCTTAATAGAACTCTAGCTGCGAATTAATAATGATTGTGAGCTCTCTCTCATCATTGACCAGTGCTTTGATAATGCTAACCTCCTAAGTCCTGACAGGCTATACAGTGCTTCTTAAAGAAATTTTTGTTTGCAGCCAAAGTGGCCATCATGCATAGGAAGCGTGTATATTTGGCTACATACTCAAAACCAAATGTAAAAAATTGGCGATTTCAACTTTTTTCCCCCCTCATTTCTGTTGATTGACAACCTCCAAAATCACATCATTTTCGAATTCTCAATTCGAGATTCTTAAAACTTTTGGCGAACTTTCGCCAATAAAAGAAAGGCTGATATACAACTTCCAGCAATTATGTAACAGTTTGTTGCTGCAGATTTAAGAGCAGATATTCTGATTTAGTCTGTGATTTGTTTTCTCTACATGTTGGCATTATTATAAAGTCACAGAAACTTTAGAAGAGTGATGTTCCAACTAATTAAGATTGTGATGATAAATCATTTGTGGATTATAATGCTTAATCATCAGTCTCTGCAAAAGAAATTGGGGTTGTCAAATAGAATTTCTGGAGTTTTCCTTCTCATTCTTCCTTGATAATCAAATGGTATGGCTGCTAGAAATTTTAATGTTAGTTTTTGCTTCAAAGTTCAAGCCAACCCACCATTGAGAGTAGGTATCCATAATCGACAACATTTTTCTATACTATAATTTGGTGGAACATTATCTTTGCTGATTTTTATTTTTTTAAAGCAGTAAAAAATGGTGTGAAAGGTCTTGTTATGTTAGAGGTTCAAAGTCTAAGGAACCTACCAAAGAAACTGCCCTATAATTATTGTCAAAATTCTATAAGTTAATTTTTTTATAGTGTTGAAGTGGATTTTGAAAAATAAAATAATTATTTGGCGCTTGATTGCCAAACCTGAAAAGCTACTATGGTATTGAAGAAAGACATGATTCATTTTTGTGTTCAAAGTAATTTTGTATATGGAATCCACAAATTTGATGTATACCATAAGGATACCCATTTTCAGCATATTCCTTGTACGATGGCATGCACCACATCATCACTCTAATTTGCATACCCTATTTTGCCTCCTTATCTCATAAGTTATAATTTAATAACACTGCATGAATGGAGTAATGATTGCCCCCATGTCTTCAACATGGATTTCATGGAATTGAATTTTTCACAAAGTTGCAAAATACCCACAATTAGGCATAAGATTTGGTGTTTTCTTTATTATAGTTTTGCATTGACAACCTTGCTTGGATGTGTGGGATAGGTCAAAGGTAATGCTACAAATATTGTGTCTAAGGATGTTTAGGTGCCCAAAAAGAGGTGGGACATTACATGGTGGTTAATTAATATGAAGCATATGTCTTTTATGAAATGATTGAAGAAGTGGTAATATTGTGAAAGTTTTTGAAAGATAACTTGGGAAAAAGGGTTTTGTTTCATAAAAAATTAGTGACTTTTGCAAAATAAATAAATAAATAAATAAAAATATATAAGCTTGTACCCACCTGATCTACCTACCTACCTAGCTTAGCCTATTAACTACATAGTTGCCCATTATTGACCTCAAATCTACCTTCATGTACCTACCAACTTATCTACCCATCTATTTACATATTACCTACATGTTTACCTACTACCAACCCCAAACCTTTTAATTATCACCTACTTACCATTTCTTGTTGGATGTGACCAAATTGAATGACAAAAGTTCATTTTTCATCCATCTTTTCATCCAAATGTACACCTTAATAATAAATAGATAGTCACATTTACAATTACAAATTAATACATAAACTCAACAATACACATAACAATCACAAAAATAACTTGTTTGTCATTTGTAATTGATTTGATTGACTATGGTTAAAGTTGACATGAGCAACGAGTACTTGAATAATGAATTTACTCAATACCTTGACCACACATGCATTTGACATTAGCTCGTAGCACCATACTCACTATAGTAGAATGAGATGATGAAATGTTAAAACCAAGCTTTAATTGAATGCATCTACAACTAGGGAAAGGCAATTAAGACTACATCATATTTTCTCAACAAATTTAGGTCACATGTCCATGATGGGAAGACCCCATTTGAACTTTGAAAAGGGCAAAAACCATTTATCAATCACCTTTGAATGCTTGGAAGTCTAGCATATGTGCACATTTTCAAAGGTCTTAGAAAAAATTTGGATTCCAAAAGTTTGAAAGTTGTTTTTGTTGGTTAATATACACATTCAAAATCTTATCTCTTTTGGGACAATAACCATAAGCAAATTATTGTCAATATATATTTTTTATGAATCTTCTACACCTAATGACAATCTAGTTGCTAAAGTTTGTCTTTGGACTTTTTTTAAAGGCTCACAATGTTTGCCTATGGCTAGAATGAACCAACACCCATGAACACATTAGTTGGCCATTCTATCCATAGGATGAGTTGTATTTTTTCATATGATTCTCAAGCTTCCTTAACCAACATTGTAACATATTAATCAACATTTTTTGGCTACTAACTTTTGATTTTATTTTGGGTGTTTTTTTTTCAATCTTGATTTCCATACTACCTTCCCACCTAGCTACCCTTCTCAAATATCTACCTTGGTGACCTACATTTTGGTTCTACCTACCAAGTAATTCTCACCTCCCCCTCCTTACCCACTTTACTCATCTGTCCTCTATCATTTCTTGGCTAAATCTCTACCTTCAAGTCAAACCTCTATCTCTTCTTGACTAAACTTCTACCTTTTGGCAATTTAATTTTTTTATTTTTATAGTTAAGCATGTATTTTTATACAAATTTTTTATCTTTTTTTGGCTAAACCTTTATTTTCCTAGCTAAACCTTTAATTTTTGGCATAATTTTTATTTCTTCTTGGCTAAACTTTTTTTTTTAGCAAAACCTTTATATCTTCCTAAGCAAACCTCCACATTTTTGCAAAATCTCTATCTTTTCTTGGTAAAACTTTTTATATCTTCATAACTAATTTTTTTTGGGCAAAACCTCCATCTTTGACTAGTTAAATCTCTATCTTTTGGCTACCTTTTGGCAAACCCATAATTTCTTCTTGGGAAAACTTTTAAATCTCAACAAAACCTTTATTTCTTCTTGATAAAACCTTTATATTTTCATAACTTACCTTTGATCTTTTGACAAAATCTCTATCTCTTCTTGGTTAAACCTTTTCCTTTTAGTAAAACCTTTATCTTTTCTTAGCAAAACTTGTATTTATTCCTAGCTAAATCTCAACCTCTTGACAAAATGTTTTTACTTCTTAGTTAAATTTCTATTTTTCAATGTTTAATAAACCTTTCTACCAACTTGAGGTGGGTATTATCAATTGGTCAAATTTGTAGCAAGCTAAAAAAATCTCTTTATGTGGGCATCATATTACCTTAGATTTTGTGTCATTATGAATAAAATATTGTAATTTAACTAGGGGTATGGTAAATCTTTTTCCATGCTCATTTGTAGTAATCAAGTTTACATCAAATTAAAATATTACATTTTGTTAATACATCTTTAGTTTAAGCCTACTAATACAATGACTAAGAATTTTGGAATATACCCTTAATGCAAGTATTGTATTGATGAATATCTATGCCTTATGCTTGATACCTATAGTTTTAAAGGCTCATATTATCATTTGAAGTGTAAAGGTAATTGGTGTGAATTGGACAACATTATTATAATATTAAGTAACGTATTCGAAAGACCAAATATTATGTCATTTTATTATGTATATGAAAATAAACTTAAGGTGGTTTTGTCTTTTTATGTATGTAATAATCAATGTTAATTTTGGGCAAATTTGCACACTATGGCAATAAAATTGCACCTAAATTTACGAATTAGACAAATGTAATTGCAATATTGCCAAACTTTTATTTCACTTTCTAACCTTTAGCCAATTTCGACTTTTTCCTCTTCCTCAAATTTGGTTTAACTTTAGTCCACCTACTTGAAAAAAGGGGGAAAAAAACCCTCCTAGTAATTAACATTTGTAACAACCATTGATTGATTATTTCACCCAATATATTAGATTTTTTACAATTTTTAAATTATACATATAAATAATAACAATATAAGTTAATACAAACAAGATCATGATATTTGGATATTTTGAGGAAAATCTAATTATGGAAATTTCAAACTAACATATATTTTTAATCCAAATCCTCGACCTATATGTTTATTAAATGATCCTTTCACAATGAAGTTTTATAATTTATTTTAATATAATTTAATTAAAATAAATTGAATATGTTGAATACAAATAATAATTGACAAACATGTACATGTATTTTTATAACATGAATTTTGAATATGATTGTGATATCTTAATACCTTAATAGTTTTGACATTAATTATATGATTTATTAAGTATGTTCAAATTTTCAATAGATATTTTTTTTCAAAAACCTAGATTTTGTGGCGGAAATTAATGAGTTTTTGACAATCTATTGAAAATATTTCATCCTTGACCAAATTTAATTATTTATTTGACAAACATGTGTTTCAAGTTGCCTATACTATAATATATATGAAATTTCAAAGAAAAAAAAACATAAACATGCATATGTAGTAAACCTAACCATTTTATCTTACTCCACATGATATGATAATAAAAATATATTAATAAATGTTTGAAAATTAATCAATAGCATTCAATATTCTTTTGATTATTCAATATTATTTAGATTTATTGATATTAATAATTGAAAGATGAAATTTGAATCATATTATTGAATATTCATTTTTTCCATAATTGATCAATATTTACATGAATAATTCAATAATCAATATACATAACAATGACATTAATAATAAATAAATAAATAATTAATTATTTTTTGATATGTTGAATATTCAAATAGTTCAAATTGTTATTCAATGATTCCCAACTATGAGTCAAAACATTATTAAACCATTTTGGTGCACTACACACCTACCTACTCAGTGTTCCATTGAAACACCCTACAATCATTGAAGATGATAAAAATAACCGAATGCAAGTATTGGATGGCATTATCATAATGGATTTAAGCACTATCTAAGGTCTTGATGAAAATATATGTTAACCCCTGAATGTGGGTATTGCTCTTGGGCTCAATATTCCAATGAATCAATTTTGATTTTCGCCCATTTAATGCATATTGTACAATTAGGGATATTTAATTTCTTGGGCTAAAATGAATATAAGTGTTTTTGGGAGGCTAGGGAATTGTGCTATGTTTTTTTAATACTAAACATTTCTTGCTAGCCATTCTTTACACATTAAATAGAATTAAAACATAAAGTATTTAGGTAGGATCTAAGGGTTTTGCTCAATAGATTTATATAGAGTAAGCTCAGTTCATTTATTCTCTTTTGAAGGGAAGTGGAAACATATCTCAATATGAAAGGTGAGATCAATATTTCTTTTTCTTCCATATAGTTTTCTATTATAATAACTTTGATGATTTTCTTATAATAACACAAAAATCATTTATTTTGAGATTTTTATACCAATTTTATTTATTAAAGTAATTGCCACCAATTCATTTGCCATTTTAGAGTTGAATAGTTTGATATTTTGCAAGATTAAGGTTTGTAGATATGTGAAGGTAATCCAAGTTTAACTATGTTTCCAATTTATCATATGTGGAGATCGATTGCTAAATTCATAATAATTGGGCTTCAATATGAAAGGTGGGGTATTACACTTGATCTTTGAAGAAGCACATTGAAGGTTGGATCTTTTTGAAGGAGAATAAAGACAACTTTCAATATAAAAGGTAATGGTAACTTTTACTATTTGTTTCATTAAAGGATTTTAATTTCATGATTAACATGTGTATATAATTTCTTCTTTCTCAAAATATTGTCACCAATGCACATACCACTTGCAGGGCTTAGGTTGTGTATTGGTATGGAAGATTAAAATTTGCATAAATGTGAGGATAATGCATGTTTAACTATGATATTTATGAAAATATATTGGTTTTTATATTAAGGTCATAATATTGAGCCTCATTAGGAAAGGTGGGGTGGTATTCTTGCAAATCAAAGAAACACATTGCGTGTTGGATCCAAATTGCAAAACTATGAGAACAACTTTCAATTAAAATAGTAATAATAAAAGTTCTGATTTTTTTAAGTAAAGGTTTTAATTTCATGAAGTTTCAATTTTTTCTTGAATTAATTTCGCATAAATTTTTATTTAAAAAAATTTCTACATTTCCATATGATTTTTTGTTTATTAGAATGATTGTTGGCATTGTATATCTCAATTATAAGGTTTTAATTGTGTATTGGTGTAGAGATTTAGGGCAAATAACAAGTTGCAAAGTTGGGTTTTAGAAATTGTGGTTGTCATGGACCCCTTGTCATGTCCCTTTTCACAATTTTAATTTCACGGAGATTTTGAGGGAAGTTGTACTTAGTATAGTGTGGTTTCTTTTAACACATCCAATAATAATGCCAACTTAAAAAATCCCCTATGGAAAAGAAAATAAAATAAAAAATGCACTCCATCCATCCATTTTCAAGGGATTCTTTGGTTAACTTAGTTTTCATGAATTGAATGTATTGTTAAAACAAACAAGGAAGTTGAACAAGTGAGGTGCAAAGTTTGTACTATTATTGAAATGAAAGTTCAAAGTTCAAGTTGTGCCAAAGTTAGATTTTTTGCAAAAACATGTATGACATATGAAATAAAAGGTGACATAACTACGTGAAGTTCCAATTGGCATTTGGTACTACTAAAATAATTATCAATACAAAAAATTCAACTCCAAATAATGATAATGAAAAGTTATAAAACTATTCTCAAACCTTAACAAAGATTTGACAAAAAAGGTGACCAAATTTGACATTTTATCCATTATCCCTTAAAGGGCAAACTAGTTATGAACATGGAGTTAATCCAAAACCTTTCCAAATTTTTTTAAGTCCAAAAGGGTGTGATCACAATCAAACGAGTCAATGGTGATGAAGGATTCAAGGACAACAATCCTTTTTGTGATCATTTTCACTTTCTTATACTCAAGGACAACAGTCTTTTTTGTGATCATTTTCACTTTCTCATAGAAAGGACTTTTGGGATGAAATCTTTTGCAATACATTACTAAAAATTCATATTTTTTTTCAATACATCACATTTTTTGTATTAACTTTTCATGAATAATTAAGAATTCTTTTTAAATGTACAAATTCTACCGAATTCTACATTTCATTTTGAAAAATTATTTTAATTTCAAATTGTATGAAAATATGCTAATTATTTAATTTTTTTTTTCATATATGTATATATATTAGATGTCATGTACATTACACGCCATTTACATATGGTAAAGGACTTTTGCAATTTTAAAATTATGTTCAATAGATTTTTAATTTTAAAAATTTTAAAATCTCACAACTTTTTAATTGTGAGTGTTTTTTGAATGTGGATGTTCAATTAACATCATCCCGATTTTTTTCTCATCAAAATTCCTTTATAAAAAAAGTCTTTAACTTAGTAATTTACAAAATTGATTACTTTTGATGCAATTGTTGTTCAAGTTCAAAGGTCCTTTATTAAAACCAAAACCCATAATAATTTCTTTTTGATTTTGATTTTTTGAATTCTTCAACACTCATATTAGTCATTTAGCACCAAATTCCATGATTAACATGGCATTAAAGTGGCACCACAAAAATATCCCTAACAAAATTACAATTTTTATAGAGTTTGGACAACCACTCGATGTGCTTTTTGGTTTGTTTGATTGTGACTACACCCAAAAATGTTCCTTTTTGGCATCAAGGTGACAATTTTATTAAAGCATTATAAATTGCATTTGTGATGCAATGTTAGAAAAAACTTTTAATTGTGTCTATTGATGAAGTTTCAACTATCGACCATCAATTTTGAATTTTGTACCTAAATGGCCATTAATATCTAATATGGAGGAAGGTGTCCATTTGATTAACTTTGGAAAAGATCTTGAGATGGGCAATATTTAATAACAACTTTTCAATCATTTTTGGTGCATTGTTGAGGTATGAAAATGTGACACAATATGATCTTGAAGAAGATTTTTTTTGCTTTGGTGCCAATAGTGCCAATGAAATGGTTGCATTCGAAGGGAACCACAAGAGTGCATTTGTGGAGGACATGGCAATGATTTATGTGGTTCAATGTTCATATTGTAATGCAACAAGCAAATCTTGCAATTTAAATTCTTTTGTTATTTGCCATGACTTTTAGGATTGAAGGATTGCTACAAGCCAAGTATTCACATTTCACTAGTTTCCTTGGCATATCTTGAAGTTGTAGAAGGTTGCAAAGGTTTTTAAAACCAAGGGGTTCAAAATCTTTTAGAATGTCAAAAATCCATTGGTTGAATATGGTGTCATCACTTAAAATAGTGAATTGTGTATAATAGTATGGTGCTTTCAAAAAGCAACCAACATCTCTTACAACCAACTTACACACACAAATCTGGAAAGTTTTCTTAAGTTGGACATCATGTTTGCACTAGACTATTTGATGCCACTTTTTAAAACAATCTATGTGTTGATAAAATTTGTTCAAGTAAAGGACATTTATAGATATGATTCATAATTGTTAAATGCAATTAAAACAAATCCAAAGTCCTATAAATATACATAGATTTTTTATGAAAAAATACTTGGATAACACTTTCACATCATTCAACAAGATTTGTGACCAAACTTTGAATGTGATGTAATTTGTGATTGGTAGGCCTAACAATAGGGGGTGATTTCTTGGCTTATGACTCTTTGGACCTTTAATTTGTTAATACAAAAGTAATTACATCAATTGAATATCTAGAAATGATTTTCAATTGGTTGTAAGTTGGTTGAAAATATAGTTATACATAGAAATACAAAAAGTTTAACATAAGAATTGACATACCCCTAATTTTGTCAAGAAGTTTTGATGGTAAAAAAACTCTTTGATTCTCAATTTTAGAATATAATGTGAACCCAATGCATATTCCCTAATTCCCCAACAAGAAAAAGGGTTTGAAATGGGATTAAAATGAACTCCTAAGTTGAAATCACAAGTGTGTCAAATTACACAAACAAAACAAGAGAGGTGTAGTTAGTTCTACATGAATGAACCACAAACTAATTAGAATTCACAAGAGTCATACTGGCTTGGACTTGGG
>Ga0209208_10001777_pt1 | contig 30765 bp, 27 predicted proteins | sample S1TSphfallax_3_FD_187694 | JGI IMG/M metagenome (GOLD analysis project Ga0209208, IMG submission 187694) | Host-associated microbial communities from peat moss isolated from Minnesota, USA - S1T2_Fd - Sphagnum fallax MG (SPAdes) (version 2) | ecosystem: Host-associated > Plants > Peat moss >...
TTTTCCCCCCCCCCCCCTCTCTTTCTTTTGTTTCTCTCTTGACCTTTGGAATTAACGAAGGAAGTTGTTTGTAGAGAATTTCGCTGAGAAGTCTAGTGTTGAAGCTGTGCAATTCTTTCTTGTTTTCAGCCGGCTAGGCAAGTTCCTGAGGAATCGGTCCAGCAAGAGAATCGGATCATCTGGAAGATGATTCTATCATAAGGGAGTTCTGAGATTCGGTCACAGTAAGTCTTGGTATCTGGTGGCTGCTGCTGAGAGACGAGAGTACGGGCTTCTTTAGAAATCTGCTGAGAATTGGAAAGAGCTTTGAACAGAGGCTTCAGATTCTGTAGACCTGCGGGAGAGGATTTGTTCGAGATCTAGACCATGGGATCGTTGTCTTTGCTGACGCTGAGCTCGCCCAAACGGGCTCACCCGCACAACTGCGGATGCGGCGGCGCAGAGAGTGCTGAGAGTGGGAGTGCATTCTCCAGTCCTTACGCCAGTGCTCCATCTAGTCCTCGACGCGCTTGTTTCTTCAGGGAAGAAGTGGAGGAAGCACCTCTGGGTGAGGTCCGTGCCGCTATTCCCTTCATGTGGGAACACGTCCCGGGGATTCCTATACACGGTGACCATCTACTTAGCTTTGCGGAACTAGGTCGAGAGAAGGAGGATGGAGCTCACCTTGCACGGCAAGAAAACAGCTTCAAGCATCTGGCAGAAGAAGGTACTTGCCAGGTTGAAGAAGCTGCAGCAGCGGGATCGGATGTTTGTGCAAATGGAGATTCTGACGATGTTGTCTTCGAGGACTCGCCTTCTTCAGAATCAGAAGAAGAGTTCGATTTCGGTGCGAAGCTCGGGACCACGAAAGAAGAGAATTCGATCATGTCGTCTACAGCCGAAGAGCTTTTCCTCAAGGGTCGTATGCTACCACTCAGTTTGCCTCCGCGACTCCAGAGCCTGAAGCACGTCTCGTTGCAGACATCGGATTCGTCACGCTCAGACTCGTCCTCCTCCGCCGACTCCAGTAGCTGTGGCTCATTTCATCAAGGAAGAAGCAGCGCCGCTTCTTCTTTTTCTTCTTCTTCGCCGAAATCGCCTCGCGGAAGCAGTCTTTCCGGTTCCAGATTTCTGGCCCTTTTCGGGTTCTCCCGAACTCCTCGGGAAACAGCGGATGTGGAGAACATGATGAAGGAGAGCGCGGGGAGAAACGCTGAAAGAATTGGACATAAGCGTCGGAAATCAAGATCGCTTTCTCCATCGCGTTATCTCTTTGACACCAATCGCGGGGAGTCCTCCTCCTCCTCCTCCTCCTCCTCCTCTTCGTCGTCCTCTTCTAAGGAGTCTGAAGTTCAAGCTCAACAAACAAGCTTGGATTTGTCATTCACCGACTTAGCCCTTTATCCTGTCGACCAGGTCTCAATCTTACAAGGACTCAACGATATCTGGCCACAACTATACAAGGAAGAGAAGGAGAAGAAGAAGGATCAATGTGTTGACAGTGGAGGTCTTCTTCCTCACACAGACAGCTCCAATGTCGAGTCTGCAAACAACATGGGTCAGGTCATCTCCTTGCTGGCAAGCTCAGAGACTTGTCTCCCATCACTATCTCCAATCCCTGAAGTTGACAAATCCTCTGACATGATCAATAAAAATCAAGACATTGACGAGAATCAGGGCAAGAATCAAAACACCAATGAGAATCAAGACAAGAATCAGGACAAGCATCAGGACAAGAATCAAGACATCAATGAGAATCAGGACTGTGCAACAAGAACTGCAAGCTTGAAGGAGTCTACTGGTGAGAGATCGGATTCAAGACTGGTTTGGTTCACTCGGTTTCCATTTCTTACACGAAAGCTCAAGTCATCCTCAAGGTTTGTTGAGCTCCTCTGTCCTCACCCCTAGCTCAATGTCTTTCAGATTCCACACTTAGATTTTCTTCCCTGTTTGTATTGCAACCCTAAACTGGTAAAAGCTTGATGATAATCAATGGTTGTTTCCAAACTCAATTGCAAGAAAAGCAAGAACAAAGGTCACAGAAGAGGGCACAAGAAAGATGTTAGTTTTGAGATCAATTCCATTTTGATCTTCAAATCTCTTGATTGGATTTCATGAACTAATTTCACGCCTGTGACAACTTGAAGTGAGAGGCTGTAAATTTGCAAGCGAATAATGTTTTGGAATGTTGATATAGTACTCCTTGAATGCTGTTTGAAACCAAGTGAAGCATTGAATGAGAAATGTGCAGTGGTGACAACCATAGCCACATTCTAGTCCTCAGTAGCAAAATTTGCAAAAGACCCTAGAAGAATTTTGTAGCATATGACATCATGTAGGGTCATGTATTTGAAACACATTGAAATGGTTATAGATGGTTGCTAACTCCATGTAGGATGGGTAATTGGTTGAATGTCAGTCCAACACCGTTATCGATTTTGCAATGAAGACAACTCTGGAAAAAGTTGTCTGAGCATTGGCAATGCTGCTATTGCTTTATCTGTGGCTGTTGTCATCATGGATGCTTACAATTTCTTTTCGGTCTTAATGGGAATCCTGCATGTTTTTCCTCATGTGAAAATTGACTTGAGTTGTTTCTTTTCACTCTTTTCCAGATCTGCTGTGGCTCCCCATGATTTGCGCATCAAACCATTCATGTTTAATCGTCTGAGGCAAACTTTTTTCAGAGGATGCATTGGACTCACACCCACAACAGATGAGCAGGAATTTGCAGGCATTCAAAACATGAGTACTCAAAAACTTTTGTAAGTGTTTTTAGGCACAGAAAGTAATAACAGATCAACATAATCAAAATCCATCTTCAGTCCTCAGTCAAATTTCTGGAGGCAAGTAAGTAGTCTGAGAAATGATCTGAGGTGTCTAGATCTAGTTTAATTGACCATTGGGTTTTTCAGATGTACATGTTTGTATTGTACATTGAAGAAAGACGTCTCTATATCAGTGAGAAACAGTTGAAGAAACTATGGAGATATGTTCTTCATATGAAAAATTGATTCAAGGTACCTGAATGGAAGGACCTAGGAAATGGATTGTAAATCATTACTTTCAGGTATTATATGCACTCCTATTAGATGTCTGTATTGCAGCTTATTTCTTGCCGTGGTTTTTTTTTGGAGTGGACGCTTCTTTTGTCTAATTGCACATGATTTGTTTGTTACTACACTTGCTCCTTACTGAAATTCTCAATTGCTCCCTAGTAGTAGTGTTTGCACAATTCTTGAGTCCTTGAAAGATACATAGATTTTCCCATTATGTCATTTTTTTGTAGAAACCCAGAATCCCATTAAATTTTGTGAAGACTGCCTTTGGGGAATTGAGAGCAATTGGCTCCTTTGCTTTTCACTGTATTAAAGCAGATACTTACTTGACAATTTTCTTCCTCTGTTTGGCAAATCTATAACTTCAGTGTTCAACTTAAATTAACAAATGCAAAAAAAATTCAAAGAAAACCATTTTGGATCCAACTAAACAAAAACATAATGACAAGTCCAAAATTCAAATTAGTTTCTATCATTCGTAATGTCAAGAACCACTATCTATTAGTATAATGCTATATGTGCAAGTTTGATCTGGCACCATATATACTAGATAAGTTATTAAAAATGGTGCCAAGTTTCTAGTTAGGTTTGGAAGAATGTATCTTCTTTCTTAAGGTTCATTGACAAATCCCTAAGTTTTTTCGAAGGCTTAGGGCATGAACCTTTTGAAAGGCAACAACAAAAAGAAGATAGAAATCTTTGAAAGATAGTTGTGCAAAAAGTTCGGGATAAGGAATAGGATAATGTGACAAGTTCACAAGCATCTCATAGACAAGTCATTTGCACAAGTGAAACAATGCAAATGATTAGTGGAAATGGAGACAATTTTGGGTTGTGGACTTTTCTTGGACTCATATGTTTTAAGACTTGCAAGTGGGAATCCAAAATTTCAAATTATGAATCTCAAAACTTTGCATGTTCATAATTTTTTCATATGAACTCTAATTGCAGAGCTTCCAACTACAAAGTTGTATTCTTCAATGAAATAATTTTAACACCATGTTACACACTTCCATTGAAGGTCATTTGATTCTTGATTTTTTTATTACAATGGTCATAAGTTCTAATTCTTGACTTTGTTTTATCATAATTTTTATAAAATAACTCCAGTTGAATAATGCAAACTCTTTCAATATAAGTTTTAATAGTTTTCCAATGGTTTAAAAAACCAACATTTACCTTTACATTTTTGTCTCAAAGATTTGAAACAACCCAAAACTCTTAACTCCCAGAATGGGAGTTCATCTTGAGAATTTTGAAAATGCTTCCTTTTCACTCCTCTAATGTTTGAGGCATGTTTTTCATCTTAGTTTGTTTTCAACTTATTTCCTTTTCCTTATGCTCCAACTTTGATTATGAGCCCAAGACTAAGGTTGTGAGATTCATATTTTACTTACCCAAACCTTAAGTAACATAGAATTCAATAGATAAAAGCTTAGGGGCACAAAAATTTAAACACACATGAGTAATGAAACTTAGGAATTATAGGGTACATAATATATACCATCAGGATTATGGGGGATTCTAACTATGTCAATCTTTAGTTATGTAATTATGATGACAATCTTGGGAAAACATTATTTTCAAAATTAGGTATGTAGTTGTGATGGACATAGAAAGGAAAAGGGGGAAACACCAATCATACTTAATAAACAATGAAAATGAGTTTCCAAGTGTGAAGTTGTATGTGCATAGTTGGTGAGTATGTGTGTAAGATATTTCAAATATTATCTTACATTTTTTATTGAAATATTTTTGTATGTGTATTGTGCATAAATGTTGTTTTTACCTCAATATAATGTTCCAAGGCATATGAAGCATGTGTGGCAAAGTTTCAATATTGCAACTAATGTTATGAATGGCCATGTCTTCTCAAAACACTAAAACAAGTTTTGTTCAAAAATCAACAACTAAACCAATTTTAGACCATTCAACTTTGAAGGAAGAGCAATTTGTTATATATTTGGATAAAATGCCAAGTGTTTTGCAAACTTGTCCTTATATATTTTTACACATCCCAAAACCAAAGCTTTCAAATGGCCATGTTTTGCAAATTCAGAAATTTTTGCAACACATGTCCAAAAATAAAAATACACCTCTTCGCTTTCTTATAAATGAAGGCAAAATATGTAAGCCTTATTGACTAAATTGCAAATGAACACAAATGCAAATAGTCGATTTTGGTATCAAAAAGTTGCTTCTATGTATCCCTATTAAACATGAAACATTAAATAACCATTAATGAATGTTGTTTAGGCTTGTTCATTTACAAGCCTTACATATATCATTAACTTACTTTTGGGTGCTAATGAAAAAGAATGTTATACTTTAAATTTATCTTATAACTACGTCAATGTTAATCAAACTCTAAAATAAAACCACACAACTTTGTGCAAAGCGTCACACTAACAAACAATTCACTATTTTGGACCTTTAGGTTGACCACATTACCATTTTTGGATAACTTTGTGATATATGTTTAACCTTTGTCACAATCTTGTTTATTAATTTTGGCTTTTCATCATTCATGTTATGTGAAAGGTGCAAGTTTATGTAAGTATTCAAATTAAATAGATTTTTGTAGAAATTTTGATCAATGTGATAAATCATTTTTTTTTTCACACATTCTTTATTTATGATGTTCACTTTATGAAGAAGAATTTAACTTTTTAAAACTAATGATAGAATTTTAAATAGATTCTTCCTTTAGAAAATGATTTGTAAGTTTAATTTTGCTTAATTATCATGGGGAAAAAACATGTGCCAATTGGAACTTGTAATGTGGTTTAAATTTTGCATGGAACAACTTGGATACTTTCTAATAAAAATGGTTAATTTGGGTTGGTCATTCTAGTGTATTTATAATAAAAGTAATTAGCATTGGAAACTTCTATTGGAAATTTCAAGACTTTATTTCAAGTGTGATTTCTCTTCATTCCAAAATCTTAGGTTTAGATATTCTATTGTACATTTCTTACATTTATGCCTTGAATTTTTATTTTATTTTTAGAGTTGAAAGATGAAATATAAGTATGTATGTATGTCAAATAAATATCTAAAAACATACCAGTTATATATTAACAACCATATGTTTCCTCATTCACCTACATGCAAAGTCTACTAACAAGTAAATAAATGATATTTGCAACCTATCATAACCTCTCTAAACAATCAACAAAATTTACATGCTAAATATTATACATGCATGTTAAATTTTGCATAAATTAATTAAAATAAAATGTGACCAAAAAAATGAAACAAATAAAAATTGCAATCCTTAATGAAAAATATCATAATGAAGTACTTATATAATACTCATTTATACAGTCAAACCTAGTACAACATTTAACCAAAATATTTTTTAACACATTGTTTCCGTTTGACCACAAATGCCAATCATTTAAACAATTGGAACCCCTATCAATTATAATTTAATGGTACTCAAAAAATAATAATAGAATATTAACTAATGTGACTTATGCTATTGGCCCCAGTGTGAACATGACTATATAATCGTTCCAAGTGTGAATATTACTTTCACTGAATTAAATAGTAAAAAAAGAAATTTTGAATTTAAATAACTTTTTGGTGAATAAAACTATTCAAAATTCAACATCTCTGAATCACTTTAGGTTTTAAAATTACAAAATCACCTCCAAGAAATCACATTCATGAAGGACAAGAAGTTTGAAAGCTTGCCCCAATTTCCCTAAAGTTCTTAGTTTTGATTTTATTGAATTTTTAATGACAAAAATATTCATTTTTCAATAACCAAGCACCATAGGTCTAAACATTACAAAACCACTTCGATGCACTCCTTCTCATCAAGGGCTTTCTAATGTTACTAAAAGCATGATGGGGGCAATGTAGTTTGGAAGATCTCAACATGGCAAACAAACAATCAACCTTCTTTAATAAATATAGTGTGGCTTGTGCCATTGGCCCAATTGTTACCACGTCCTCAACTGATTTTTCCTTCCAAAACAAGGTTTTTTGGAATTTATTTGAATTTTCAGCGACACAAATCATTTTTAAATCAATATAACCCACATTTTAAATCCAAATCTTATCAAATAAATTTCATCAAATCCTGCTCATCAAGATCTTTCCAACAACACCAAAGGCACGCTCCAATTCCTCCAAAATTTTCAGCTAGGATTTAACTTAATTTTCAGTGAAAAAATCATTCAATATTCAAGAACTTTTGCATTGCAAGTCCAAACACCATGGAACAAAGCCGGTGCACCCCTCCTCCTTGAGAGCTTTCCAAAGAGACCAAGAATGTTATTTGTAGCATCTTGGTTTGGTGGATCTCATCAGTACAAACAAAACAAAACAAACATGCTACCTTCTTTCATAGATAGATGTTCAATAACTATTTGTACTTAAGACCTTACCAAACAAACAATTCATCGAGTAATGGTTCTCCTCTTTAACCATTTGAGGGTTTTAATAGGGTTGGGCAATTGTATACATCTAATGAAGAAACTTCAATTTAGGTTCTAAAAAATAAACTAAAATTGGTGCAATTTCATTTTGGTTCTACACATAAATGAAACAAGGAATCTAGTTTCATGTATAGTTCTCAAAAACAAATTCCAATTTGAGTTTTGATTCTAATTTTCAAACTCAAACCTAAACCATCAATTAACAGTTAGATAGTTTCAATTTTCATCTTTTTTCAAAGACATGTATTTCAGTTCCAGTTTCATTTTCACAAATTAACAAAACCAAAAACCCAATTTTGGGTTTGTTGTTAGATAATAAATTTGGATTTTAATTTTAATTCTAAAAATTAGACCAATTTATGATTCAATTTTAACTAATGAAAATTTAAATTCATAGTTTGGACCCAACAAAGTAGGTTCTTGCTAAACATTGGTTTTTACAATGTTGTGAAGGTATCTAGTCCATAAGGTTAAATACAGATATTCAAGTTCTTTTTTTTGGGATTGGAATTAAAGTTGTCACCCTTTTATTGGAATTGGTGAAACCTAAAAAGAACGAGAATCAATTGTTCCCAAATGTCAAGGCTTATTACTATAATCAAATTATTTATAATTACATAAACAAAAAGCACCTTATAGCATGAAAGTGATGATAATGGAGAGTTTAAACTCTTTGCTACCTATCCAATCAAATTTAAACTATAGGTTGTAAGGGATCAACACATTTCGATTTCGCACAATTTCACTAGTTACAAAACTTGGCCCCAACTCTCATGAAATTGCATCTCATAGAAATAATATGAAACATATCCCCCACACATAGAGTAGCTCAAGAGGTTGAACAAAACAAAAAACCCAAAACATTCTAACACATCACATAACTTGAAACTCCTAATTCACGTGACATTTGTTCCAAGATAGGTAAGGTAAAACATAGCCCACACATATTGAAACTAAGGAAGTTGGACAAAGAAGAAACAATAATCGAAACAAATCGCCAACAAAGTTTCCCATAGCACACCAAATCTCCAAAATAGAATTTCTCTTTGGAATTCTTACTATTGTGGGTACTCCCTTTCAAAATCACAAAACCAATACTTCTTCCACAAAATCCAAAATCACCCATACATATCACTACTTTAAAATTCCACTCTAACTATTGTCAAAAATCTTTAAGGTGCTTCATCATTTCCTTTAATGTGACCCTTAAACACTACCGCTACATCTATCTCCTTTCCTTTGACGATTTTGGTGCAACAAAAAAGCATAACTCCAAAGGTAAAACAATTAGTAACCATAAAGCATTATTCCCATGTCATTCTTTTAATGTTCCTAAACTTTAACCTATGATCTCCATGACCAAGATGACACACACAATCAACCTAGGAAAAATAAACTTAGCTTTGTTGCCCAATGCATATCCGTAATGCCAAATATATATTACAAAGCTTTTCGTTCCATAACTCACATCCTCCAAACATAGTGTAGCAATAGTTCACATTCATCTAGATATCTCCAACATCAAAACTACCAAATGTAAATCATTGCCAAGCGCCATCAAAATGCAAAGTCACAATAACAACACCATCCCCCGTTATCTACAAGAAAAAACAGATCAAAGAAAAAGCAAACCAAACCATACACAAAACCTTTTCCCTTGTCTCCATAAATTGCCAAAAGTTTTGTTGCCTTTTGGCTTTCAATAATTGATGGCACTATTCCATCCAATCAGGGTTTCATCAACTTTAAATCTATGTCACATTGGCACAAGAACCAAACTATAAAACTAGTCTGTGGCAAAATTAAAACCAAAATTAAAATTATCAAAAAATGTTTTTCAACACATTAGAGTTATCCTTAAAGTCACACATGGTCCAACCCTTTTTTATACTCTTTTCATTTTGTCATCACTTTTTGTTGTTGTTATCCATAAAATCTTTTTTAAATGATTAAAACCTAACATGAAATTGCTAAAGATTATTACGATTTACATTTAATGCAATTATGTTCATAGTCATCCTTTGGCTGCTTATTTCAAGATTTATATTAGGAATCGCATCCAAAACCAAATTCCTTTTAGCACTTGTGAAAGTGCAAAAACTAATTTGATTATAACTATGACACCCAATGCAAATTAATTAAACAATTTAATGTTCACCTAATCATTTCAACTTGTTTTGGACCGTAATGAGCAATTCCATCCTTGGTCTAAAATATTTCATGAATAACTTTATTGTCAAGTTCTTTAAGTAAGTTGAATTTTTTTTTTCCAACAATTGATAAATAAGCTAAACTTTACGGTTAATATAAATTTTAATTAATTGTTGAACTCCATACCCCTTATTTTAACTTGTCATAAAACTTTGTAACTATTCAATCTCTAGCATTGGGGAATGTGTAACAAGTTAGTAAATGGAACCCAATTCAATTTTCAAATCAAGCTCAAAGGTTCTTGAATTTGCTCAAAATAGAACCAAAGGGTTTTTTAATTGAAAAAAACCAAGCTAAAGCCCTCACTTGAAGAACTTCTAAATAAATTTTAAAATGTCATTTTAAAATTTTAAATTGTGTTTAGATTCATTATAGAGTATAGTAGCTTAAGGGATTTCGGCCCCTAAGTAATAATAGGTCTATTTTTATATGAGGGATTTTGGAAGATGATATTTTGGCTTGAAACTTGAGATTAGTTATAGAGTTATAATATCTTGAAGGATTTTGGTTTGTTTTGGAGGATTTTGTTGAAGATTATATTTTTGCATGGTGAAATATTTGAGTTTCCATAATTCTTCTTTTTTTGCCTTAAGATATGTTTTAATGTAAATGGCAAGGCCATAGTGTGATACACCACCTTGTTAAAATAGGAATTGTTCCATGAAGTTCCCTAAAACTGAAACTCATACTTATTAGTTCACAATAAAATCTGGTGAACAAATGAATGAATGAGGGACCAAATGAATGAATGAGGTACCTAACTTACATCCATTCATCCATTGTTGGCCTCCACTCTCTCTCTCTTCTCTCTCCCTCCCTCCCTTTAAACAAGTGTTTCTTTTATTGGCAAATTTTCGACCTCAAAAATATGATTTGGACCTATTTGAAGGATTTTTCATGGAAAAAATAGCCCAAATTCGCTATATTTCGAAAAAAAAAAGATTCCTTATCGCCATATTTTTAATGATTATTGCCAGTAGCCAGCCACGAATTCTTTAGAAGGATTCTGTTTTTTTTTTTTTCTTTGTCCTAATTTCATATCTAGTATGTAACCAAATTTGGCTAAATTATTTTCTGGATGATAGCCACTTTGACTACATCACAAAATCCTTAAAAGAAACCCTAGTGCTTCTTCGACCCCCATCCTTTGTCTGCATCACCAAGACGCCAGCCCTACCTTAGTTTCTTCAGGAAGTCGATGGCGGATGCAAGCACGCCAGTAGCCCCATCCATCTTTCTTCTTAGTTTTTGGCTGGCCTTGATCAGCAGCACTTGCCTGACCTCACACTCTTTCTTTCCATTCTTTGCACTACTACCCACAACCCCATTTTCCTTTCTTCTTGCAAGGACCCACACGCCAAGGACCCTACATTCACGGAGCTCGGGGTACTGGACGAGGAGGGGGAGGGGAAGGAAGGGCGGCTGTTGTTCTTCCTTGTACGCGAATGTTGAGGTATTTTTTGCTGGCAATTCTTTTTTTTGTTTGGGGGGATTTTTGGGTATTAAGTTTCCGGAAGGATGTGGAGTCGAGGTTGAGGAAGGTTGTTTTTTGCTTTCGATCTTTCTGGAAACAAATTTGGTGTGTGTGTGTGTGTCCAGCTTTTGTGGCGTGGGTTGTTAGCGTTTGCAGAAGAGAGAGAGAACTCATATCATCATGGGGTCAAGTGGCATGAATAAATTTGAGTCTGTTGCTTTTGTTTGTTTGTTTGCTGTGGAAAATTTGTAGGTGGGAGAGATTGTCATTAGTGACATGTCTGTGGACAAAGGCATAGAGAAGACTTTGGGTCCCCTTTGAGCTTTGGATTTTTTTCTTAGAGGTGGGTGAAATGACACCTCCTTTCTGCTGCATCTAAGACATGAAACTGGGTTCTGGAGTTGCATTTCATGGTGGAGGAATTTGTCTACTATAAAATCTGTGATGACAGTCTTCTAATGTAATTCCTCCCCCTACATAGGTCTCACTATGCTGATTTTAGGGTTATGATGAAATTGCAGATATAGCATGGTAGTACTCAATAACCTTATGATCTGGTAGACATTTTTATGATTTTTTCTGCTACACATATTGGATCTGTGTAGTGAAAAGTATTGGCAGCTTGAAGATCATCTGAAGTATCTCCAGGGTTTAGAATAACACTCCATCTAGAAGCAAAAGTGAGTGGTGTCCACTGTTTCTATTTGATGGGTTAGCTTGAGGACATGAGCTTTATGTCTCAAATGGTTGCAACATGGGAGGGGATCACTTTGAGGGTTCATTTTGCTGTGGTATGAAATATGTTAGAAAAAAACACTTTCATATACTTCATGCCACTCCCAGATGTTGAACATGGAGGTGAGAAACTGAGCCATTCGGTTTAATCTGCTGCAGGTTTCTGGTTTGATGGGCAATAATGACTTCTGAATTGCTGATCAAGAGCTCAAAATAAGGATTCTCTCTCTTTGGTCCACTGTGCATAATCAAGTGTTATTGTAACTGTTGTAAGTACCTCTTTTTCTTTCCAGTTGCAGGATATGGTTGTTGCGGTAAATACACTATGCAGTTTATGCTTGGAATGTCATCAACTTCAATTTGGAACTTTCATGTCCTCTATCAGGGTCTTCAAAGATCTCAATGTTTTTTTTCTTATTGTTGTACTTGTTGCAGGAGTTGATTATGGCTGGAGAGATAAGGCCACAGAGTCACCAGTTGTCTTCTTTCAGAAAAGATGACCATCAGTTTCAGATTCTTGTACCAAGTTCCAGACCAAGTGTACCTCAGATCTTTTCTGGATTGCTCCAAATGGTGACTGCAAATCTTTCATCTGCAATCCAACCAGCAAAAAGTTTGAAAACTGAAGTTCTTGAAACAGTAAGCTCGATGATGGCTCAAAGGCCCTTGGTGATTCCATTTCCCAATTTGACTATCAACACTCTTTCAGTATTGCCATCACCCCAAGTCACAGTCACTCCTCAGAATGTTTCATCCTCGAGTCCACAAGTTCCCTCTTCTCAACAAGATGAATCAATGAGTGAGGTAGGTGAAGTCTCAAGCACAGGACCTGCCTTCATTGGCCAGGTTTTCACAATGTGCGATTCTTCCCGGCGTGGCCTCATTGCAGTTAGACCTGCAGACTCTTTGAGAGCCTTGAAGTTCCCTCCCTACTGGCCACCTTTCCTTGCTAAATTTTCATCAAAATGGCTTGAGAAAGCCATGCACATGGTACTGAAGGAGGAGATGACAGATGGTCCTGTGTTTCGATTCTATTTTCGGAAAGATGATGCAGGTGCTTATGTCAAGAACTTAAACCTTGCGGGTGCGATGGTTGGATCATGTCCCCTTGATGTGGCTTACAAGTACTTCAAAGGTAAGCCTTCAATGTTCAAATTTGTGGCAGATGAAACACAGGTAAAAGTGGCAAAGAAGCTCCTGCATAAAGACCGGGGTGCTAGAGTGGCAAAGAAATTCAAAGGAGTTCCAGTTTTCACTGCCCGGAATCTTACCATAGCCATGAGTACATCAAATGGGGTTCGATGGTTCCGACCCTACTTCTTTGATAAGAAGCAACTGGATAGCCTGATTGGCCATTCGGTTGACCACTATTACCAAATGCTCATTCACTCCCGAAGAATCCAACGCCATAGTCAGGTCATTGACAATGGTAGTGATTCTTTTTCAGGTGACCCTATAGAGGATGACCCGGACGGCCTTCTTGATCCACCAGAGGTGCAGGAACTGATGGAGGAAATGGGTCAGGGAGGTGGGGCAATGGAATGGGTGGTACTCAAGGCAGTTGAGGTTCAGGTTCAGGATATGATAGACCAGGTTTTGTTAGGGCATCCATTGAGTCGCCGTTTGGCAGGTCTGCAACCAAAATTTCCTGTCCTTGTAGATTCCTTTGAGCGTCGGGTGGCTGCAGCTGAATCAGAAGTGATAGAGGAATCAAAAGTTAGGTTTTCAAAGTCAGAAATTCCTACATCAAGTGATGAAAACTCACGTCCAGGAAGCTTGGGAGCAGGGGGGATTGGAGGAGGAGAGGAGGATTCAAGCACTTCTGGTAGAGATGATGCAAATTCTGGTGAAGGTGAAGAACATTCCAGAGCACAGAATAATCCTCAATCAAAACTGCCATTCAATCTTTTTGGGCAGAAATGGGTTTCAAGGTTTAACCCATCTGTGGTCTTCAAGAGGAAGGACTCTGGGGATGCAAGGATACTGGAGGAAGATTCTGATTCAGATGTTGAGACAAGTACAAAGGAGGAAGAAGAGGGTTCTGAAAGGCCACAACCGAAGCTCACAATGATGGGCATTGCGATGAGTGGGCCCATGAAGGGGACAAATGATACAGTTCTCCAAGAAGCAATGGCAGCAGCTGCAAAAGACATTGAAGAACGTGTGCGGAAAGGCGAAGGATCTGGCCAGGACCATGGCCCTCTTTTTATTGCAGATCTTGGAGCACCTCAGGAGGTATGGGGCCGGGAAGCTTCTGATCCATCAGGTTGGGATGAGGATGAAACTGATTAGTTATTGGTCAGGTTATTCTGCTGTGATTCTGGTCCACGTTAAGTGTGGCACATGCTTGGAAGTTGGAAGTCCAGTTGTAGATAGTTGGGGATGCAATCAGAAAAACTGCATCTCCCACATCAAAAGACAGTACTTTGTATATTACTGCAGGCCCATCATTTGGCCATTTTCCTTGTCAGGAAGAAAGAAATGAGGTTTCTTTGGGGATTCCAAAAACTCCTCTTCAATAGGGGAAGAGTAAATTTTCTTGGATCTTCATTCTTGATCATGTGTTGCGTATGAGCATCATACTTGGGTACTGAAAAGTTCCCAATGTTACATTCTAATCAATGTCCATAGCTGTTTTTTCTATTGCCTCCCCACTGCCCTGGAAGCAAAAGATGAATTGTTGGGGTGCAGTTATGTGATGTGTAGCATTGATCAAATGAATTCAAGGCCCTAGGCAAGTGACAGAAACTTACCAGTTCATGAGGCCATCATTGAAGAAAATCAGTTGTCCTTCCAAGCAGATTCAAGCTGCTCAGGAGTGACTGAAGATATAAGAGGTGAAGAAGCATTGGCAAATGGTTCAGTTTCACAGCAGCAGATATGGAGGCTTTGAAAGAAGCTTGCATAGGGGAATCAGTTCATGATCATGAAGTGTGGACCTGAAACAGGAGCACTTCTCTGCCCAGAGTAAAGCAGTGTTCTATCTACTATTTCTTCACCCTTTGTATTGATTGCTATGTGATTACAGTTTATAAAGGGAAAATGATGCCTTTGAATGGCAAAGAAGCTTGATTTTTAGTGGACCCTTGACAAAACCCAGACTCGATTATCAGCTTCATATGACCTGTCAGAGGTTTCCCAGTCCAGTTGGAGGGTGCCTTAATCTGTAATGATCATTCCACATGTGGTAGGGTGTGACACCAGAATTGGACACTGCCACCTTGGGTGACACCTTCTTCTGCTCATGCCCCCCATCTGTGAGCCTCTTACAGGGTTACAGGTGCAGTCAGGGTTGCTGTGCTGAGATAGAAAATGGATCATATTTCTTCTGTGCAGATTATGGAAAGGGCAATGTCCGATGTATTGTGCACTTCCATCGGAGCTAAGCACCACCCTTTACAAATCCCTGAACAAGGTGAAGAAAGTTTTGCAACCAGAAGCCAATCTCAAACATTTCTTGTGCCAGATGCAATTCAGATATTCTTGCCCAGAGCATTAATCATTTTGTTTTGCAACATCAACATTCAGAATGTTTGCACTGATTTTCAGTTTGATTTAAATGGAATCAGGACTGATTTTTAAATTATCTTTTGTGCATGTGAGTTTGCAGGGCGGATGCAGACTCTGACCCTGGAGACAAGGCATAACAATTCTCGCAGGTTCGAAGAGATTAGTCAGTTTTTTGTTGACGACTGCAATCCAACAATTATTGGTCTCATAAAGTATATTGTATCACAATTTCACTTTGCATACAAATATGCAATAAAAACAGTAGACAAAAGCAACACCAAAAAATTAATAAAATGCCAAGATGGGAGCAGACAAGATGTGCAGTTATACCACAATGCTATGAGCAGGAACTTTTTATCCTATCCCACAAACTCAATCTTTCCAAATATTCAATTGCCCATTTCCTCCCTTGACAACTCAAGTTGGGCATAAACAAGGGAGTAATTCAACTTTTCATTAGTTTGAAGAGACAGAGTTGTAGTCACATCAAGAATAAATTTGTAATAGCTATGGAAATATCCAAACCTAATGACATCAATCTGAATTTGTCTATGACCAAAAGACCTAAAAGACCTAAAATCACTTTAAAAAATTTGTAGCAATTTTTCATATGTACAACGTTTAACTTCATGCTTGAGCAGTGAAATTCAATCAAACACTGAAGCACCATTAAAGATAGAAAATCATTAAGACTTTTTCAAGAGAAAATCATAAGCTTTACTGCAAATCCCATACACAGAAAATAGCTATGGGAACTACTGAACACCTCTGGTTGTGTCTCGGAAGGAATGGGGGAAGGGGGCATGTCTAGAGGGTTCACATCTTGTTGGTCACAACCACAGTGACCTACCTTCATTTGCAAACACTCAGAGAGAGTCTGTGTATAGGGAAATGATATTATACAATACTGGTAAGGGTTAAGGGCATAGTGGACCCTGCTGATATGTAACTACCGCATATTAATTCTTCTTTGAATGCTGCCAGTGATGGATTGACCAAAGTCATCTCGACTAAACTCATCCCGTGCCTGCTTCTGACTGAAGTGAGGAGAAACTGGCCTTGTAAGTTCTTTAGATGATCTGCAAAAATAAAAATATTGTAATTTTACCATCAACATGTTCAGATCCAAACATACCACCCTTTCAAGATTTCAGCAAAATACAGACTAACACAGGGAGAGTTATTCACAAGTAACATCTAATTGCCCAATTCAGGTACAGTTGGTTTGTACCAGATCAGTGTATTAAGATTTAAGGTTCAAGACTTCAACAGTTATGGTCCAGTACCTTTGGGGAACAAAGGGGGGTGGAAATTGAGGCATGGGTCGTGCAATTGGGACCATCTCCCTCCGCATTGCCTTGATGAATTTCTCTTCTTCTGCCTGCATAAAATGACTAGCAGCATGCTTAGCAAAGAGAATAGAATCAAGGGTGCTTGTAAATGTCTATAGCTTGTCAAAAGCTGTTGTTTCTGCTCAAATGTTTCAGCAGCAACTGACTACCATACCTTTCTTGCAGCTTCATATTCTTCACGGTAGAGTTTGTACTGATTGTGTTTCTCTGTGACCTGTAACAATTGATATTCACAACTTCAGATCAGCTTGTCAATAATTCAGATCACCAGGTTGCTGCTGTTACCATTTTCCAAAAACAAGATAGAGTTTAGGGTTTAGAGTTTAAGGTTTAGACAGTCAGGGTTGAACCATACCTTCTGATCAAACATTGCACGCTCAATCGCACGAGTGTCAACATTGAATTTGAATTCATATATCTCTGTGAGTGGCTTCCTTGATCTCGTGGGGACGAAGACTGGGGTGATACTGCATTCACACTCAACCCATTTAGAACACGAAAGAAACCCACCCATCAAACATTCTTGCAATGTAGGAAACCAAAAAGTAAAACTTTTGTGACTTGTGAACACAGAAAGATCCCATAATCTCTTACCTTGACAGATTTGGCTGGGCATGAAATTCTTTAAGGGATGCTTCCATTTCCTCTAATTTTGCACGCTCTTCAGCCATGCGTCGCTGCTCCTCTTCATGTCTCACAATGCTCTCTAGGTGGAACGGTTCTGGCTTTGTACACTCCTTTGGCTCTGGCTTGGGTGGGATCTGAATCATCCAATTTTCATACCAGCAAAACACAATCTATCACAAATCTGATTCCCTCTAGTGTCAAGTTCTCTTCATCATTGCATATATATATACATATCCTAAATCCTAAAACCATCCCTAATCTGTACATATGACTGTTTTTCTGCACCTCAAAGCAAGGTACAAGTAAATATTGTCTGCATCACACTTTTACTGGACATGGAGTGAAATACACAACACTTACAATGGGATAGTCAGTTGTGTAAGGCAAGAGCTGAGCCTTAGGAATCCTGGCCTTTGCTTCTCTTTGCTCCCTCTCAACCTGTTCTTGGATCATTTTCATCTTCTTTGCCAACCCCAGGACCTGCATTGAAAATACCAATGTTTTATCCAACAGTCTATCCAACAGTTATGACAATGTAAAACTAGAAACCAGGAGACATCCCATTTTATTACCATTGTTACCAGAAGATGAAAATTACATAGATATGGATGAGGGAGTAACAAAATGCTCACATCAGTTTGGAGATGGAATGGCACAGGTTTCCTTGACCGAGGACGAACCCCCTGCTTTATTGTCAACTGACAACCAATGCATGCACATATCCCAGTGTTACTTGAGGTAAATAAATGTGCAAAACACTCATTAATCAAGCTTTCTATAGATCCATTTAAAAATTAACATCTACTTTGGTTAGGATCCCGGAGCGTAGGTTCAGCAATTCAGAGAAATTACCTTGCCAAATTGTTCAATAGGTGGAGCTGGACAACGAATATGCGCACGTTCATCTGTCTTGAAATGGAACTCATGGGGCAGAGTCACTTCACGTTTCTGATTTCGGAAGATGCCCAGATCACCCCTGCTCTTGAATATCTGGATAACAAAACAGGCAGTCAGAAGGAAAAAAGGGTGGGGATAGAGAAGACATGAGCATTGAGAAAGCAAGCAACAGAGATTTGATGTACAATTGGACACTCTGACCTATATCAAACTCTTTATATTCTCAACCATCGAGATGTTTCTCTGGACTCATCTGCTGTAATTCTAAGTATCAAATCCTTGGACTTGCTAACAACCTGCTGATGTCAGGAATTCAAGGTTAGGTTTTTCAGGTTGGAGTTCAGATTTTGTACTCGTTTGTTAAGGGGACGAGCTTTGAATTTGGGCACCTTCGCAAGTTCTTCAGCTTCCATCTCATCTCTGCTCTTTACCCTGCCATGATGTGGGAGAGCAATTCTCAGCTGCTCAAGGATGGTCCAAATCCATCTGGAGGGAGGAGTGATTGAGAGAAAGACACAAGATGTGGGAGACAAGGGTTATCATGAAAGAGTGAGCACACATACATTGTGGGTCGAGCACGGCTTGCAGTATGAAGGCGAGGAGGGCACACCTCCATGAGACCACTAGTTCGACCTGGAGCTGACCTGCGCCTTTCTTGACGCTCCAATAGCTGCTCAAATCAATAACATCAGAGCCCATCTATCATCTACAAAATCCACTTCAATGATAGCTCAAACATGACCAAAAGTGAGGTTTTTTGCAGAGCTTTGCATGTTATTGACTAATTCTGGGTTTTTTTTAGGTCAAAGTATCATTTTACCAGATCAGATTGTTGAAGAGAGGTTGATGAAGTGGACACTGCTGACCCATTGCTGGGATGCAGCTGGGCACGCTCCATGGTCCGTAAATGAAACTCCTGCAAAGCACAGCAAATAAAAGGCATCAGAAAATCTCTCCATTGTTTTTCAACTAAGAAGAATTAGTGTGAAAACAATCTCTCCATTTTGATTTTCATGCATGTCTTTGATGTTGTTAACCACCTTGGTGAAAAGTCCAATTCATGGCTAAAAACCGATTTCATGTGCAGAAGCAGAGCTACAAGGAAAGAAAATGTCCTCTGAAATTCTCAGATGTAAGGGAAAGAATAACCTTAAACTCGGGAATCTGTGGGGTCGATTTTGTGAGCATAGGAAGTGAAGGTGCCTCCAATATCTGCCACAGAAACTTCAGGTGAAATTTTAGCACGCACAATATAGTTCCGAGTGCACCTTTACTGAAAGAGAGAGGTGTTCAGAATCTGGACCTTCTTAGGAAGGGGGCGAGCCTTGAATTTGGGCATCTTTGCAAGCATCTCCTCCTCAATCTCATTTGCACTCTTAACCCTGTGCTCAGATATTCACAGAACAAACAACCATCTAGCACATTCAGAAATGCAGATTACTTGGAGAAGAGAACCAAAAACTATATTTGCAACTTACTTCACCAATCATTCAACATTAGACACTGGGCTCAGACTCAGACTAATGTGAACCCCTTTGACAGCAGAAGTAATGAATTTCTCTTGAACCCATTATCTTGAATGATGTGAAGAGAGGAGCAAACCTTGGAGGCCTTGCTCTTTGCATAGTTTCTAGCTCTGGTGTCTTCGGCCTTGTTAATCTCATCTTTGGTTTCTCTGTGTGCACCTCCATCTGATAGCACACAACCCAAATATGTGACAAAAGGGTGCAAAACTAACTCAAGTTACCACATAATTGAGACAAAATTAGAATTAGTCATTTGTCCCAAGTGTTTTGAGACAAAATGTATTGAAGAAACAATGGGTGTGCACAATATGATGCTACCTGAGTTCTTGAGGGCACCATGTGAAATCTTTCGGGTGTTTTGAGCTGAAATCTCCTCACTTTCTCTGCCATAGACATGAATGGGGAGGCCACTGCCCGCCCTACTTGAACTGATTCACTCCTTTGCAATGTCTGCTTCTCAATCCAACCTCTTCATCAGAAGCTGCACTATCATAAGGTGTGCCAATCACAAGTAGCAAGAAGAAAGGAGGAGCCAGTTCAAACATTTTTAGAGAGGGATGCACAATAATAATTACCTTCACTGTTGGTAGAGGAGTGACATGATCAGTGGCATGCACTCTTGAGCGGGTTTCAGTGCAAAAATGAAACTCCAGAGTTTTTGTCAATGCTGGTGTTTTTGGCTTCTGCTCCTTCACCACTGGAATCTGCAGGATATCCAGCCCACATCTCCTCAGGTTTGACACTCATCAACTCCACCGTCTCAGAACCAAACTTCTACAAAATTGGCCTCTGAAATCACAAGAAAACCCTGGCTTCCTCTCAAAGTGAATGAACAGGAATTGTTGTAGAAAACGCACCTGTCTGAGGCGGCCACCATCAAGCTTTTGCTTCTTCCTTGGTTGTGTATCCTGCAGAGATTGTACATAACGATTTTGTGCAGCAGGCTTGTTCTTCTTTGCTGTAGTACCATTCCGCAACAAATGCCTGGCCCAGAGAGAATCATTAGCATCAGAGCACAATTATTCTCCAATGAACCAAATCTTCTACCTTGGAAGTGAACCAATTTGTTACGCATAGACCACAATCCATAGAGCACCATCTTCAGACTCAGAGTTTCCAAAAAATGCAAGAATATGTCTACCTTGAGGGTGAGACCCTTGCACTCCGGGAAACAGCCTTGGAGACTTGCGTGTTGGAGGCACCCCATGCTTCAGAGTAGAGCCGCTTGGCAGGAAGAGGAGATACCAGAGGAGCCGCAACTGGGGTTGGATTATGCATCACCAATCCTTTGCATAGCATTCGCTGACCAGCAGGTGTGCAGGGATCAGCTTGTGAGAGAGTCTCAGTAGGAACTGCAGCAAAATCCCATCACATCTATTTCAGGAAGGAGAATGAATGGTTGAGCAAGCTAACCTAAACTAAAGAATACAAACATCCAAGAGAAGAGAAGAGGACTTCTGGATCATTAGGCGCAAAAGTTTCATCAGACAGGAAAGATATATGGTTACCAAATACAGGGGGGAAGAAATTGCCAGGTGCAGCATCAGCATACTCCTCTTCACAAGGCTTGATTGCTGGCTTCGGTGAGACATGTGCCAAGATCTGTAGTAACAAGATGAAGGAAACAACAATACACATAGGTGTAAAAGAGATGTAGAAGAATTGCAGACAAGTCCTTCTTGTGCAATATATAGCTTGCAATGTAGAACTGACAAACATGATAAGTCATGGTCATGAACTTCAGGGATGACAGGACCATAGCAAGAGGATTTGAACCTTTATTGCCTCATCATGATTTTTTCCATTCAGGTTGTTGTCTGCGGCTGCTGTGAAAAGCTCTGCCATTGATTTTGTCTTGGAAACATGAGCTGCACATTCACACCATTGCAACCCAAAGATCAGACAGACAGAAATATCTCAGTCTACATCGTTGTTGCAAAAAAAAAGTTCAGAAGGCAACAGCAGTCCTCTCTCTCTTGTAGGCTTTGCAATGAGGATAAATGAGCAACAAAGATGACAATACGCACGTGAAGCTTCATAAGTTATTGCAGTAAAGAACCATCTCTCTGCTGCCTCCACATCTGCCTGTGTTTCCTCATACTCAAAATCATAGTACTGTGGAGCCGAAAACTCATACTTGGGGTCAATCACACCAAATACGACCACATCACACTCGTCCTCCATTGCTCCTCTACCCTGACCACACCCATCACAAGCTCAGACTTCTTCTGCATTTCTACTCAAAGATGGGTCTGCTGTACCATTGCAACCCAAACTTTGAATGGTTTGTCACACTCCAAACCCACCCACCTTGCAACACCCTTCTGATAGATAGATCATCCTTCTGACGAGCAGAATCTGGGATTCCTCTGAATGGGGTACTCATCTAAGACCATGTATCCACTCCTGCAGGATTCTCGACATCATCCACACCCATGCATTCCTAAACCTTCTACAGAATTTCCAACATGTTGCAATGCACAATCAATTAACATGCTCAAATGGATTTGAATGCAATGCAGTGGACTACTTCAAGAAAACAACAAATCTTGGGATGGGTAATTTGCACTTAGTCCAAGAACAGCTGGCAAGACGAGATATTGAGAGTGGAATCAAACTCCTCAACAAAGAAAACCCTTGAATTCGTACGCAAAAAAAAGAGAGAGAGACCGGAAGTTCACCTTTGTTTTGAGAGAGTCTTTCAGTCTTCACAAAACTCTGGAGCAATTCCGCCGAATTCCTGCCCGATCCAATTCGACTCACGGTTGGTTCTTGAATGCGAGATCGCAGGAAAGCAAGATCCACCCAAAAACAAAAAAAAACCCCACCAAACGCACACGCTCGCGTATTGGGTTTCTCTCAAACGCCTCCAAGAACAACACTCAGAAAGAATTAACAGAAAACCCAAAAACACACTCCCGACCACAACAACAACAAACTGCAGCAGACTTCTTCAAGAAACAGAGCTGAAAATTAGTGAAGAGAAAAACAAGAGAAAGGAGAGCAAAAGTCAAAACAACTCATATCACAAGAAAAGAAAGAAAGAAAGAAAGAGAGGATCAAAAAGAAGAAGACTGAAGCTAAAACAGAGCCTAAACCAACAACACAAACAAAAATACAACAACAAGATCACATAAATTTATGAATCCACATACGAAAGAAAGAAAGAAAGAAGTAGTGAAATTGATCAAGCAAGCAAGAAAATGGGTATTGCTCTGAAAATTATTATTAAAATGCCACAACAACAACGACAACACCCACCAACAAATTCATGATCATCATCATCCCCATGGCGTTTTTTGCCATTCAAATGGGCGATTTGGGAGAGCTCAAGTTCCAATAATAGGTTAGATCGCAAAACCCCCTACCAGACCCCACCATCTCCTTTGTAACGGATAGCTCCCAACGGCTCCTTTTGCCGGCGGGCGTGCTGCCTCGCTTTTCTTCCTTTCTTTTGCCCATTTCTGAATCAATCTTCTTCGCACTTATCAACGGATGGATGGATGGATGGATATCCGATGGATGGGTCGGATGGATGGATTGATGAATTGATTGTGGATGGTTTGAACGGATGGAATCATGGGTGGGTTGAATGGATGGATGGATTAGGTTGATGGATGGATGGATTCATGGATTAATCATGCTTCTTCATCCCATTAACTGGCTGGATTAATGGATGGAAAGCGGCTTTTTCAATCTTTTCCCTGAAAACTGCTGGGTATAACAGGGAAAAATTGCCTGCTTATTTCACTAATCCCTGGCCTTTGCTGAGGCTTTAGGGTTTGCTGAGGAGAAATTCCACTGCATAAGGGGCCCTCCAGATACTGCAAAATACCTTAGCACCTTGGACACATGTTTGATGAATAATTTGATTAATTTTGAAACTTTCATTTCAACAGATAAAGTATTCTTGAAGAGTCCATATGTTCCTTATTTTTAATTATCTCTATAATAAAAAAATTTAATTTTTTTAATAATTTAATTAGCGTCGAAGCTCCCAAGGTAGTAGGGTACAACTAGAAATTTTCTGCTGATGCATTACACAATGCAAATTAAATTAACTTCGCCTTAGAAACCAACATGATGATTCCCACAAAAAAAAAAAAGCAAGCAACAAAAACTTATGACTTGATCCACCTATTCATTCACATTGAGTCTAGTAACCATGAAAGGAGTAATGAGGATTGCAAACAGGTACTAGAGAATCTGCCTCAGGTGCTGTGGTCCTCTTGAGGGTATGTCCCATGCTAGCATAAGGGTAAATAGGTAGTGTTTAAACTAGTTTTTGTCTGGTATAGACAGATTCAGCGGGTATGTAACCAGGTATGCACCCTGGTATGTAAAATCAGAACCGGCTGGTATCAGTTGATGGAAAATCTAGGAGATACCCAGTTTACCTGTTTGCCTTCTTCATTCACCTATCGTTGCACTTTATCATATGTAGAGAGTTTTGTTCAAGAACATATAAACTCCTATTCATATATCATGTGTGGGATGTTTTTGGAGCTTTTGGACATGTATATGTGTCATGCTTAATGAAGTTTACATATTATGTTTAGCATTTTGTAATTCTGCAAGGCTTTGGAGATAGTCGTCATGTATTCTCCAACAGAATAATGCTTTCAAGTTTGATGTTTTTACAACTCCACTTTTTTGCCTTGATGGTGTTCCTTCAACTACAATTCATATGTAACTTGTGTTTTTTTCTAGACTTGTTACTATTGTGGTTAGGGTTGCAATGTGAAATATAAATTGATCGGTGTGAGTGATGCAAAAGAGGTTTTTCATTTTCAATGTTATTCACTTTGTTTTTAGTTCAAGTGCTCAAGGTTTTTAATTTCTAGCCTTATCAGGAGCTTGTTGTTCTTTTGCAATCTTGTGTGATTATCTTGCCAAAAGTGTGCAGAACATTGCAAGTAAAGTGTGATTTATTACTTGATTAATAACTTTGTTGGAAGTTAGCAAACAAATTTACTTGAACTTGCTTATATGGCAAAAGCTTTGGAGTGTTAGCCTTCAAACTTCAAAGCCTTCGCAATGTTTGTTTTATCACTTGAATTTTGGTAGGTTGTATGTTCTTGTAATGTCAAAAATTGTTGATTTTGGTATTTTGTAAGAAGAGGTACTAGAAGTAGGGAAATTTTCTCTTCTACAACCTAGAGAAACTACAATCGAAAACCTTGAAGTCGAACAACAAGCTTTATGGAAATAGATATTGATATTGCTTTGTGATAACCAAAATTTATGACTCCCTCACCATCACAAGTCAACAACTTGGGCTTTTCTTATGATGAAAAGTCCTTGAATTAATGTTGATGTGTAATCATGTGGTGTGTCATATGCCACTGGAATGAAGGAATTCAAAGCTATGAGAATTTTAACAACACAAGAAACCAAAAGGGTTTCATTATTTACAACCTAGAACATGGCATCAACAACATGATGAAACACATGGAAAATTAGCATGAACCTAATTTGGAATGATACAAATTGGAAGTTGTAAAAAGGTGCGAGGATGTTCATAAAAAGCCCAAGAAACAAAACATAGTTCCTCCATCAACCATCACATCATTTTTTGGTCTTCACAAACCCTATTGTAAGAATGACCTAAACTAAGAAAGATTTTTCGAAGATCTTGTTTTGATCATAGCAAAAGGATACATGCCATTATTTGTTATGGAAAATATTTTTCTACACCACTTGGTGATGCATTGTGATTGGAAATTATGTATTTTTCCATCTTGAAAGCAACTAGTGAATGAACATCTACCAACAATGTTCACAAAGACTACAAAGAGGTATGTGTTGCTAGTTATTACAAAACGTGCCGCAACCACATGTTCTCTTGATTTATGGATGTCAAAGTCTAAATTAAACATTTTTTACATTAGTCATAAATTTTATTAATGCAAAAAATGGGTCCCTTGCCACAATGTGGCCCTTTTTGGAGCTCAAAATACATTGGGTGTTATTCTAACCTTACAAGTGAAGGCATTATTAATGAAGTTCAACCTCATAAATAAAATCATTACATATGTTAAGGATGAAAGAGGGAACTTGAGTACCTTGGTTGCTACATTAACAATAGTTGTGGATTGTGTTCCATTGCAAATTGACACCCCTTACCTTAGAACATGTTTCAAACATGTTATGTCCAAGGCATGGCAGTATGCCACTAATCATGACCATGTTTGTCTTGGGACGAAAGAGGTCAATTTGAAAGGGGTACAATTCTCTTTCAAAAATATTATAACTTGAACCAAAAAATCAAAAAATGGGTTGTTAGAATGGCAAAATGCATGGGTGGAAGTTTATTTGTTAAAGAACAAATTGAAAACTCTTATTAAAACCAAATTTTCATTCAAGGTGTTGTTCTTTAAAGAGACCCTTGCATATCCCAATATAATTAACATTTGCAACTCACAACAAACTCGAACTTTGCAAGCTAGGGTTCCAAGTTGTCAAACTTGGGTTGTGGTAGCAACAATTTGTGAATGTTTTACCCCCCTTGTCCATCAATGAATTATGAATTAGTCACGAGAGTATTGGCTTTTGTTAGATGTTTTGGAGGTTACCATGACAATAAGTGTGCACATGCAAGAGGAATGTGTTACAAGAAATGCCATTTAACCACCATTGCAATGTGGTACATTTGAACAAGAATTGACCATTTTTTATGGTCATCTGGTTATTAGAGGTATTGAAAATGTTGCAACATTTTTTTTAATTTGTCATTACATTCTCACAAAAAAAAGTTCACAATATGTTTCTTTGATGTTTGATATGAAATTTAAAGGGATTCAAATTGTCACTAAATTTCTTAATAATAGTCCAAAGATGCTTCTAGAGTTGGTAGTTGAATATGCTCAAAAGGTGTTCTTTCCTCTCTTGACCAAAAACCCAAAAAGAGTTGCATCTTGAAATGGCCCAACCCCTTCCACATGTCATGTCCTCACTAGAAAATTCATTATTTGGTGTTACCACAAGCATTAAAAAAACAAATGAAAATTTGCTAGGTTTTGAACTCTTTCTCTTTCTTTGTATTTCTTTTACAATTCTTGAAATTGCAAAGCCATTATTATGATGGAAAGCTCATGCAACTCAATTCCCACATGTTGGGTGTCTAACCCAACAATTTTGTGGTATTTCAAGCTTTCAAATTGAGTGTGAAAAATTATTCAATGTCGTGAATATCTTTATTAATTTGAAAAAATGCTAATTGGGGATGGATAATATGGAAAAACTTGTGATGATTTACAAAAATTGGTCAAATGATGCAAGATTAAATTGTAACAACATTGTGGAAGGATTTGCCAAAAGAAATTTTGAAGTTAAAGATTTTCTACTAGATGATAATGAACAAGATTTTAAAGAGGTTAGGGTTTATGAAAATGAATGATGAACGATCATGATAACCTTAAATTCTTTGAATTTTGATGTGGGTTCTCAATGTATTGGTAATAATTTTTTTATGTAGTTGTTCATGATGGTGATTATTACTTAGGGGTGATGCAAGATCATGGAAATTGTGGTTTTCCTATTTTTTGCAAGAAATTAGATTTGAGAAGAGATGGCATTGTATGGAGGGTGTGGAAGACGACAAGAAAACAAGATGACAATAAATGGATGGCATTGGTATAAATTTGCAAACATGAAATAACATGTATTAACAACACTTGTTAGTTCAAATTTTGTTGCACACACACCTAGTGGTAGTTATGGCAAAAACCTAAACTAATGCCCATGAAATTTAGTCAAGCATGCATCTCTTGAAGATGATGATGAGTGAATGAAATGCTTGTGTTCATCTTGTTTTTCCAAACTTTTTGTAAAAAAACTCTAGATTTTGAAATTCATGTGATTTTTAAAACATGTGTCAATAGCATTTTCAAAGGTAATACAATGCAAAATAAAGTTAAAATACTATACCATGCAAAGTTTTTTTTTGAGATCATGTTGTTGATTTGGATTAATCCGCCTTCCTTTAGTCACACACCTTGTCTTTTGTTTGATATCTCTTTTTTTTTTTTCTTTTTTTATCATTTAAGATAAAATATTAAGTGATTATTTGATACTAGGATGCATATTTCATACCATCTAGTACAAGGTCATTGTCTATTTATGTCCATACCCAAGACCCCCCAAAACATGTAGGTTATTATGTATACCCATTTATATGTCTATTCCATAAACATTTCAATATTCATGTTCATACCCAAGGCCCAATTTGAAAAACAATTAATACCAATACCCAATTTGTATGTCAACTGAAATGGAAATGCCCACCCAACATTGGTTTAAACCAATGTTGGGCAATATATTTATTTAAAATAACCAATAATGAAGCTTTTTTTTTTAATGAATTATATTTATCCTAGGGTTTCAGTTATTTGAAAATAATTAATGAAACATATCATGTGGTTAAATGCAACAATGGGTTTTCATAACGTTTATGTATTTTTTTAATTAAACATGTAATAACCTATGATTATGTTATAAAACAATTATATGACAAATGAGACATAACTAGTTGGTTAATTAGAAAATGCATTTGGTTATAATTTGAATATATCCAAATGTGTTCCAACATAAATCCCATACATTCAATTGAAACCAAAAACTTGCATTAAAGGCAAGAAACATGAATTAATGACAAAAATATGGCATTGTTCCAATTAGAAAAATTATTCATCATTTTATGACCCTAATTGACTATGTTTAAGTGCAATGAAAACACCTATAATCAAAAAGATTCATTTCATTTCTATCTAGCTACCTACAATGCCCAAAATTTTGCATGCCAAAAAGTCAATAGAAGGAGATTGTCACTCACGATGCCTCCACCATTCAAATGGTCTTATGTTAGAAGCAAGAACATCACCAATTAAATTTCAAAAACATGATAGTTTTCATTTCACCTAAACAAATCATTTTTGAACATTAGATGGCAAAACAAAATTTCAAACTAGAATTATTGGCTTAGCTTCATTAAATAGGATGTCACATGCAACAAATGCATAATGAAATTGGTAGCATAATAGTTGTGTGGGAGAAATCTTGAACATTGCATTAACATAAATTTTGCAATTTACAAAACATTTGTTGTGACATAATAGTTTTTTATTCAATTGCCTACATTGAAACTTGGATAAAACTTGAACATAATAATTTTGAAATGAATTGCAAGTTACTTGTTCCATTATTGTTTCACATTCAAAGAGGCTAACCCCAAAAACCACATTTTTTGGAGGCATAATTATAGACCATGTTGCTTTCAACTACCCATAGAAAAAGTGTATAATCATTAAAATAAAATTGTAATAGTGTGCCTAAGTATTTAAAGTTCTTAGGGATTGCCTAGCCCTAAGCTACTTAAGTTAACAAAACATGTTGCATGCATTAATTATCCATTAACACTATGATTAATTCAAGTTGCATAAAATGCCATGTATTGTCTAATCACTTATGAATTACATTACCAATTGCAAAAACAACTAAGTTTTCATCTAACTTTAAACACCACTAATTGTGGATGATATGAATACAATTTTCATTTTCATTTTCATTCAAACTAATAATAGTAGTCACAAATCATAATCACATATGTGACCTAAAACCATTTATAATCAAATATGTTAATACAATTTGTTTTTACCACAATGCCATGTAGGATAGTCACATCAATAGTTGCAAAAATGGTTGATTTGTACACAAGTTGCAAACAAATGGGTTGGTATGGACATGATTCCTTGTAGTGAATGTTTGGGTAAATAATTTTAGGTAAACTAACCACGGTTAACTAACTTTGTTTAAATTTACTTTTGTTAAATTAACCACGGCTAAATTAGTTTTAGTTAAATTAACCATGGTTAAATTAACTTTTGATAAATTAAACATGTTTAAACTAACTTTGAGTAAACTAACTTTGGCTAATATAAGCATGGTTAAATTTAGTTTGACTAGGTTAAATTTGGGTACATTAAACATGGTTATATTAACTTTGGTTAAACTAGCATGGTTAAATTAACTTTGACCAGGCTAAATTTGGCTACATTAAACATAACTAAACTAACTTTAGTTAAACTATTCATGACCTAAACTAATGAGGAATTCACTAGTAGAAATTGGCCAAAATGTAACTACTCTATTTTCAACTACATGCGACTATTAGTTATTTGTAACTACATTTGGACATTTTTGCAACTATTTCTTGTTTTGGTCATATTTGCAACTACATTGCAATTAGTTTGCAACTATTTTGGTGTTCATCCTTCCATGTGAACAACGTTTAGTTTGGTTTTCATCCAAGTAGAACAATTTATATCTCATTAGTTGCAAATGTCACCAATTTAGTTACAACCCTATGAATATACAATGGTGTATTTTGTGAATTCTAAGGAATATAATTGGGTGTACTAATATTTATAAATGTATATTTTGAATGTATATGAACAACCATATTCCATGTGTATTCAAGTAATATTATTATCATAAATAGCCTCAATATAATGGTTACATTAATTAGTGTATATTTTGAGTATATTAAAATTTTATTTAAAATATTTACTAAATATATTATGCCCATATTACAAGTTTATCCAAACCATATTATTATACTTCTTCAAATTATTACAAATGATATTTATTAATGTTAATATTACATGTTTATATTAGTTACATGTAATAAAAAAATTCAATATTATATTCCTTTTTTTTAAAGTAATATTTTATTACATAATGATGATGATATTAGAATGATAGGAAAAATATTATATAGTTATTAAAATAATTATATAATATAATATACTATTATATTTTATTAAATTATTTTCAATTGACTAATGTACTTATTAAAATTTGATTTTTTATTCATTAATTTTTTTAAAAAAATCATAATAGATCTAACAAATGACATAATAGTATATAATAAAAAATAGTTAACCTAGG
>Ga0209208_10001778_pt1 | contig 30760 bp, 18 predicted proteins | sample S1TSphfallax_3_FD_187694 | JGI IMG/M metagenome (GOLD analysis project Ga0209208, IMG submission 187694) | Host-associated microbial communities from peat moss isolated from Minnesota, USA - S1T2_Fd - Sphagnum fallax MG (SPAdes) (version 2) | ecosystem: Host-associated > Plants > Peat moss >...
ACTCTCTCACCGTGGTTCTCACCCAGGCCTGGGTGGCCACCGTTGAGGTCGGTATGGCTTCCTGGAAAGCCATTAGATCTCAGCGGACCAACCAGGACCCGGACAAGCAGGCTAGCATTGAGTCTAAATTCAAAAAAGAGTGGCTCCACAGGAACATCATGGGGACGGACAATGCCACCATCAGGTGGCACTTCCTCCCCCCCTTGTATTTCCTCAATTTAACCAATGAATGCTGATGGGGCTGTTGCCTCCCTCCCCGTCTGGGGTTTCTCTCTTACCAGTGGAAACAAATGCACTATGGACCTTCCCAATATAAAAATTACTTATGTAGTAATTCATCAATTTGCATGTTTTCATGGGCACAAAATTACTACCACTAGGCATGAAGACTATGAGATATAGTAGCACCTTGAGGCTAGACTTTTGTGTTGCTCACCTATATATTGAAGTTTATTGGTTAAAATTGCAAGACATTTAGAAGGTTGGTTCTTCATGTATAATTGATATAATAAATCTCTAGGCAAGCTGAAAGTTTGGAATAGCGTGAATGGACCATATAATTGGATATATAATGATGAATCCCAACCAAAAAAAATTATTAAAAAAAAGCACCAATTTAGAATGGGAAAGGAATGAACAAGAAAAACAACCAAAGTGTGATACAAAGACAACATCCAAAAACGGAAGCCTAGGAACAAAGGCCACAAAAGATAACAAGGACCTGTCAAAGGGAGGAAAAAACAACTAATGTCTTAAAACTTTGATTGGTCTTGTGAAGCAAATAGGACAAGGAAGAGGGTGGGAGACCGTAAAAAAGTACCGAACTTGGAAGAGGCTTGGTTGGCAGCAACTTGCTTCAAGATGGAAATGACTTGAGCTTTTGCATAGCCACTAACACCTTCTACCTATAAAATGTTCCAAAGATTAAGAAAGGACAACCTATAGTGCAAATTTTTTTCCTAGTAAAATTTCATCATTTCTCAAGAAAGTAATTGGCAAAAACATTTTAGTGTATTTGATTAATTTTGTTATTGTTTTGTTAAGTTTTGTCAAATTTTAATACCAAAAACATGAGAAAAAAACACTATTTTAATGCCTTTGATTAATCATGTCATGTTAGCATATCAATAAAGAAGATTGTCCACATGTTAATGTAAACACCCAAATACTTATATGACGAGAGCTGGAGAAACATAGCCTTGGGGTGTTGATTACAATAGAACCCGTCCTTCTCTTGAGTTGCTATCATTATAGTCATTCCACAAGAAATGGTAGTTCACAAAACTACATTCATTTGAATAGGGTGTCCAATTGTTTTTGAAGGTGTACCATCTAGGATAGAGTAAAGGTAGTTTTAGAAGTAGTCGTGGATTATATCTTATATTTTGATTCTTGTACACATTAATAATAAAAATTGTCATATTTTGAAATAAGATACCTTAAACCACCTTATATATACAAACATCAATATCTTTCACTTTGTGTCCATGTTGATATGAAACATGACTAATAAATAATACAAAAAATAGTAAAAAAAATTGATAATATGATAAGATTTTTGGTACACTTAAAAATAAATTGGACCCTAGGATCAACAATGACAACATTAACCAAAATGTGGATGCCATGTGAGGATAACACTAGTAATGTTGACCTATTGACGTGAAGATTGGATGGAAGATGAGAAAAGAACATATTTTTATTCAAATGAAATATGAAAACTTTCATTTTTCAAAATGGAAACAAAGGCACTTCAAACAACATCATGGAACATAATATGCTCCCTTCCACGGGAACATGAAAGAAGATGTATGCCAATTTAATTTATAGGTTAGCCACAAATGTTTTATGTTAAACCAAAAACTATAGGATGGGGGAGACCCAACCTAGCACATTGCTAAAAATAAAATAGATGAAACCATATGAAATGACAAGATGTTTAAGTGCCTCGAAAATTAGTCACCAACACCCATATGGTGCACCTAGATGCATGATCTTAAGCAAGTGTAATAAGGATCAAAAGTCAAGTAAAACATATTGTTAGAAAAAGAATGTGCAATTTTTCTAAAATGTTCTCTTGAAGAAAATCATTTTCCTTCTCTCAAAACTATTCATAAAGGGAGAGGTCATGCACCCACTTTAAAAGGGCCTAGAATAGAAGTGGACTTGTATTGCATGCTCCTACAACCTTAAATAAGAATGGGCAACGATCTTGCAAGAATTTTTAAGCAATGATTAAAGTTGCAAAAGTTCAACTCCCTAGATATGATGTTGGTGCAATGATCTTAGTGAAAATGAAACGCATCCCATCTCTAGAAATGGGGAGATCGACCTACCTGTAAACTAAGGGGACTTACAAATACTCCAAATAACCCAAATTTAAAAGCCTCCCAAAAACTTGGATGAGGGTCAAATAAAAATAGGCTAGTTGGCCCATTAGAGACTCAAGAAAAGAGGAAGGGGGGGGGGGGTTAAGAATGCAAAAGATAAGATGGCCTTTGGACAAAACATTGAAAGAAAATCCCAAAAGCCACATGGACACCCATAAGCTCGAAAGTGCTTCCATGCATTGCACATCTTCATCCAAAAGATCTTAAAAGGTGAAAGAAGGAAAAACAAAAGGTGCACCTAAAACCCTGATGCCATTTGAAGGAGAGAAAAATCCAATAAGTGGGGAAAAGCTATGAGGCAAGTTGACCCAAGTTACACACATGTAATGTTGGATCACTAGCCCCATCAATGCCAATTAAGAAGAATAATGATTTTTTTTTAAAAAGGACAATTATGACAAGGCCAATGATGTAGGTGTCATCCACTACAAAAGGGAATGAACAAGAGGAGAAAAGGTCCATTAAGTTGCACAAGGCTTGGAAATGAGCAAGTGCAAAAATAAGCCTCCTACTTAATGTGTGCTAAAGGAACAATGGATAATGGTCAAACATCTTATAAGGGAATGATGACTAAAGAATAGTAGGAGGTCTAAAGCATAAAAAAGAACAAACAAAAGGGATGAGCTTAGATAGTTGGCCACCTATTGCATAAAGCTCCTTAAAAATAACCATGCAAAAGATCATGTTGAAAACATTCACAACATCTACTTGCAACACCAATTGTTCAATATGCACATCTAAAGTCTTTTGAATATTATGCACCACTATGTCACATTTTTTTCTAATTGCAATGTCCAATTAAATTTGGGGGAATAAATGATCCAAAAATATATCATGAAATTAAAAACACTAATTGATGTAAGACTTGCCCTCTATAATTGGTCATATGGTTTTGGAAGGCTAGCCAAAACTTATAGCTAAATGGGTGAAAGCATGAACTAAGGAGTCGAAGGCACCAAGGTTAAAGTTCCTTCAAAGGATTACATTCTCCATGTGGCCTTCTTCTATTTGTTAAAAATGCATCTTTCACATTATTTTTCAAATTTCATATTGATTTTTTAAAAACATATATCAAGTCTTACATTATAATCAAATGTACAACTTTGCTTTGAACCATGATCACAAATTTGGACCTATAATATTGATTAAAAATGTTCAAGTATCAAAGCAAAAAAGGCACATGCAAAATTTATTTGAATGGTTTGAACATATGGAACCATTTTTATGAAATATACTAGAGCTCACAAAAAGATTGAAAACATTTGGTGCACATTTGATAAGGAAAAATGATTTTTGAAAAAAAATAAAACCATTTCTCCACATCCTTCTTTTCAATGTTTTAAACATATAAAAGAACTCTTGAAAACATAATGAATTTCCATGAAAATTTTGTGGTTACAACTTTGAATGTACAAAACTTTATTCCAATAATTAAACTAATTTTTCAATATATAGTGTTCCCATGCATGGCGATTTTTCAGAGATATAAAAAACATTTTTTAAAGCATTGTCCACACCTTATGTGGATCCTTATTTCATGCTTTCACCTAAGTAACACTAAGGGCACATGTTATGCACCCATACATATCACTTGCACCAACACAAAAAAGTTAGTGTTCCTAGTTGGACAAAGTTGCTAACTAATTCCTCATGGTTGATTGAATTTTGAAGGTGTTTAAAAACCATGCCTAACAACCCCTAGTTGAGAGATGAAACATTTGAATGAATGTCAACTTCAAAGAATGGAAGGAGAGGTTCAAATTGATATTAGTTTGAAATTCCATCAAACAATTTGGGCGTAGCAAAAACAAATCTAAGGATGGAAAGCTTATAATGTGTGGACAATCTTTAATGATGTTGGGGCCAAAACAAATGGAACAAGGGATCTATCAATGTGACATACTTTTGAACACACCCCAATGCTAGATTTCGTTCAAGCCAATGAAGTTGGGTTGAGGTAGAAAGGAAGGCTAAAATCTAAAGGTGATGCATTAGCAAAGGGGGTCAATTTGGAAGGAACCTCATAGCAAGGGGCTAGCTAGTATAGAATAAACATATTCAACTTGAAGCATTTCCCAATGCTTGAAATAAATCATCACAAGTGCACCGTAGTTTTTTTTATGCCTAACCACTCCCCTTGAATAAATAGAAGACAATATTGTAGAAATAGGAAAAATAGGTCCTGTGTAGCTATGTCAAAAAGGTTCCAAAAGTTTGAATCGAAAATTTATGCCCAAATCCTACACCAATGTGGAATGACTTCTTTATGGGTAGAGCTAATAGATAAAAACAGTTGTGTAGTCATTTTATCAATTAAGCATGGTAGTTAAGGTAGTTATGAAACAATGGTCCATGGCAATCAAGTTGCTTGGGATGCCCATCCCCCAAAAGCTTCAAATGAAAGGAAGCTAATTGTTTCAGCTTTTTATTTTTGTTTATTCTTTTTATGCCTTTTAGTTTCCTTTGTTCTTCAGTGATCACTCCCCCTTAGGAGATTTATTTATCATCCATTCGTTTATGGGCATGCATCAATGTAATTTGCTTTTTGCATATCTTTTTGCACTCATTCATTTTTTTGTTTTGTGTTATTCCTCAAACATTTTTCCCTTGTGTGTTTACCTTCTTTGCTCAATGACACCCATATGCTCAATCATGCCCATGTTGTTCCCCTTGCCTTTGATCATTTTGCCTTTTAATTAGCCTCTATGGGGTTAGCCATTCAACCTCACAAGTGTTCGACTTGGGCCCCTTTTGATTTGCTACTTGGGTTTGCCTTGTTGACAACATTAGGATCATGGGCATCCCTTTTGGCTTTAATTCCTTTTTGTCATCCTTTTCGCAAAAGGCTTTGGGTGAGGATGTTCACCATGCTAATGTGCTCTTGAGGTTAGGGGATGGTCAAGTAGCATTTTGGATCCTTTTTTGGTGTTTCGTTTAAGTGTTTTTTTACGTGTTTTATTGATTCCACCTTTTTTTGTATTTTCAATGCCAACTTGCCATTTTCGACTTGGCCATGTTAGGAATTTTTTTTAGGCTTTTGGGCCCAAGCTCTTTGGAATGCTTTTAGGTTGCCTTAATCCATTAACATGTTTATCTCCCCATTTTTAATTGAAAGTTAAACCCCATTTCTACAAAGGGCATTATTCCAACAACTTATTTGGGGAACTAGGCTTTAGTTCATTATCCTTTAAGCCCACTTGAAGTTGACATGAAAACTTTTTTCCCTTAATAGTGACGGTGTGTGTACACCTTTTGAATAATTGGTAAAGAATGGAGTAGATTAGCTTCGGGAAAATATTTTAGAAAATTATTTCAGAGAGATTGCATGATCATTCTTTTTTTAACATCATCTCTCATTGATTTTCTAATTTGCATCAAGCACATTTGAAATCTTGTGCATGGCCAAATGTGGGTGCATGGTTATTTGTTTATGTAGTGATCCCTTTTTTCCATTGTTTTATGCACTTGTTTGGCTTTCCCCATCCCTTAAACCTCTTGGTTTGTCATATTGCACTTATGTTTAACCTTTGGACCTCATGGGAATCCATCTTCTTTGTTGCACCATGGTGGGGAGAAGACAAGTTCCTATGATACTATGTGAGATGCCTTTGCATCAAGGATGCAAGATTTCATGTTTACATGAATAGACCCACATTTTTTTATTGCCTATCTTTTAGTCTTCACATTGATGGGTTGGCATTGTGATTTTGGTGGATGGTGTTCTGACTTTCGTTGACATTGTCATCATTGATTTCACTTGAGCATATTTGATTTCATGGGCAACTTTATCTCATGGGGTTGTTGCAATAGTCATAGCTTAAGTTAACGATGATTTTTATCATAATTGATACCTTGCAAATATGTTTTCCCTTTAACTATAGAGGTCTTTGAGTATTTGCATCAATAGGTCAACTTTTTTTCCATTGATGTGCTAACATGGCGTAGAAAGTCAAGGGCACTAGAGGCCTTCCCCTTTCAGGTTTGCATCCATTTTACAAGCAAAGGGCATTGGTGGCATTGCAATGAACATAGGTGGCCTCTATTTTAAAGCATGTTGTTACCGAAGGTGAAGGTTCATGTAAACTAGGCATTCTTTCAAGTGTTCCTCCCCTCTCCTTATTGATATGTTTATTGCAACTAAGAGAGTTCAAGACTTGATTTGTTCCAATTCCCCTAGTAGTCAGTCAGCATTGGACGTTTTGTTGTTTGCCAAGGCTTGGGCCCTTCCATCTTGTACCATTTTGGCCCCCCTTTGTTGAGTGCTCTGATTTATTGATGAAAGGTAGGTATTCACCACTTTGGGCCCTAGTTTGACCCTTTCATTCCCAACTTGAGTGTTACCCCAAAGCAAGTGAAATTGGGTATCATTTAATAAAACTGCACATAAAGTTCAAAATAATTTGCAGGACTTTCTTTTGACAAGACTTGACTTAATGAAGAATATGAGTAGCTGCACAAGTGTTTGAAAACTGGAAGAGACAAAACAGACCCTAGATGGTTATCAGGGCGGTTCTTAAGATTCATAACCATGATTTTTAAAAACTCAAAAGACCTGATTCTAGTGTATATAGGCCTAATCACAGTTCTCAAAAAAATTGGAAAAAAATCTGATCATGAAATGACCAGTTCTTTAGCACTTCTTTAGTGAAAACCACATGCCGTTTGAGATTTTTGAAATAACTAAGGTCGACAATTCTTTTGATTTTGATTTTTTTACCCCTCCCCAACCCCAAAGAACTGAAACTAACAGTTCTTTGATTTTGAAATATTTTAAAAAACCAGAGAGAAATATCCTACGGTTCTTTAAAATTTCAAATGCCCACAAAACACTTGTAATTGCTGGCTTTATAGTTCCAACCAGGGTTACACTCCGGTTCTCTTGGTTCCAAAGAAAGCATCGGTGGGTAAGTAGGGTCAGGTATATTTACCCTTGACCAACAGTTTTGTAGAAAATCAAAGAACCGTGGACCTCCCGTTTCTGTTCCACGCGTGCCTTTGCATTGCATTGCATGCAGCGCTTGCCACTTGGTCTACCTTAAGCGCCATCGCCGTTTTCCGTCGCGCCAAATGCATGTGTGAGAAAGAATCGCTGACGTCTTCACTTCTCTCTCTCTCTCTCTCGGCATCTGTGCAATTTTTCACTTTAAAAAAAAAAAAAACTAACTCAAGGTTGCAAGGTTCAAGCAATCTTGATCACAAGCGTTTATTCGGGAAGCAAAGAACGCGAGGAAGAGCGGGAACACACACCAAGAAAACAAGAAGATATTGAGATGCAGTACCGATTTTTGGCTGCATATCTGCCTTGCTCACGCTCATTGCTCGTGGTAAGTCCTCCGGTTCGAAAGGCTGTTGTATATTGCTCTGACGCTAGTGTTAATTCCTCCACCAGACTGTCAGCTTGTTCCCAGATCGCGCACACTGCAGTGCATCAAGAGGTGCTACAAATACGCGGGGGTGATCTCCGGTCGAGGGCTCGGCATCGTCAGTTTTGTGTCCAGTCAAGCTCGATATCAGAGCAGGTTTCTATGGAAGGGGATGGGATTGAGCACGAGAGTACGGGTTCAGGCGTTGATTTGAAGCAGAGTCAGCAACCCCTCAGCAGTAGGTATGGAATTCCGACGAGAAGGTCAGCTTTCATGTGTTAGTTGCTATAGATTGCACCGCGGTTTCGTCTGCGGATTTTCGACATCTATGTCGAGTGACCATCGTCAATCAGCAAATTGTGCGACATCGGTTACGCCTGCTGTTGAATACATTATTATGTCCACCAAAGCATTAGTAATGCGATACTATGACTGCCTGGAAGTGACAACGGAGAGTTTGAGCACATGTCTGTAACGCTTGTGGCCCCTGTATGCATGTTATGTCTGCAGGGATGATATGTCAGACTCGTATGGAGCGGGATACAGCACGCGGTCGAGTGATGAAGGTTTCGGTCAGATATACAGCACGGCTGCGAAGGCTGTAAAAGAGCGGAAGATGGCCAGAGAAACAGCCGAAGAAGAAGAAGATAGCGAGGTAGACATCGATCCAAAGGCGCATCGTGAGTTCGATCGTACACAAGGCAGTCATGTCGCACAGAAGGAAGCGGCAAGGCATAGCGAGCATGCAAACGCTTTTGAGAACGAATCCGCTGCACACCGTCGAAAGGACGCCAAGATTGCAAACAAGTGAAATAGAGTCTGCAACAGGTATGAGAACACTTCAAAGCTGCCATTTCCGAGCGCAATTGTAAGATAGCTGTGTCTTTTTGGAACCTTGAAGGAAACCCGAACGAGGGAGGAGTTGCCGAATAAAGAATTAGTAAACCAAAGAGATAAAAATCAAAAAGCTTGGAGTGTCGGCGTGTACATGCCAGACCGTCCATTTTCTGTTCTACGCCAAGTAGAAGCTGTGATGAGATCGCTTGGACGTGTGAGCAGTACATTTGTGAACGTTTTCTTTGGTACTTGTTCCAACAGTGCTGTTGCTCTGTGATTCCCGTATCTGCAATGGAAAAATCATAATGATGTTTCACAATTACTTGTTTGTTCAGTGACCTTCAACATCATAAGTTATAAATGGGGTAGTTGCATACGAGACAGTCCATTTATAGACTGTCAGATTGGTATTTTTTGCAATTTCAAGGGTAGGCTTGTTACAATTATATAAAATTGGAACAACCTCAAATGCTCAGAAGGGATTCATCTAACCAATCCATGTAAAAGACTTATGAAAACACCTCCCAAAAAAAACAACAAAGTGGTGATAGAATATCTTCATTTCATTACCAGATGGACTTTTAAAATGATGGAACATCTTCAATCATACTCCATACAAACATTTATGGACTCATATTCGATAATTTACAAATGCGAAGTGTCAAGTATGAGCGACACTGCCATAATTTTAGAGTCATTGCAAATTATAATTTAGAATTGTTTTTCGGTTGTTTATCTTGCACCTTTTTAATGTTTTTGTCTATTTGTATCTTTTTGTGAACTTATTTAATAAATTGAACTTTCGTTAGCATTTTGCCTATCACATCAAGAACATAAAAAAATATTAAAGGAATAAAATGACATATAGTGAATTTTATAAAATTTTATCTTTTAAAAAAATTGATCATAAAATAAATATTATATTCACAAAAAATAAATTAATCATTGTCACTAGTGTGAAGCAACACAAAGCCCAAATTTATAAATGCAAAGTGTCAAATATTCTTCTTATAGTATGATCGTGGTGTTAATTGCAATATTAAAACAAAGGATTGAACTCATACTCAATAAAATTTATAAATGTAAAGCATCAACTATTCTTCTTATACTACAATAGTGGTGTTAATTGCAATTTACTAGACTCATATTTGACAATCTATAAATGCAAAGTGTTAAGTATTCTTCTTCTATTATGATTGTGGTGTGAATTGCAATACTAAAACAAAGGGCTTGAGCATGGAAACTTTTGATATTTAATTTGAAAGATCCCCATGAAACTATCAATTTGTATAAAAGTTTGGATACTTCATTGCAATCAATGAATTGAAGCTTTTCTTTTACAATAAATGACATTAGTAGGATAGATACTTTTGTGTCAAATATAAAATTTAGAAAAAAATAGAATTCAAATTTTACACCCAAAGTTAAGTCATTTCTTTGTGCTTTATGGACGTCAATGTGCCCTTTTTAGTTCACCTTAATGTGGAATTACCTTATCTTTGTTATGACCAATTATGTCAATGCCAAACATCAAACAATGGACTTGGAGTTTTTATGACTAATCTAAAGAGCACAAGTGAAAGTGGAACATAACCAGAGCATATTAGGAAGGACCTGTAAAGTAAGTTAATGTTAGAAGATGGACTAAAAGTTTAATGAACACATTGACTTTGAGAACAGGTGCGTTGGGTTGAAGTTTTGTGCCTAAACCTCTTGCCCATGCATGAGCAAACAAATTGAACCAACAAACAAACCACCATTGCATTAGTTGACTCAACCAATTTGGATGTTACTTTACCAGGTCTTGCAGTGTAACTGGAACCTAGATCTAGTGAATGTGTTCTAAAATTTGGAGTTATCAATTTACGTACTTGGTTTGAAGTTACTAATTTGAATATTTATACATGATATAAATGTTTTATGCATAATACATGAACTTTAAAAAGTTGTGATGGACATTTAAAATAAACATAAGGACTTTATATGTGAGAATATATATATATATATAAAGAGAGAAAGAGAGATTTTTAATTGCTTGAATAATCATTGACATTATGGTTGTTTAGGATGTAATTTTAGTTAGATAATATATTAATGAAAAAAAGTTGCTTAAAACCAATGGATTGTTATTGCTGAACTACTTAATCATCGTAGCTCTAAAAAATAAACAAAAGAAATGCTATTCAAATGGATTTAAGGGGATTTCTTATTTCATTCATTTTTTGTTCACTCAACCTTGCACTCATCTGAATGATGAAATTTGAGTTGTTACATTTATCTCATGAAAAGGATGTTAGACTTTAGAGTTAATTTGTCTATTCATCCTTCTAACAATTTGTCCCTATTTCCCTCCTATCTTGTATGTCCTACAAGGTTTCAAACTTGTCCCTTTTGACCTTCCCACCTTCTCCTATTTAATCCTTGTGCCATCCTTTCTCTTTGGGGGGTGTTAGAAATATAATTTATAGTTAAGTTGTCCCTTAGTTGTTAGGATTGTAACAATAATTTTTTAAATAGTCAGATTGAAAAGATGAAAAAGTGTAGAGACACAATTGTTGGAAAATGATGTGACCCTTCATTAGTATTTAATGTGCTTGGTGGGAGAAACACAAGTAGGCATTTAATATATAATGTGTTTCATGGTTGGGAGATGAACATTAACAAAAAAAAAAAAATGTTTTAAATTAAGTGCAATGTGCATTACCTAAAAATCAACATGGTATCATAACATTAGGTTGTTATATTGGGTAGATGCATGGTATGGTATAGACAATTTTAGAGAAAATTGGGATTAGTATAAAAATTAATAACATGTAAGATTCCACTCACTTTGAAATTTGTTAAAGATCACATGTAGTTACATGTTAATTTGAGCTTGAAACACAAAATAAATTATTAAACCCATCAATATGGAATTGATTAGTAGTTGTATCATTGTGTAAAAGTATACCAATAATTTTATAAACATTGATTTAGAACCTTGTTTGACAATAGACTATCATTTTTGTTAATTTTGAAAATCCATTCTTTTATGTAAAATGGTAAAAAAACAACATATACCCAACCACATCTTTAATGGAAGAACATTTTACAACTTTAAAAAATCATAATCATCATCATTATTATAACATAATACATGGTCTGGGAACCCATGCGACCAATTGTAAGACCATCAACATATCCACAAACTACTTCATAATCATAATCACAATGTGAGCTTGAGTGTAGTTTAGATTTTTGTTGCATATGATTGAAACCCACCCTAAGCTCCTCCATCTCTACATGGTATATGTAGCAACAAACATTCCACTTTCTCATTTGTTTCACCCAACATGGACATAATGCATCAAATGCCCTTTTACCTACGATCACCAATGGATGGGCTTTTTGAAAATGCAAAAATAATTCCATTTACATCCAATAAGAAGGCCATTTGAACAATTCAATAAAGTCAAAAATGAAATAATTTTTTTTGGAAATCAAGAGAACCATCAAAATCCATCATAGTCATTATAAATACCCACAAAGAACAAAAATTTACTTACTATAAACCATTAGAGTCCATACCCACCATAATATTGTCAAAGTCATAATAAAATGATTGAATTTTGGAGACTCACATCATGATTAAATCAAAGTCATTAAACATCATAAATCAGTTCTAAAAACTCACTTTAGAGTGAACCAAAAATCACAATATACATCATATTAGTTTTGAATATTCATTTCAAAATCCAACCAAAGTCATAACACATCATATATAAGTTTTAAAGACTCATCTCAAAGTCAAAGCAAAATCATAGCACTTCATATTTAAATCTAAAAATTGACCTCAGAATCCAACCAAAGTCACAACACATCATATAAGTTCTAAAGACTCACCTCAAAGTCCAACCAAAGTCATAACACAATATATAAGTTCTGAAGATTCATTACAAAGTTTCCCCAAAATCACAACACATTATATAAATTTCGAAGATTCATTACACAGTTTGCCCAAAATCACAACACATCATACAATATCTAGAGACCCACTTCAAAGTTAGAGCAAAATCACAACATTTCATATTAAGTTCTAAAAATTGACCTCAAAATCCAACCAAAGTCACAACACATCATATAAGTTTTGAAGACTCATTACAGTGTTTGCCCAAAATCACAACACATCATATAATATCTAAAAACTCACATCAAAGTCTAACCACAATCACAACACATCATATAAGTTTTAAGATTCACCTCAAAGTCTAACCACAGTCACAACACATCATATGAGTTCTGAAGACACACTACGAAATCTATCCAAAGTTGCAACACATCATATAATATCAAAGACTCACTCCAAAGTCCAACCATAGTCACAATAAATCATTATAATCATTAAAACTCACCTTAGAGTCAAAACAAGTCATAACACATCATATTAGTTATGAAGACTCACTTCAAAGTCCAACAAAAACTTCATAGCACATCATATAAGTTTCGAAGATTCACCTTAGAGTCCAACAAAAGTCACAACACATCATGTCAATTCCTTGTACAATTGGATCAAAATTATAATACATCACAACAAAATTGTTATGATTTATCTCATAGTTAGGTCAAATTCAGTACACATGTCATCAAAGTTCAATAGAATCAAATGAAAAAATCATTATAAAACAAAATAATTGTTGGAAGCATATTAAAGTCAATGCTATACCCCTTCAAAGTCAAGTTAGAATCAAATCATATCATCAAGAATCATTAAACTCATTCAACCTTGGTTTGAATTTTCAAAAGCTTTATTAACCAAAATTTGGGACGTGACTTTTAGTCTCATGAAAATTTAGACGAATTCACACAATAGTTTAGTTTCAAACTCTAGATAGATTGTGGTTGGTAGAAAATCAAATGGCCAACATTGTGGTTGGCAATCCACCTCATCTTCCATTCTACATTCAAACATTAACAAATTTGAATATAAAAGTTTAAGTTGCAATAGCAACAAAGGAAGAAATAAATGCAACCATGAACTTGTGAATATCACATTCACAAAGTGTCAAACCATTTTCATATGGATATCATATTGAAACTTTGAAATTGGGGTTTGACATCTAAGTAGTCTTTACAAACATTATAATGAATTCACACAATAGTCTTGTTTCAAGCTTCTCAAATTGTGGTTGGTAGTAATTCAAATTGGTAGAACTATCCACATATTCTTCAATTATCCACTCAAACATTAAAAAGATTTGAATGTCAAAGCTCAAGTTACAGAATAATTTGTCTCAAATAGCCTTAGATGGCCCATTGATTAATAGTTAGATTGGGCTTTCAAATAGGCACCTTGGACTCCTAACTAAATTGGACATAGATTTTTGCATACATATTCCTTTCCAATCAACTAGAAAATTGTAATGACTTTGAAAGCAACAAAAGGAAGAAATAAATGTAGCCTTGAATTTATGAGCATCAAATTCACAAAGTATCAAACCATTTTCATATGGATATCATATTGAGATTTTGAAATTGGGGTTTGACATCTAGATAGTTTTCATGAACAATAGACTTGATTCAAACTTTCCAAATTGCATGGTTTGCAACAATTCAAATTAGCAAAATTGTGGTTAACAATCCACATATTCTTCAATTCTCCACTCAAACATTAGACAAATTTGAATGTCAAAGCTCAAGTTACAAAATAATTTGTTTCAAATAACCCTAGATGGCCCATTGATTAATAACTAGATTGGGCTTTCAAATAGGTGCCTTGGACTCCCATTTAATTGGAAACAAATTTTTGCATACATATTCCTTTCCAATCAAGTAGAAAATTACAATGACTTTGAAAGCAATAGAAGGAAGAAATAAATGTAGCCATGAACAAATCCACAAAGTATCAAACCATTTTCATATGGATATCATATTGAGATTTTGAAATTGGGGTTTAACATCTAGATAGTCCTCATGAACATTCAGATGAATTGACACAAAAAACTTGTTTCAAACTTTCCAAATTGTGGCTTGCAGCAATTCAAATTGATAGAATCATGGTTGGCAATCCACATATTCTTTAATTCTTTGCTCAAACATTAGACAAATTTGAATGCCAAAGCTCAAATTGCAAAATATTTGTCTCAAATAGTCCTAGACAACCTAATTAACAGTTAGATTAGGCTTTCAAACAGGCACTTTAGAGTCCCAACTTTTGGGAATTTTTTTTTTTTGCATACATGATCCTTTCCAATCAAATTAGAAAATTATAATTTTCTTAACATGAATTTTAAAACAACAAAATGAAAAAATAAATGCAACCAAATTGAATTTATGAAGATCATTCACAAAATACCAAACCCTTTTCATACGGAACCATGCTTAGACTTCGAAATTTATCAATCACCATAGCTAGTTCCATGTTGATGCACATAAACATGTGGCACCCTCAAACCCTAAACATGTATATTAATCAATGAGTTGCATAATATTCAATTTTCACTAGCTTCTAGATTATATGTTCATGTGAAACAATATGGATCTTCAAACCTAAGTTCCAACAAGTTCACCATTGTTAAGGTGTAGCAAGGTCACAAGGTTTTCACTAGTTCAATTCTAAATTCTAGATTGACACAAACATTGTACCAAATCTTCCAAACCCTCAAAATCTAAATAAGTTCAACAAAAAATTGTATATCTTTTAGCATTATTGTGATAAGAACCATAATGTAATTCACAAAGAATATGGAATGAAATTGCATTGTGTTTACTTGTGTTTCCATGAAATAATGCGTCGATTTTTCATCATAGACATGCGGCCCTAGTCATCTCCTCACCACCTCCTTCTAGTTCATACTAACTCATGTTTCCAAGAACGACCAAGATTCAACAAGTGCCTTTGTTTGAAGAGACAAAATATTAAATATCGTCTTTGTGTACTAACAACAACCATTGAAACTCTCCAGAAAAACTCATCAAATGCCTACGATGAACAACCATCGTGACATTTTAGGGATTAACCTTCAACAAATGAGCTTTAAGTCTAAGAAAGGTTTTTCAACTTGAATTCATAATTATTGTCAAGATAGCGTGTTTTGTAGCTAACTTAGCATTCATGTTTGATCACTTGACTTCAAACAAGGATTGAACTAACCTAGATAAAAGTTCTTGTTCAGCAATTGAATCTTTTGAACATCTAAGGGAGTTTGGAAGGAGTGCACCTACAACTAGGTCTGACCAAACCTTCATCATGATTGTTTATTTATCATCGCACCTAAGAAATATAAATAATACTACAATGATGTGTTGAAGAATGGATTGTATTGCCCTTCTAATTTATTGATCTAGTATAGATTCTAGAGCATTTCGAAATACCCCATCTTGTCCAACTATTATTCTTTGAGCTTCTCTTTTTTGAGCTTGATCAACTTCTCTTCAACAGGTTCAATAGAGTTGTTGATGCTCTATGGCACTCGTAGTTCTTGCCCTTGGACCACTTTTAAGTACCCCTTGGTGCTTATCTTCATTTTTGCCATTACCCATTCCTAACAAAACCTTCTCCAACAAAAAACCTTTGAGCAAGAAAATGGAAGCTAATTGATGAAAACCCATTACATGTCAAAAAAATTGAAGGTTTGTACAACGACAACAGGTTGTCAAGAAAGAAATATGTTAAAAAAAATAGCAAACACAACTACAAGTTCATTCCTTCCAAAACTTATGACTCCCACCTTCAAACAACCCTAAACCCTATGACACAACATCATGACATTATCCATCACATATTTGTCACAATGGATGAATTTTGAAAACCATACAAACATAGCAATAAAATCCATATAACATGTGGATGAACTAGATATTCCAAAACTATGAACCCTATCTATTATTTCTTTTAAACACAAAAACAACCAACTCATAAGGACTTATGAAAATATGGATCAAATTTGACTTTCAAAGTCCATAACTCTTTTTTGACTAAGGTTTTTTGGAAAAGGATTTCATATTTGAGTTTTTTATATCATTTTTAATTAAATAATTAATCATTATCAATCAAAAAATTTGAAAATATATATCAATGCTTAAATTGAAATGTTTTCTAGTCGAAAATCAATCCATATTTTGGGATTTCAAAAGTCCATATTGGACCATGAATTTCTTGTTTCCAAAAAAATATTATGTACGTAGTCTCACAATCAAGTTGACAATTCAAAAAGCCAATGGTTAATTGACAAATGACATACTATATTTTTTTCTATAGGTGAATAAGCAAATTACACTCTGCAAATTTCTAAACTATGACTCCATAAGTGAACCACCATCCCATGCATCTACCTTACATGTATTCATGTGTAATTATACATGGTTCATTGTTTGAATGGATTTTTATTTCAAAAGTCAAAATTTCAACTTGTATCCAAACTTCAAAAGTCAAACATATTCACAAAACTCACCATGGCCCAAGTTCCCTACATGGGGCACAACTACTTCATATTAGATTTTGTACCTTGCCATAGGAGGGGCTTCTCAATGGTGTTTTCTTGGGATCTTGTAAAAAACATTTCTTAAAATTTCCAAATTATGAGTCTTAGAATTTTTTGATTTCATAACTTCCACAAATTACACATGAATTGGACATTAAAAATATATATCATATAATATTTAACAAACTTTCCAACTTCATATCAAGCTCTTCAATTTTATATCATTTGATCTCCAAAATCATAATATGAATGAACAAGAATCTAACAATCTAACTTGTTCCTACCATCATGTTTTTTCACATGGCCATAACTTTTAGCCATTATATCTGTTTTGGCAATGTGAAGGCATGTTACATTGTAAATATCTTTGAAACTTTTTCAATGATACAAAAATCATTTAATTGAAACAAAATTTGGTACCTTAAACCTTGTCCCAAAGGTCTCGAAGCTCCTAGCTCCCAAAGATTCATTTTTTGTTAATATCATCAATTCCTTGTCACCAGTTGGCCCATCTTGTAGAGAAAGAGTCTAGTGTCATCATTGTGTAAATAAACACATAACTTTTTATTGGTCAAGCTTTAAGGGTTACAAAGCATGTGGCCTTTCATTTTTTCTTTAAATTCTTTGCACCAAAAGTTCGATAAATGGCTAAGTAACCTAAAGATTATGTATTCGAATACAAATCCTATAAAGATGGTTAAATTGGGAGTGCACTTGAAAATCATGAGAGGCCCTCTCTTGCACCCCCACACACTTCCCACTCACCTTAAGCATGTGTTTGAACCATGCCATGCCTTGTCCTAATTCCAATTTTCCAATTTGTTTCCCTTGTTTTGTCGCAACTTTAATTGGGAGCTCAAGGATAAGGTTGTGAAAAATTTCAAGGAATTGGTATATGGAGATCTTACATACTCTTTCATATGGTCTTCATTGGACAATAAATTTTGCATAATCCTTTGTATTCTAGAAACAATTCATACCAACCTCATTTCCAAGCTAACTACTTTGCTTATTTCCTACTAACTACCTCTTATCCTTATAACTACGTCGCTTATTTTCCCTACCCACAAACATGGATATGAAATGTAAATTAACACATTTTTTTCCTGTCCATGAAATTTGTATTAATTCAAATTAAATTTGACATTGACATAAATAATGATGAAGTATATATTGGAAATCATATGGGAACATGAAAAGAAGAAAACAAATTGATCATCACTAGTAGTGTGCAACAATGTGAAGCCCAACTTAATTAGTATGCAAGGAACTTTATCATATATTGACATGTTCATTTATTTTTCTTTGTTTATTTTTATTTTACTTTTCTTATATGTTGCATAACACTCATATAACATTGAATGTAACTAATACATGTTGTAAGAATTTGACTTCACCTTCAAGATTTTTTGTTATTGCAAGGCATTATTTACCATCACCATCACTAGTCAAATCAAATAAGGACTATGGAACTTTTTAGTCACTTTTGGTTTTATATTATTCTATTAAATTGAAAAGTCAATTCCATTGCCAATTCCTGGATTGAAATTAGGATTTAATACTTTGAAACAAATGTTATTAAATTTCAAATTCATGAATTTTCATCCATATAAAAATGTCAAAAGATGTTGTACACGTCGTTATTAAAAAATGATTAATGAGTAGGCATCAAACATGATTTCATGGATATAGTCATGTTACTAAACACCAAACTCATGGTATAATTCCACAAGTTAATAATTTAATGAAAATTTGAAAATGATTTCCAAAATTTAACACAATCTAACCTTTTTAGATATATTAATTAAGTTATAATTATCATATAAATTTTCATGTTTCAATGTCATTGAATTCCTAAGAAATGCATGAACATTTAAATCAATTGGTTCACATATAAAAATTTACATACATAAATTTTGTTTGTGTATAAACATATTAATATAAAAAGGGTTGTCAACATTTTATTTTGTTTGAATTTTTATCATTGGAAACAACATGTTGTGACAAGCGTTGTGCATTGATGACAATTTCAAAAAATTCCATGATCAACCTTTTTTTTTAATATAGTTTATTGCAACATGTAAATATTATTAGCTTGTAAAGTGGATAAGAATAAATTAATATGCATAACTTCTTATAGTGGACCTCACATTTATGTTGTGAATAATGTTCTTATTTTTTATAATAATGCATGATTTAAGATTTTTCACATTGTGTAGGTGTCATTGTGAGTATATCTTGAATTTGAACAGAAGTAATGTTCTATTAATTATCATATAACATCTAAAATGACAAAAAGAACAAAATGGTGTTTTCAACTTTGTGAGTGGATTAAGCAAGTGCATTTAGATTTAATTTGAGTTGCAAACCATAAAAGACCAAATCAACTATTTAAATTATGGTCAAGATTATAACTTAAGTACACAATACACATACACCACATGATAAAATAATACAAATCACCACCCATGAAATAATACCTTTGAAGTTTTAACCAAAATTATTTCAATTGGTAAATAGTTAAATATTAAACATTAGTTTATCATTATTTCAAAATATTGACTTCTAATAAAATATTTTGAAAATATGAAATTAATCTTTTGGGGATTTAAGATTTGTTAGAATTCAATTTTGTAAATGAATCAACATTGCATTATTTGAATAATGGATGTTGTATTTCATAACTTATATGAAGACAAAATGTGATGAGCAAAATGACTATTATATTGAACACAGAAACTATCATGAACATCTTGAATTCAATAAGTTTAAAAATTAATCCAACTAGACTTAGATATAAGAAGATGAACAAAAGCTTAAAATGTATATATATTGAAAAGGCATAAATGCTTGAACAACATTAATCTAGTGACAAATATTAATAATTGGTCAAAGAATTTTATTTATTTATTGGTAAATTCACATGTTAACATGAATATAAGTGAAAATTTGACGAAAATAAAATAAAATTACAATTGATATGATCTCCAAGTCCAAAATTTCCAAGTTACAAGGTGAAAGGTTTTTGTTTTTATTTTTAGATATGTGACCTAATACACCTAGGGGGGATGAGGCCTACATGCATAAGGGCCTACAACCAAATGCCTAGGTTTACTTTTACATTCTGTAAACATCCCTAAATAACTTCATGTAGGGTATTGTAATTTGTCAATGAATCATTTAAATTTTTTAATCATGGTTTATGCTACCTATTATTCAACATCTATGTTAGTTTTTCAATCAAATTTTTAAAAATGACATGATGAACATTACTAGTTATTTCATCATTTTCACTTTGACAAAAGTGATATTTATACCTATTGCAAGTGATTGATTGTTTTTTACTATAATGTCAACTTATTCAAGTGTTCATTTTGACTAAAACTCAATCACAATAAAAACATAAAAGACACAATCTAAATAACCATGTTAATGGGTTAAGGTTTTTAAATGTTAATTTTCTTTAATGCATTAGTGATAATACCCTCAAGATTTAAATTATTCATGCCATTCAATTGTGATGGTGACTTGTTTATAAATCATATGAAGATGGTGAAGATAGTCCATAATTAATAATTAATAGCCACATGATCCCATTTTCTTTTTTAGGTTTTCAAGGTTCACAACACCTCAACCTTGTCATGCATGTGTATCATAATGTCATCAAAAGTATTGCATCACATAGTATACAATCTAAATTCCATGAAAATATATACTATTTTAAAAATCTCAATGCCCATCCAAAACACTTGGTTAAGTAATAATAACTTTAGTTTATGGTATTGAGGTGTTTTTAGTGTCATAGACTTTCAATGTATTAACATTTTGCAACATTTAGTGATATTGTTGTTTCAAATTTTATGCAAAATGTTTTAATGCCATTCAATGTTAATGGTGATTGTTTATAACATTGATGAAAACAATGATATAATTATTGACCAACAATAATTAATCTCCCCTAAAAACATGTAATTTTGAGTTTTTCACAATCTTTGTCAACCTAGTGTATTCTCACAAATATTGAATCATGTAGGCTCAATTTTACTTCAATATGTCTCAATGATAGACCATACCTAGTCTATCTTCATGTATTTTAAAACTTCTAATTTGTTGTGCAACTATCGGTGTTGCACTTAAAACCAATGTGATGATGTGAAATCATTATGATGGTAGTGACAAACACCTTGCGGTGCGAGGTTGTATATATTCACAAGATCATAACATACATGCAAGATATCATTTTCTTAGTCAATGTTGTGTAATGCAATTGTAATAAGGGGATGTGCATAGATTGAAACAATGTTTGGAACTAGAACCATAACACCCACATTGCTAAGTTATAAACTTAAAAATTTGAAACACATTCCCCCAAGTAATACAATCATACATTATGGCATGGATCATTAATATAAAAGTTTGATAAATTAATGCATAGTTTATCAATACCCTTATATATAGTTCACTAATGCAATGATATACAAAAGCTCTAATACATCAAGACATAAAGGCTTGAAACATTGATGCATAAATACCCAACATTGAACAAAAGCACTTGATCTAGTTCGACATCTACACATTGCTTATAGGGCTACTTCGCAATCAATGAAAAACTACGTAACACTTGTTAATTCTATAAAAAATGGGCATTAAATCTTCTAGGTTTTGTTTTGGGAATTGGAGCTCCAAATCCAATTGGTTATAAGTTTAGTTTCACATGATCATGTGTACCTTGGTGGAAATTTGATAGAAAGAAGGGGAAGGAAAAATGACTCAAATACCCAAATTGAAAACACATATTTCTCTTCCACAACTACATGAATACAAATGAAATATGAAGCTTGTTCTTGGCAAGCAAATACTTAAATTCAAAACATTTGTCCACAACTACATGGATAAAAATAAAATTTATGAACCTTGTTATTCCTAAAAAAAATGTTCAATCCAAAAAATCTCAATAACACTTTCTTTTCACAACTACATGAATAAAAAAAATGTTTGCAACTATTTGTAGCAAGCAATCTAAAAATGCTCTCTAAAAATGTGTACATAAAAGTACAACTTCCATTACAAACCAAGTTTCTTATATTGTTTTTAAAAAAAAGAATTTTTCATTGAAAATTGAAAGCTACTTTCTTTTTTTTTACACACATTAAATCTTCAATTACATCTAGCCAAAAAAAGGTTAATTCACAATGTTGATTTGGCACATTTTGCAATGCCACATGCCATCTTGAACACCACCCATGTACAAAAACAAAGTTTCAAGGTGAAAAGAGGGGTAGTGAGAAGCAAGCAAATCCAAGAAGGAGAAAAATACATGAGAGAAATAAAACATAGGAAGACAAAAACAAAAAGAGATAGAGAGAACATGGGAGAGAGACAAAGAAAACATGGGTCGGAGACAATGTGCACAAGCTCAAACCAAGATGACAAGAGGAGATGAATAGCTCCACAAGTACTATCTTTGGTACATACATGCTAAAAGAATAGAGTAAAAAAGCAAAAGAAACAACGAAAAACCTGAAATTGAACACTAGTTGTCATAAAGGAACCCTAATGTGATGCACCATGGTCATGGCATGGGACACCTTTGTTCCATGATTAATAATAGCCCACAAAGTCATGATCACTCCTGTTATGAGCATGCAGTGTTACATTGTTGTGTTTGATATATTGTTGCCTATAGGCAATGAAGATACACACACCTTTTTCACTTGCGCAACTTGACTTTCACTCTTAGGGGGGCTCTTTTTTAGAGGGCATCCAACAACACAAAGTAGGTTTTGTGACTACCAAAGTGGGTTTTGCACAAACCAGGCCAGGAGGGGTCTCCTGTAGGTGCTTATAGTTAAGGCCTGGCAATTGTGTTATCCTTATAAATTTCACTCTTTAGTAAATGGTGCAAGTGTTTGTCCTATAAGGGCAAACCAATCACCTATCCTATTCATAAACCAAGGTTGTAGGCTTTTACCAATAAGCTTGTGAAACTACACTATATTGAACAATATGATTTGCAATGACAAAAAGAAAGCAAAAAAAACAAACTTCTATCCCACTGAGGAAAACATTTCCAAAATGCAATCACTCCGAAAGATAGCAGCATCATCCAATTCTAAGTCAATTGGCATCCATGGGGTCTCTATGTCAAGCAATGAGAATGGGAAGTTTGACTTTTTCCTCCATGAATCCACATTTCCATGTCTACTTGCAATGCTTGGAAATATCTTACACGTTTGGTTGGCACATCTCACATTGCAGCTGAACTGGGAATCACAACATCTCAAAACTAGGGAGAGATTTGAGACTATGAAACAGGTTGTGCAATGCAATTGCATAACCTTTACACCCACCAGCTCAACATTGTTGACTTTTGGAAGTATTAGACACAAAGGAGAACAAGCTGGACTAAACGAAGCACATGTTTCCTAATGGAACTATAGAAGGTGGTGCAGCTTGCAAGATTGCAAGATGTGAAAGTGTTGATTGCAGTCAAAATCCTCATTGTAGTTTCTGCTTTTATGCAATTTTCTGTCTTGGGGCAGTGGGTTTTGTTCAATCAGTAAGAGAGAGGTGCTAAGCTTGCTGACACTGAAGATGGCTCCTTGTCTCACTGTAACCATTGGGTATCCATCTCTTCTATATAGGTACTCTTATAGTACTTGATCTTAGGCTTGTTTGCTTCCAAGAGTTTTGCATACCTGTGCATGTTTTGGTAAGCCTCTTCTCCACAAGGAAGGCTGGAGATGACCCTCCCACCAAGTACTTCATCCTTTTGGAGATGGACTCTCCAATTTTATCCAACATACTTTGGCATCTAAGTTCCAAATTTTCAAAAGGCTTTTGCCATCCTCTTTGTTATATCAAACCACAAGCAGGTGGTGAATGGTTTGCTTTCACATACATCCATCAACCATTCACACCTTCTCTGTCAAGGTGTGAATTGCTGGGTGCAGCAACAGTATAAGCAATGGCTATAAGGAAATATGATATCCTTGCACTGTCTCTATTGTATGCATGTGGAAGCATGGAGAGCACACTACCAGGGAATTTTGCAACCAGAGCACCGCACACTCTTTTGCTGCCTTCAAAAATTCCACTCTCTGTAAGTGATAATTACCACTAAAGATAGAGTTTGCAAGAGCTTACTCCTAAGACTTTTTTTCAAAAATGCAATATTCCCCAGAAAACTATGGTCAAAACACTTAAACCCCATTGGGTATGGATATGGCTTTTGCAAAAATTTGGCATTTATAAAAGTATGGGCTTGGTTCCATGACGTTTGGACTTGTGGTGCAAAAGTTCTTGAATACTGAATGATTTCTTCACTGAAAATTAAATTAAATCGTAGCTGAAAATTTCGGAGGGATTGGAATGTGCCTTTGGTGTTGTTGGAAAGATCTTGATGAGCAGGATTTAATGGGATTTATTTGGTAAGATTTGGATTCAAAATGTGGGAGATATTGATTTTTTAAGTGATTTCTGCCACTGAAAATTCAAATAAATTCCAAAAAACCAGGTTTTGGAAGGAAAAATCAGTTGAGGATGTGGTAGCACTTGGGCCGATGGCATAGGCCACACTAATCAGTAATGAACCAACCACACTACTTGGACTTCAACATTCTATTTTGTTGCCAATACGTCTGTTCAAAGGTTTGTCACAAGTTTCCATCCTCTACTTCTGCCCCAATGTACTTTGTATTGCAACAGCCAAGATTCCCATGAGAGTGGAAGGCTGCAATCAAATCATGACCAAAACCAGAGAAATCAGAATCTGTTTAAGCTGAATTAAGGTGAAAGCTTTGCTCATGCATATGTTGTGTATCTGCAAAACCCAAGAGCTTGTTAATTAGATTAGGAAGCAAAATGCAGATGATCTAGTGCTGTCATGACGTTGAAACAAAGGTATGACAAGATCCAAATCTTGAGCAGGAACTTATTGCATATGCGTAGTTCTTCTATGAGACAGTTACAACAGAAGTTGCTCTCAATCCAAGCTCTAACTTCTGCCCAAATTAAATTTGTGAGAACATGGAATCCCAATTTTAGTTGGCAATCAACTGACCTCTGATGTGCAGCAGCTACCAGCTGAGGTGTTTATCCTCAAATGGTGAGCAAGGAAATCTATTCAATGTTATCTGTACTGACCAGACTATGCTCACAAAATGGGATATTGAGTGAACTGTAATGGGGAACACACAACCACACCTTCATTGTGGAAACTGCAGACAGGTGATCAACCAATGAAATGTTTCAAGTTGGCAGCTTGTGTGAATTCAATTTAGTTTTTGAAATAATTTGCAATGGTTCCTGAGAAAGTAGAGGTACCTGAATTGGGCTGTCCTGCAATGGAAGAAGAGTTTTTGCTGGAGCATTGAAAGAATGGGTACTAGTGCTGGATCATTGCTGAAACAAACCAAATGAAGAGTATTACTGTAAGACTCTTAGAACCCACTACAGCCCTTCATATAAATTGTTGATTTGTTGCTGCGCAAATTGTTGGATATGAATTATACTGATTCAAAAGCCAAATGACCCAATAATCCCATTGTGTCTAAAACCTGTACTATAGGCTTCTCTAACTATAGGCTTCCCAGAGGCTTTGACAGATGTATGTTTTTAGTGTAGATTTGACTAACTTTGCTAAATTTTCTTCAAATTTCACTAAATCTTTTATGCCTTAATTTTTTAAAAAAAGAACCCTGATATGGACTGACCATGTGACATGCATGATGATAATGCAGTTTGCAAAGAATCTAGAGTATACTTGGGGTCTCCAGCAAAAGTTCACATCCTGGCCTATACTGCTATATTATTGCCTTCTCTTAGAGCAGCTTCATCCATACTTGGCATTTGGCCCTGCATCACTATTTCTCACATCCAAGATTGATTGATTCCAAGCAGCCTTTTTCTTTTTTTCATTTTGGTGATGGAGCACTAGTGGCAATTGTCCCTAAAAGGATTTAACATTGATGGTGACAAATTATTGCAAAACTCTTAAAATATTAAATAATCTGGCAGAAAAACCCGATTTAACACTAGGAACCTGTGTAAATCTCACAAACTCTTTTGTGGCAAAATTTTCAAAAAAATTCAGAAAATAATTTCTTAAAAAAAAAAATTGGGTGCAATTTTGCACCAGTTTTCCTAGAAAAAACAAAGCTGATTCCAAGCCCCACCCACAAACATGAACCTGAGATGCTACATGTCAAAATCTACTCATAACAAACCACCTGGACTAATCAATATATGTGACGAGTCAAGAGCACTTGTTTGTGGCTCGCATATTGAGCCACATCTATTTTTACTGAGCCTGTCAAGCAAATGTGTACCAATCTTCATCCAAAATAAGTTGTTCAGTTTGTTGGTGTAGATGCTCTTATGCAAGTTTTATTGTAGACAAATAAGGGACAGATGTTGCATTCCAGCCTCAAATGCAAGAAGGCCTGGATTCAAATCTCCAAAAGTGTCCATGTGAGAATCACATGCTAATAGAGTACATCAACCACACTTACAACAGAGGCCAGAGTCCACCAAGAGCAACAAGTGCACCATATGAGGGATAGATGGCAGTTGGATAGGAAACACTTTTCCATTGAGGTGCAATTCACTAAGTTAGCTAACCATGGAGGTTAGGTTAACTCAGTTGCTGTTCTTACTACCTACCTGCTAACAACCTACTAGTCCTTTACCTACATTCTAACCATCTGCAAACATCTACTTACCTTGTAGCCCACCTATAAAAATCTTGCCTACTTTCACCTCCCCTACAGGGCTTAGTTTTTACAGGCTAAGCTACCAAGGTGAAACCCAATGTCAAATCAGTTGGGGTTCATCTACAAGCGAGTCATGGTTCAGCTTTCCAATGGATGGTGTGCTGGTGGCTGTTGGTTTACTTCTATGCTCATATCATGAAAGTTGTTCTGGAGTCATAACACAGGCTTCCAATAAATAGTGCACTCTTGCTACTCTAGACTCCTACAATGAAAGCTTCTTGGACTTCCAGAGCTTTGTAATCCTTGTTCTTCCGTGTTTGGCTTCAAGTGGGTGTCAACCATTTCCTCAGTTCATATGGGTTTTGCTTAGTGGGTGTCAAGTGTCAACCATTTCATTGGTTGTTGTGGGTTTTGCTTCTAGTAGGTGTCAAAATTGTACTCCATTCTTATGGGTTTTACATTGGAGTGTGTATTGACTATCAACCCATTTCCTTGGAAATTGAATAGGAGGCTCAGACTGAAAGGTCTGACCTCTCTTCTCTGCCCAAGTGACCTTACTATCTTTGAACGCCAGATCTACTAAATCACATGTTACAAAAGTTGGTCATTTGCAGTTTGTAATCTGAAGTTTTACTTCATGCACGACTCCTCCCTCTAGTAGTTGTTTTGTTGGCCTTGCCTTGATAGGCAAGGATATCGTGTTTACATTCATTATAGAGTATAGTAGCTTAATGGATTTTGGCCCCTAGGTAATAGCTCTATTTTTGATACGAGGATTTTTGAAAGATGATATTTTGGCTTGTGTGGAAACTTGAGATTAGTTATAGAGTTATGATATGTTGAAGGATTTTGGTTTCTCTTAGAGGATTTATTGAAGATTATATTTTGGCATGGTGAAATATTGGAGTTTCCATAATTCTTCTTTTGCCTTAAGATACTTTTAAATTTAAATGGCAAGGCCACGGTGTGACACACTCCTTGTTCAACCACGCTTTAGATGCCGAAATGCAATTTTTAAAAAACTTCTCAAAGTACTTTTTTTCTTGGTGAAGTGAAGAGTAGGAGTATAGGTAGGGTGTTCTTAGGAAGGGCAATTAGTCTAGGCCAAAAATAGTGGCAGCCAATTTTAGGACTAGAATTTCCATGCAACCAATGAGAAGGCGTGTCATGGAGTGAAGGTATTCCCAATATTGCCTCACTATATCCCACATCCCTTGCCCTAATTATACTCTTGTAACCTATATAACCCGCCCAAAGGAGGAGATTACAATATATATATATATATATATAATGGTAATAGACAGTTCTAGGACCATAATTTTTGTGTGACCAATGAGACCAATGAGAAGGCTTGAAATAGATTCCAGAAGGCCCAATTGTTTTCTTTTAGGTTTTTGGAGGGGGGAATGTGTTCCCAATGCATTCCCATCGAGTTCCCAAGGTGCTCCTCAAGATGTTCCCAATAGCACCACACTTTTAACCCACATGCTTTGGCCAAAGTTGAACTTTCATGTAGGTATATAAACTATATAGGAGGTCAAAGGGGAAGCAGCTATGTACTTCTATTTTGAGGAGTGCCCAATGTTTTGAAAAAATGTGAATGCAAGTGGCTCCTTAAAGCCCCCTTAACACATTAATAAGAAGCACAAATATACACATATATCTATGGGGATGTCCCCAAAGTTTGTGCCCCTGCCATTTGCCTAGGCCAAAACTGGTAAAGAACACAAGTAGGCATAGAAATTATTGGGCAACCAATGAGATGAACCAAAATGCACAAAAGGGGCTCAATTTTTTTCCTTTTGCTTGAGTAAGGGGTGTTTTTTTCTTTTTGGGTTCCCATCAATTCCCCCAATGGTTCCCAACATGTTTCCCAAATTCCCAGTGTGTTCTCCAACATGTTTTCAATAGCACCTCACTTTGCCCCATATGCTTTGCCCTGAGTTCTACACTTGTAACCTATAGATATATATAAATATACACCCCCAAAGGAGGAGGAGTGAACAATATACATACTATTTTGGGACTATCCACAGCTTGATTTAGTTTTTTGTGATGAACCAATCAAAGATGTGATGAACCCCACAAAGGAAAAACATTTGCAGGTTGGGTGTCCCCACAACTAATTAATACACACCTATAACCACATTAATAATAAGGTTGACTGGTGAAATGGGTATGAAAAAAATCTAAACCTGTTGTCAGATGCCTCCAAAAATCTACCAGAATGCCAGATCCTGAGACCTAATAAGTCTTCACACTTCTGTCACTGATAACTTGCTAATAAGTTATGCATTATCTTGATATCCATCTCCTGACAGACATGTTGAAACTTGAAATCACCAGGCCTGTCATCTCCAAAGTTAGCCTATAAATAGCGTTATCCGTATAAAGTATGGAAAACACAGCATCAGAACCCTGAGTTTGGTCATAAAACAGGGTGAGATTCAAAATAAACCAGCAAAAACGTATATCAGTAGCATCAGAAAAACCATCAATTTTTGTGGTAAACTGAGTTTCATCCTGTCTTTCATTTCTCCTGAGCGTCTCCATTTCTGCTGCATAAAACCATCAATTTTTATGGTAAACTGAGTTTCATCCTGTCTTTCATTTCTCCTGAGCGTCTCCATTGCTGCTGCATATATTTCACTGCTCCAACCTGTACAGCTACTATCATTACTTTTGAACCTTGTGCACTAGGTGCTGAAACTCAGCATTTCCTCCCCAGATTTAATAAAATTTGCTTACTTTACGGATACCACTGAAAGAGTGTTTGGGGGTCAAAGGAGGCCCAAAAATAGGGTGAAGAGAGGGGCACTTTCTGTATGTATAACTCTAATATGGCAAGGAAACCACTAGAGATGAGGAAAGTGTTTTTTGACACCAGCTGGTCAGAGCTCTGTTACATACCTTCCCTAATTTTGCACTAATTCTTTTGCAAAATTAGGTGTTCCTTTAGTTGCAATCCTAGCTTCCTAGTAACATAGCATAGTGATAACCCACAAGGGAAAAAAAGGGAGGCCCCTTCACTCTATGACACAACTTCTCATTGGTTGCATGCAAATTCTATTCCTAAAAATTGGCTGCCACTATTTTTGGCCTGGACTAATAGTCCTTCCTTAGAACACCCTACCTATTGTGACTCATATTAATTAGTTGACAAGACCCCAAATTATTATTATTCTTTTGTGATGGGCATCATTGATTGGTCCATCACCAAAAAAAATATTTAATCAAGCTTTGGACAGTAACAAAATAAATGTATTGTAGACTCCCCTTTTTTGGGCTCCTTTATAATAGATTGCAGGAGTAGAACTTAGGACAAAGGATATTGGATGAAGCGAGGTGCTATTGGGAACATGTTGGGGAACCCATTGGGAACTTGGGAACCCATTGGGAAAACAGTAAGAACTTGACGAGAATACATTGGGAACAACAAAAATCCAAACCCCTCACAAGTGTGGGGCAATTTAAAGAAATTACAAAGGAGGGAAAAAAAATAAACATTGGTCTCATTATGTTAGAGGGTTAGAGTTAAGGGAACCTACCACAGAGGCTGCCTATATTTATTGCCGGTATTTCATAAATTATTATTTTTACTACTGAAGTGAATTTTGAAAAAATAAAAATAAAAATTCAGCACCCGAGTGCCTAACCTGAAAAGGAGCTAGGGATACAACATACAACCAAATCAAGCTCGTCTTTGAAAGGAGCACCCCAATAGTTGTGGTATAGAGAGGAAGATTTCCATCCCAACAGCGCCAGAATACTTGTCTGAGTTATCATCCATCCAGGTAACCTTATTTTGGCAATGAATGAATGAATGAATGGGATTAGTGTCAATGGGATTGTTAGAATGGGAGCCTTGAATTCTTTTGAGGAGATAACTTCAATAAATTGGCACCTAAATTTTATTTTGTAACAACCTCATATGCTTGTGCCTAGGTGCAATTTTTAAAATTTTTGCCAACGAGTTTGTTCAAATCAGTGCTTTGAAT
>Ga0209208_10001779_pt1 | contig 30753 bp, 18 predicted proteins | sample S1TSphfallax_3_FD_187694 | JGI IMG/M metagenome (GOLD analysis project Ga0209208, IMG submission 187694) | Host-associated microbial communities from peat moss isolated from Minnesota, USA - S1T2_Fd - Sphagnum fallax MG (SPAdes) (version 2) | ecosystem: Host-associated > Plants > Peat moss >...
TTGTAGCCCGAATGACAGCTTGGCCCAACCATCTTTGGAACACTTTGTACTCGGGTACTTACTTCTATAAGATCAAATGTTCGGAGGACCCATTGCATTTTTATTCCTTTGTTTGGGTCAAAATCGGTATTTTTTTCAGCTCAAAACAATTGTGAAATTTTTCTTGATGTAGCTGAGGTGGCGATCATCCATAAGCCTATTTAGCCCAATCTGGCTATTAAAAATAGGAAGGAAAAAATCGAACATCCATATATATATTTTTGGCTACTAACTTGGACCATGTATAAGTAAATGAGGATTTTTTGGAGGGGGATTTTGGCCTTTTTTCCCCAAAAGATCATTGATTTGTTGACAAAGAAAAAATCTTAAATTTTGCAAAAATGGTGCAAAATCACACAAATCTGCGCCAAAAAAAGAGAGGTGTGTGTGTGTGTGTGTAACAAACACCCCATGGTAGCAACAATTTGTGAAAGATTGAAATTTGAAACCATTTGCCTCCTCATCCAACATAAATTGAACTTCTCTTTTGGAGAAAGATGATGTGATATTTGCCAACAAAACCTTCGAGCGAGTGTTTTTTTCACCTTTGGAGGACATTAGTGCTTTTTCCAAAGCTACCTTTTCCTCACCGTGGTAGGAGGAGGAGGAGGATCATGGTTGTTTGAACAATTATTTTAAGGATTCATGAGTAGATAAATTCTCACAACTTTAGATGACCACACTTACTATATGATCCTTTGAAATCAAGTGTGTTGTCTAGGTAACATCAAGCACGATTTGGTGATGAATTGAACCTATAATCACTTGGGCAAGGTGTTCATTAGTTTTAACCATTTTGTGTTGGTATATGTTTTAAACCTTTAATTTGATTTGATTTCAAATTGGTCTTGGTTTGGTTAGTCCAACATACCAATTTGATTTAGGTGTAAAGATTCATCGCATTTGTGAAGCCCATTTTCATAAGGAGCAAAATTATTGATGGGGTCCCCCTATGAGCTTGAAGGTGCAAATTTATATGTTCTTCTATATGTACCTAGGATTGAACTTGTTTCACAAATAACCATGTTTCAAAATAAGGAATAAGAATACCAATTTGTTCTAACATTGTATTTTTTCATCCTGAGGACAATTATGAACTCCTTGTTCAAAGTTGGATCATTTATCAATGTTTTTTAAAGCTTAACATGGACAGTAGATTTGGATTTGGACAAATGAAGATAACAATTGATGGACATCATAATGAAATATATAAAAAAAATTTAAAAGCGTACCCATGATCCATAATTCAACAACATTGATAGCATGTTAACCATTGAATTGGCAAATAGCACCACAAAAATTGCAATGAAACCCTAAAAAATTAAATCAATCCAATAGATTTTTTGAAAGGCTATCTAAAAACGATAGAGGAAATGATTTGACACACACAATGAAAGGAATAAGGAAAGGGATGGTGGGATGGCAATCAAGACAAGGAAAATGATGGCAACAAGAACAATGGGAGCAATTGGAAACATACATTGAAAGATGAAAGGGTGATTGGGAAAACAACATGGGCAATAGTTACATGAATGGGGAAAATGGATAAGTTTGAATTGGTGTTGTGAATGTATATAATTTTAGATATACCTATCATGTAAATGTAAGTAATAAACTTATTACATTCCATGTAAGTGTAAAAGTTCTCATCCACATCAATGTAAGTGTAAATATCTGGATGTGTAAATGTAAATTATTTACATTTATTTGTCTTGTCAATCCATGTAAAAAAAAATTTTAAGAATTTTTTTTCCTTTCAAGATTTAGAGTTGTCAATTCACCTTTGTCCAATTACATTAAAATACATAAATTTGAAGGGAAATTTTCCTTAATCTCATCAAGGTTGCCTTCTTTAATAAATACAAATGAAATGAAGATGCGCAAAAGGGATATATATATAGTTAGTTAGTTAGTTAGTTAGTTAGATGTAGAAAAAATATTTGATACTAAACAAACTTATTAGGTTTTGGGTTTAAAAAGGGGGTCCTAGATAATGATGTTGTTGGAGTTAGAAGTTGGCATCCAAAACAAACTTGCATCATGCAATATCTAATGGTTAATTTTTCGCTTATTAGTGGTTATCAAAAAAAAACAACAAACCACAAAAGATTATATGCATACAATAAGACCTATGGGACACTAGATGCATCCCATAGAACTTTTTTTCCAAAAACTAATTTATTTACATATACCTTATTAAAGACATTTACATGAGATAATGTAAATGTAAATTCCAAAAATTAGCTATGTAAATGTAAATCAATCATTTTACATTATTTTACACAAATATATGTGTATTTACATTTACCTTCCCAACTATTGGTATAAACAAATGTTGGTTAATTATATGTTTTAAACTAAATATGAACATGCAAAAAGATTGAATATGCATGAAGTTATATTCAAATTTTGTTCATTTTTTAATATTTGATTCTATTTGTAACCAATTATGGGACATCAATCAATGTTATATCTATAATCATATTTTCGTAAAGACCAAAAAAAATGTATCTTTATTTGGGAGTTACGGTTTAGGGTTGCACATATATGACTTTTCATTGTGAAGAACAATGAAATGAACATAGCAACTTGCAACCTTCATTATTAAGCTTTTCCATGGGGTCATCACTTTTTGCACCTCCTTTCTTTTAAGTTCATGAATTAATGTCAAGTTCGATTTTATAATAGTCGAACTAACCTCAAAATTTAACCTTGAATGTCATTTTGTTGAGAGGTTTGGGACAAATGAAAAGGCAAATGGACAAGGGATTGTTGGGGTTGGGGTTTGCAAATGATGAACTACTAATCATTGAAGCTTTTTTAAAGTCAACTCAAGTGTTCATGATTACAACAATGGTTGGGTCACTTGTTGATTCAAAATGCACAATTTATTTTGGTGTTGTTTTTCTTTTGATTTTAAGTTCTTTAAGTGAAAGTTCATTCATTTTTTGCCAAAAAGGTCTTGTGTGCATGAAAAATTATTATAAAAGTTGAATGTTTTATTGAAGTTGCAAGCTATAATCAATAATGACCCATTTTATAACAATGTCCACAATGTGTTTGTTGTTAAATGTTTATATGCTTATCTTTTCAAGGCTTTTTTATGGATTTTTTGCCATCAACAAAAGACATATATTTTGAATGCATTTTTATTTGATTTTTTTCATTTTGGATGTATGTGTTTCATTTCCATACATGTTGATGCATCTTATGTGTTCATGAAGCATGAAAATTTAGAGTTATGGTGTTTTTGGTCCCTTTGAATGTGTGTGCATGGTGAATGGGTGATGATGTTTTGTTCTTACAATTCAAGTTTTTTTTAATGTTTGCAATGATTTAAAATGAAATGTTTCTTGTCGAAAGTGTGGATGAAGTTTATGAAAAAACTTGTGATGTGAACAAAAATTTGACTACCAACTTGTCAAATGTTGAGAATGTACACTCACAATTTGGTAACCATCTATGAAAGAAAAATGAACTAAATTTTGTAAGTATGGATGTTCAAGCTTCAAAATGGAAATCACACAACATGAGCTTTATTTGTTGGGGCTTATTTATTATCAATGATAGTCTACCCATTGACCTTGAAAACTCACAAATTATGTAATGTATTATCTATAAGTTTTAGTAAACTTTTGGTAACTTTATAAACCAAAGTTCCATTATAAGGAAATGGCTTATCAAATATAACAAAACAAATGACATAGTATTCCCATGAAAACATATGTTGATAGTGCACATTTTGGTTCAATCGTTTTAAAAATTTTGCATTAAATGGGAAGGTTATCATCACAAACTTACTAAGCTTCATAGGTTCATACAAATTATGTCCAAAATCCAATTTCATAAGTTCGTACAAAAATTGCATGAATTGCATGTTATGGTTAATATGAACGATATTTGTACATATTCAATATTTTAAATATTTCAAACATATGAAACATTGTTATTCAAATGGAATGAAATACATGAATGTTCATGTTTAATACACAAAATTTGCATAATTTTATGCAAAATTACATTACGATAATTGCATGGATTTAGTTAAAATGTAAATTGTGCATATTTCACATCAAGACATCATAAGTAGAAAATACACTATATTTATTTATTTATTTATTTTTCATGCCATTTTTACACTTTGAAGCTCATGTATTTTTCACAAACATATTGTTTTATGATTTTCGCATAGATTCTATTGAGATTTTGTGACAAATTGGAAGTTTGTGATGATGACTAATTTTTTTGAAATATATCGTATTTGGTAACAAAGGAAGAAAATGTTTGGGTCCATCATGTTTGCAATCACTACATTTTTGGGGTTAGCAAACCTTTACAAAAATGGCGATGAAACATAGCAAATGACCATGTGTTTTATGTTTACAAAGGTTAGAAGTTTATCTCCATGCGTGAAAGTATCAAGTTATGCAAGTTACTATTGCATTAATGTTTTTACATGCACTATGTTTCCTTCCCATTCATCTCTTGTGGAATAGGTGTTTCTTATAATGATCACAAAGACCATGGATTTGCATGTGCTTCCAAATTTTGAATATACAACTACTATTTCTACTAGTTTTGATCTTTGGATGTCCAAAGGTGGTGTGGACACATTTGTTTTGGTCGTTAACTATTTGGATGAGGTTTAAACTCTAAGCATGTTGTTATGGGGCTATTTAAAGTGCATGAAACAATTGGCAATGCCATGGTTTTGCAACCCTAATCTTTGCTAAAAAAATTGAATTTATTTGTTATGTGATTATTTTTGTGAAAGATGAAGGCAACAACTTGAGAACTATGGCTACAACATTATAAATTATAATCTATAATTGATTGCACAAACCTTTAAAGCTTTTGTAGTTTTATGAAGTTATTTGTTTTAGGCATGTGAAGTTTAAAATTTGCCAATATGTTACAAATGACGACAATATAATGTTTACGTGGGTTTAATTTTGGTAAATGTGAAAGAAGTTCAAGTTGGTTTGTAAGAGACAATTACATGGGCAAAAAAAACAAGGAAAGGGAGACATGAGTGGTAGAAGGCATGCATTAACAACATGATGGGACATTGGAAGTTGAAAATTCTAACAAAGACAAATTTTGCAAAATTATAATGTTTGAGTAAAAATTAAAACTTAGGCAAGCCATATTGTTGTGTAATGGGGCAAAAAAAAACAAACTTTACAATAGAAAGTCCTTAAGGTCCAAGTTTGGACCATTGCGAAGGTTGTCATTCAATGCTTGAACCCCATGTGTTAATACATGTGATGAACCAATCCAAAGGTCATTGACTACTATTGGGATTATTCATAATTGGGGTTCCAAAAATAAAAAAATCTAAGAGTTTTTTACAAATAACATTTACATGAAAAAACATTGAGTGAAAAAAATTGAATAATTTGAGATAAGAAAATTCATGTGGTGGTGGAGATTTTTCACATTTGTACTTAATATTGCATCAATATTTTCATTTAAAAATATAAACACAAAAATGTTGAAATGAATTTTATGGAAGCCCAAGCATATTTTTTTGCATGATTTTTTTGTGCACATGTGATTTGTGCTTAAAGCTAGAAAATTTGAACCTAATGAACATAAAAAAAACCTAATCAACTGGTAAAAAAGAGAAATCCCTTCCCTTTTAGTTTTTTGGTTCAATTTTAAAGTCTTTGAAATTTTTATATGATTTGTTTTTCCATCATGTCCACCCAATGAACATGTTTCTATTGTAAAAAAGGTTTAAAATCAATTGCATGATTTTAAAGATTTTTAATATTAAAAAAATGTATTAAAAGCAAGTAATATAGTTAAGTCAAAGGATTTAAAATACATTTACATAATAGTTAGAATATTTAAAATATTTTAATTAATTTAACAAGACATCATTTTATCTATTTGCATACAACAATCTATCGCAATAGAACAAAAATTAGAACCATTTAAAAAAGTAGACTTTCCTTTTTGAAACCCCAATTGTGAATGAGCCTTATTAAAGATCCTAGTTATTGTAATTAACTTAATTATGACTATTGAAGTTGAATTAAATTCCCTCTTATTGATAAGGATGAAAAATTTAATGAATTTGATGAACCGACTTTTACTTGTTGAGTAGAAATATGCAACAAAAGGTTATGAAGATAATTCTTCTAGAATATTTGAAAACATTTGATTTGGACCATCAAGTTCACAATATGTTGGCCTCAAATGCCATTTAACACACCTATTATTCATGTTGATGAAAAAACTTGTAACATGTTTGGTGTTGGAGAATCCATTGAAAATTTTCACACACATTTGTTATTAGATAACTTTCTTATTTCAAAAGCTATTGATTCTCCCATCAACATGTGGTGTGTCCACATTAATGGGAACACAACAAATGTAACTAATACTTGATTTTTTAGGTAATTTAAGTTAATGTTGAAATTTTTGGATTTATTTGTATAAAAACTTATAATATATCATGCGAACATGTGAATAAATTTGAAATCAATCTAATGAACAAAAACTAATGTAATTTTTTAAAAAAAGATTGTAACCAATGTTTTAAAATTTGAAAAATACTTGTTTAATGATTTGCAAATATTTGAAAATTAATTTTTTTGAATTAAAAATAATAAAAACCTTAACATAAAAATATTTTTTAAAATTAAAAAAAAAGAAAAGTAGTCACAAAAATTGGTGGGGTGGTTCCTATTAATCTGGACACACCCATATGTAGATCCCTTTGCTTGACAATGGACCCATAAGTGTTAATTTTTAATGTTGACTTTTTCATGTGCTAAACAAAAATTGAAAAATTGGGGTTGCAAATTGAGATTTTAAAAAATGCTTAACCTTGTTGATGTATTGATAGCTTTAAGGTGCTATTGGTTATAAATGGAGAATTTTGATCAAAATATCATTGTGATAAAATTTTTGTTGCATGATTATTTATGCTTGAATTACATGGCAAATGTAGACTTCAAGGACTACATTAAGGTTGAAGTTTTTTTACTCAAAGAAAATTATGAATTGATTGAAAAAGTTGAATAATTTGAAGAGTTGAAGGTTGACAATGAGTAATTAATTCACCTTAAAAAAACTTTTTGTTTTTTCTTTCCAACTAACCTTCCCTTTAAGTGTTTCTAATTTGTTTATGTCCATGTGGATGTTATAAGGTTGGGTAATTATATTTTTATGTATCTCATTGGCATCAAAAGTTGTTGATTAAACTTCAACAAGTTCTTTATCTATGTTTGGAATTTTGGGTCTGTGGGGTTTGGGTGGGTTTGTGTTTATGTGAATGTTTGTATTTTGCGAACAACTTGCATGACAATATGTAAAGTTTTAAAGAACTAGGGTTCAATTCCTCCGTAAGCTACTCAATTTTGGATGTTGTTCATCTCTTTGTTTTTGCACAACTAGAATGTGAAATTTGTTATGCATATTTGAAGGCATGTGCATTGAGTTACGTTTTGATTGTATGGATTAAATGACTTGTTTATGGTTGTTTCAAAGGAGTGGTAACATGTCCATGAATAAAATAGTGATTTCAAATCTTCTCAATTGTCTTAGGGTGGTACAAAGTGCAAAAATGTAAAGCAATTTGCAATGGAGTAAAATGTTGTTAAGGTAAGTGGGCATTGGCCATGTGGGATTTTCCTATGTTAATTTACACAATTATTTTTATAAGTTCATGTAGTTATGGTAATATGTGTTATGATTTATGTCGTGCTTGTGTAATTCAAGATTTAGTATGTGGTTAGCCTCCATACTACAATAGAACACATTAATTTATGGTCACTTTTGAAACAACAAATATTGCATCCATGATCAACATACTTAGACATATCCACACTTGGATCTCATTATGTGCCTAAACACTAGGATCATATTTGTCCATCCTTCTTGATTTCAAAAGATGGGACATACTAGGACTAAGTTGGTATGTCAAAAGCCTCATATTGAAAAAACATTGGTTGGGATGCCACTAGCATAAGATACAAATGTGTATTGACTACAAGAAAACAACTTTGGATACAATATATGGCATTGGTACCTTGCAAAAAAACAATAAAAACAAGGGTATGTAATGTTGGATTTGACCTATTGGCATGCATGCTCTAATAGTTCATGGATGGCCTAAGCATGTACAATATACCAACTTTTGAACCAAATTGTGAAGAAACATAATCCTAGGTGCAAAGCACGTCAATAAACACTTATTGCAACAATATATTGCTTTTACAAATGTTTCAATCACATGTAAATACCAAAGAATGTTCATTCTTATATAACTTTTGTACATGTAACAATTGATTAAATATGTACTATAATTGATCTTTATTTCGTCAAATGACATATTCATGTAATTAATTTGTGAATAGAACTGATCTAGTTTCATAATTTGATATCAAAATAGATGATATATGATAAATCTTATATACCTTGTTTTATTAAATTTGTTCAATGTAATGACATACTTATGGAAATTGACCTTCATGTTTAAAATGGTATGATTTTAAAGTTTTAGTAGTTTTGTTTAAACCTACAATTAAATACAACTCCACCTCACATTTCTCAACAATAAATAATTGAAATCTAAGGTGATAATTGATTTGACAATTCACATATTGTACCAGCAAATTGACACCAATTATTGAGCTTGTTGGTTGTATGTAATTTTCATGCATGGGAAAAGAATATCCCAAAGAAATATTAATTTGAAGGCAATTTTTAACTATGAAAATTTTGCCCCCACCCCCCAATAATGTCTTATTAATCCAAAGCTAGCATTGCTTTTTCAATAACATGTTATTATTCAACAAAATGGATACCATCAAATATACTACAATGATTGATGAAAACATTTTTGGGAAATTATAAGGATGCAAAATAAAAATGTTTTGGGTTGGAACATGAACATGACATGTTTCTTTATTGTAAGACTAAGGTGGCTTGTGCTGGTGGTCCAAATGTGAATAGGACCTTGATAGAGCCCAATTGTGAAGAAACTATTTTACATTTTAAATTAATTTTCAATGACAAAATTTACTCAAAATTCAATATCTCCCCCATTTTAGGTTTAATTAAAAAAAAAATCACCTCCAAAAAATCCCACTCATCTAGGGCTTCCAATAATTGCAAGGATTTGCCCTAATTTCTCTATAAAAATTATTATTATTATTTTTTGAATTCTCTTTGACAACATTATTCAATATTCAATAACTTTCACACCATAGGCCTAAACATTGTGAAACTGCCTCAATGCACCCTACTCATTGAGAGCTTTCCAATGGTACTAAGAATGTAGTGAGACGTGTTAAACTTTAGGAGATCACAACATGACAAACAAACAAACAACCTTCCTTCATAGATAGATGCATAACGAAAATTCCAAGGTTTCTTTTTGTTGTTAAAGGAAACTTATTTATTAAAGTAAATGAAACCTCTCTCTTTGTATATATATGCAATAGATGAAATATACTTGGCCAAAGATAAAGGCATAAGATTTGAGAGACATCTAGTTATAACTAGTGAATATATGCAATAAGAAATAAGAAATTGTTGATTTGTGAAATGAATAGTTCAATATAGAGTTGGTTATAACCATATATGTATGTTGGGCATGGTGACTTCCATGTAAAACACATACTATACCTATACAATTTTGTGGTATTAGTTTAAACCATTGTTGGATGCGTGTTTATGATGATGTATGAACATAAACATTTGTTTACATTTCATTTTTAACATAAAGTGTAAAACTTGAACTTGATTTGTGTAAAGGTATCCATGGTATCAAGAAGTTGAAAGGTTTAGGGTAATGCCCGAAGAGCAAGAGTGTTCTTGAAATAAGCACCTGCCTGAGGCAAAGCCCGAAGAAGGGGCACTTATGATGGGAACTCCCCCACTCCAAAGGGGTTAGGTTAAGGGGCACTTAATTGGGGAACTCCCTCTCCACTCCAAAGGGGTTAGGTTAAGGGGCACTTAATTTGGGAACTCCCTCCCCACTCCAAAGGGGGGGTTACCAAATTACCCTGCATAAGGCACGGGCAGAAATTTCATTTTTTGGTGTGGTGCCCGGAAAAAAAGCCACACCCATTTAGCCAATTTTCCCCCAAAATTTGTCGGTAAAAAAGACGCCCAATTGGTAGGTACGTTTAGGATCGTGTTCCTCACCTTGCCCGCTGCGAGTCGGGCAGAGTCGGAGAATTTCCGAATTCACGGTGCGTTGGGGCTCCATTCCCGCGCGATTCCCGCGATTATTAATCGTCACCGCGGCCGGGCGGCCGCCAATCATGAATGCTACCGCCCACAGACTGGGCAGCGCCCTGCCTGCCACTTTACAACCCGGACTTCCTGGGATGCAGGCCGCGGCCGGGCAGGCAAACGGGCAGACTCTGTGTGTGTGTGTGTGTCTCCCTTCTCTCGCGGACTCTCTTCGCAAGCTTTTCCACGCACAGCAGCACGAATGCACGGCAGCAGAGAGAGGAGCTCGGCAAGCTCCTTGTTGCAGCAACAGCAGAAATAGCAACAGAAGAAGTAGCAGCGATAGCAGCAGCAGTGGCGGAAACCAGAAGCGATGGATCCGGCTACAACGCTCTCCAACTGCATACAACTGATACACAAGTCCGTGGTGGTAGGTGACAGAGCGCGAACGGCCAGAAGCAGCTGCCAGAGTCTGGTGTCACGCCTGAAATCGCTCAAGCTCCTGTTGGAAGAGATCCGGGAATCCAAGTTGTCGCTGTCCAGCGGCATGACCGGCTTCAGCTCTCTAGAAACCGGCTTGACCAAGGCCAAGGAGCTCCTGGAGCTTTGTGGTGGAAACAGTGGCAGTCTCTTTTACATGGTGATTTGAAGACGAGACTGTTGTGCACCTTATCTTCTCTGTCTCTGTAGCAATTTTATTTTTGCTTTGCTTTTCTTTGCTGCTGCCGTTGTTTTCTGGACGTTTTTCAGGTTTGTTTGTTTGTTTTGTTGGTTAGGTTTTCGATGAAGAAGCCCGTTGCTGTTTTTCCCGTGTTGTTTATATAGGTCTGTGATATTGTGTTTGTTAGGTCTTGCGGACTGAGGATATGGTGAGCAAGTTCCAAGATGCGTCTCTGGATATCGATCGTGCTCTCAACAGCCTTGCATGCCGATTTTCCGAGAATATTCGCTCCCAGGTCTCGCCCTTTCCACCTTAATCATCTCCGTCTTTGTGCTCTCTCTCTCCCTCTCTCGGAAGCAAGTCGGTAGCCCAGTGGTTTGGGCACATGAAGCCCATCTCAGTTAAAATCGAACTGATCGCATGTTCGATGTAGCATGTAGGAGGTTATTGTTTCACTGTCGGAGCTTAAGGGCTTTCCAGGCATAGGAGGAAGATCTGGATGGAACATGGTGATGGAAATGTGTTCAGTGAAGCAGCAACACCATTTGGATTTCAGCTTCTGCAGTGTAGATTTTTCTTTGATGACCTAACTCTGAAGAAAAAGTACATACTACAGAGGCTCTTTCATTGCCTCAGCTTCCTTTTCTTGCAAGCATCAGATTAGGTCATGGAGATTGATGCCTCTCTGTCTCTGTTTCACTGTGATTCACAGTAGGAGTTCATCATTAGGTCATGGGGATTGATGCCTCTCTGTCTCTCTCTCACTATGATTTGCAGTTGGAGCTCGTCATTAGGGAGCTTAGGAGGACAAAGTACCATGTGGATGTTTCTGATGAAACCTTGGCCGAGGAGATTGAAGTGCTCCTCAGGGTGCAAACACAGGGTTTGAAAATCAGTCAAGAGGCACTGCAGAAGCTGGCAGACAGGCTTGACCTCAGGTCCAGTGAGGCTGTCACACAAGAAATTATGGTACTTCTCCAAGCCCTGATTTTGAAAAAGATAGTAGCTGGAGTGCCTGGTGAAGTTGAAGATGGTAAAGTTGATTTGCTTTTTGTTTTGTTTTTTTTAATTTCTTAAACTAAAAAAAAAAAAAAGTTTCTGCCAGTGGTGGGTGCTCTACCACTGTTTTACACTGATAACAGTAGTCTTGTACAACAGGTCCTGGAGAAGGAGAGGAAGTATGCGCATTCAGAATCCAGTACACTTGATTTCGACCTACTTGATCAATTACTGGCTCTTACAGAGCAGATAAAGGAAGTTGTCAAGGACCGACTGCCTAGAGGCCTCAGTATACCTACTGATTTTCGCTGTCCTCTATCCCTGGAGCTAATGTCTGACCCGGTCATTGTTGCATCAGGCCAAACTTATGAAAGAGCCTATATCCAGAAATGGATTGACCAAGGTAACACGAGATGTCCAAAAACCTTCCAAACTCTGTCGCATAAGAATCTCATTCCCAACTACACAGTCAAGGCTCTCATAGCCAACTGGTGCGAAGCCAATCATGTGCCCTTGCCAGTGCCTGTGAGGCTGGAGTCACTGGTGAGCACCCAGCAACCATTCACTCCTCCAGGGAACAGCAGAGGCAATCCAGGTTTAGACGATGAAAGCACAACCCACGTAGACTCAAGCTCATTATTAGTGGGCAGGGTTAAGGGGCATCCAAAGCCACAACATGCCAACTTGACAAAGTCAAGTGGATCTGGGGAACTTGAAAGATTGACAGGTTGCAGCGTCGGTGAAGACCAGGGTGAACCTTCCCAGGCTGCCAGAGTTACTGGTAGTGGTTCTTCTGGGGGGCTTGAAGGTAACACAAGTAACAAATCTCTGAGGTCTGATAGGGATGTGGTGGGTTCAGATCCTGGGCCTCATCAGCAAACTGCATCAGGCCCTAGTGTAACATTGAGTGTGGATGATGGGAATGTACCTACAGCAACAGATGCAGGAGATCAGCTGGTCAATACTGCTCACACTGCAAATGGGCAACGCCCTAAATCTGGAAGCCTCTCCGGTGAGCTAGATAGGAGGAGTGTCTCAAGAAGTTCCAGTGTGGGCTTCAGTGAGGAGCCTGGGTCTCCAGCACTCCTACCAGAAAGGTCACTCTTCAGGCGACGGGGGGAAGAAAGGGATGTTAGTCTTCCTCGCATTGTTCCGGATACATCAGGGGTTGAAGGGACTGCCCAACAACTTGTGTATGGATTAGTGGAGGACCTTCAATCTTTGACAGTTGATGTACAAAGAGCAGCTACTGCAGAATTGAGGCTGCTAGCCAAGTACAACATGGAAAACAGAATCACTATTGCAAACTCGGGTGCCATAAAACCACTTGTTGCTCTCTTGAGGTCCTCAGATCTGAAGACTCAGGAGAATGCAGTCACAGCATTGTTGAATCTTTCAATCAATGATAACAACAAAGCTGAAATTGCAGCTGCAGGTGCAATTGAGCCCCTTGTGAATGTGCTTCGGGTTGGAAACTCTGAGGCGATGGAAAATGCAGCTGCCACCCTATTCAGCTTGTCAGTTATGGATGACAACAAGGTCACAATTGGTGCATCGGGAGCTATTCCACCCCTTGTACATCTGCTCATAAATGGGACTCCGCGAGGGAAGAAAGATGCTGCTACAGCTCTTTTTAACCTGTCAATATTCCATGAGAACAAGGGGCGCATTGTTCGTGCAGGTGCCATCAAGCCCCTAGTAGAGCTCATGGCAGAACCTGCAGCAGGCATGGTGGATAAGGCTGTTGCTGTGTTGGCCAACTTGGCAACCATTGTGGAGGGAAGACAGGCTATCGGTGATGAACATGGGATCCCTGCACTTGTAGAAGTTGTGGAAGCTGGGTCACAGAGAGGAAAGGAGAATGCAGCTGCAGCTCTTCTCCAACTATGCATGAACAGCCACAAACATCGGACTCAGGTGTTGCAAGAAGGCGCTATCCCACCATTGGTTGCTCTGTCTCAGTCGGGCACTGCCCGGGCTAAAGAAAAGGTGCTACATATCAACATATGCTGTTTCTCTCCTTCATACCCACAGGGCTATTTGACATTTGATAGCTGGTTGCTTGTGTTATCTGTTTGTGCTGTTTGAGCCTGTCCCAGTATATCAGGTTGTCCTCGATCATTTTTGTTTGTGGCTGTTTCCTCCACTTTCTCAAGCCTGGTAACACATGCAGGCATCGGCTTTACTCCGGCATTTCAGAGAGCAGCGGCATGGAGGTTTAGGGGCACGTTCAAACCCTGACAGACACTTGGCAGGCCATTATTAGGTTGGAAACTGAAGTGTGAGTATTGAAGGTATCAAAGCACTTGAGTTTTGGTTGAAGTGGTGTTGGTGTTTTCTTTTTCCTGTCTCTTCACCTTTGTCATGTCTAAGCAATCTTGTGAGAAGAATATTGGACTGGCATCAGAAAACCAAATGGATTCATGGGTTGGCAGCCAAAATGGTTGGCTTCTGTAGTGTATATGCTTAGAGATTCTTGCAACAACACTTGAGCGGTGGTTATATCTTTTTAAGTCTCCACTAAGTGTTTATGAGGAGGCTTTGGCAACAGATCAAGCATCTGCTCACCTTAGCTCTCAATTTTTTGTTATGGGGTTTCCCTCTTTTCACTGTTCATGGAGGTCTCAGGTTTGGCTACCCTAAGAAGGCAGGCTTGGGAACTTCTGTGATCAGCATATCTCAAGAACATCAGATCAACACTTTTGAGAAGTTGCCAAGTACATAAGGCAAGGCCTATGTACTTGTACTTAGGGAACTAGCTAGGTGATCGTTAGGGTAGGGTAACTACGAATAGATTTGACCCACACTTGAAGCAATCAGGGTTGCTTCTCTGTTGGTCAACTTGGCATATAACAAAACAGTTGGATTGTTGACAGTGACCACACTTAACTGGTGACATGTTCAAAAATTCAGGTCAGCCCAGATTACCTTAGCGGTATCTCAAGGACCTATGCTAGATTTTGTACTTTTATCGTTTCCCTGCTGTGGCAGGCTAGTCAGGTGTTGTTTGTAGTATGCTTCAGTGGTGGAACTTTTTTGTTGTATCAATCCCCTTGCTCACTACCTGAGCCTTGAAGAGGACAAGAGGCCCCCCTCCCTGCAGTGAATTTACTTCCAAGTCCTGATTTCTTTTGTTGTTCCTCCTCCACCCACAGGCAGGGAGGTTGGTGGATATATTCATGCTGGATGGTTCTGTACAGGTAAATTCATAGCATTGCTCCAAATCGCAGATTGCACTAATATATCTCAATTACTGTGTTTATTGAAGTTGGTAATGCACATTGTCTTCAAGCTCTTGACCTGCAGTCTGCCACTTTTTTCGTATTGTTGTATTCTGTACAACTATTGACTTGTGAAAGATGGTCTAAAACTACCTGCAGTGCTTGATGGAAATTTGTCTGAACATCTGTATTTGGGGAATACTTAATGAAGTGCTAAACTGTTGCAAGTGGCTTGTGAAATATTCTATTGACTTGGAGTAATCTTCATGCAAATGAAGGAAGAAATCTGCAGTTGCTCTTAGCTTGCAATACTAATATCAGAACTGTGATAAACATCAGGATGTTTTGCAGTTTTGCACCATCCTTCCTGTAGTAGAAGAGCTTATCATGGGCAGGAATAAAGCCTTGGATCAGCTGGCCAGGCTTGTCTTCTGTGCCTCTTGTGGTGGGGAAACCCTCTGGTGGTGGTGGTGTTTGCAACAATTCTTTCTTGTTGTGTGGAATGACAATAAACAGAACAGCCCAGTCAAAACTGAAGGACCAGTGGTGTGTATTTTGCCGTCTCTCTGGTATTATACATTTCATGCTGGAAGGTCAAATCTGGTATGACTTCTGATCCTGTCAAGCAATATAAAAACCTAGATTATAATCTCTGCTCAAATCTCTCTGTTTCAGGTTTCAGGATCATAAATGTTATCTCTGTGCATGAAACATTTAAAATTTATTCCACCTCAAATTCAGATCAACCCATGATGAAAGCTGCCGACCACATTTCATTGAAAACCTTTCAGGAAAAAAAAATCTCTTGCAGATGTCTTGGGCAGGTGAAAATGTACTTCTTGACGCTCTTCCATCCAAAGATAGAGCTTCTTCAATTAAAGAATTTGCCAAAGGAAGACTTTGTGATATTCGTTTTGGAGTGTGGATCTCTCCAACTTGGTATGGAAAATTCCTACCATTATTTTCCCAAATATATTTGTTCAAATTTATCATCTAGTTATGTCATATTTGTTTATGTAGGGGGCCTTTCTTCCACACCCTAGGTCTAATTTCTCAACATAATCTTTTTACCTTTCTTTTTTTTCAGGTTGTAATGTGACTTGGGTATAAATTTGGAAGAAAATAATGAGCTTGCAACCTTATTTCTGTCTATAGTATTCTGGTATAATATTCATGCAAACCAAATTGGATTATGAAAACCCTAGCTTCTTGCTCTTGCATGGCTTTTCATTGCAAACATAGTTTTGCCCCTCTTCTTTCATTTAATGGGTATCTTTAGAGTACATCTTTTAGTTCATAAAATGGGAGTGATCTTGGGATGTGGGGATGTTAAAACTAATGTGATGTGCCAAATTTATGTTGGATGTCATGTTTGTGTTCAGACATATGCATAGGTTCAGTCATTAGATGTAAAGATGTGGTTGACTGTACAATTGTAAGACATTTGTTAGGGGTTTTCTTTCATTTATTATTAATGTAATGAATAATGAGCATGGAAAAATTACCCGACTTTGGCATCTTCTGATGCAAAAAAAAATGTAGATTTTTTGACCATAGACGAGGAATTGGATTTGATCTTCGTCACCCACAAGCAAGTGAATTTGATTTGGGTTGTCGATTGGCAAGTGGATTTGCTCCAAGTCATCCATAGGTGAATGAATTTGATCTCATCCATCCTTGTGCAATCAACTTTAATTTCGACTTGTGTATGTGGGCTATCAATTTGATTTGATATAATAATGTTGATAATAATTTGTATCATACAAAAAAAAAAGTTGTGGTTCAATGGTTTAACAATTACAAGCATGATTATTCACAAATTATTGACAAGAGTTGCTACAATGATCTATTCTTCACATCTCTAACTAACTAAAACCTAAACATCCAAATGGATCGGTTCATTTCAGATCTCCTCTCTTGCAAGCTATCAGAATCTTTTGGTGGGTTTCTTTTGACAACTAACCAATATTCTTTCCAAAAGCCCATGGGTTGAAATAGGTCTTTTTAACATGTATTGTGATGTTGGAACTAGGTTCCTCCCTCCACATCACTTTTTTTTTCTTGAGTTGGTTGATCATTGCAACGATGTTTGTCCTTTGGTGTGGTGGATAAAACCTATTTCCTAGGTTGAATAATATGTTGCCTTCAAGTTTGCACATCATCACTTCACTTGCCATTGTTACTACCATACATTGTTTACCATCTAAATTAATTATTCAGGTCTTGAATTTCTTTTATTTGCACAAATCTATATTTACTAAAAATATGATCCAAGAAAATGTTACCTTTCTAACATTTCCATTGTTGAAAAACAACACACATCCTTGGTTGTTTTTTTCCCCCTATCTTTCCATTTTTACATGCTCTTCAGTTGACTCTGCATCTACTTTTGTTTCCTCCAAAAGTCTCTATAAAGGAACCTGTAGTTTCGTTTTTTTCGTTGCATATACCATACTTTGGGGGCGGTGGGGGGCGGTGGGGGACCCTTTCATGCACGTGAGCTTATTTTTCAAACAAGTCTGTTTTTAGTTGAATGTGCATGATAGGTATACACTCCTTTTTCTTTCCTCCTATCTTTGCAACAGTATTATAAGAATGTGTGTGCTATCTTTGCAACCCAAATCATGTTTGTGTCGTTTGTAAATGCGCAAGAGTTCAGCCACTGATCAACTAGAAATGATGTAAACTATGCCCAACTAGAAACCTTGGGGGTTAGAACTGGAGCTGCAGTCTCAAGTGATTTAATTCCACAAGAGGTCTACAACTGGATTGAATGTTGCAATCCTCTTTTTTTCTATGCAAGCTCTGAGATTGCAATCTGTTTGCTTGTTTGTATATATATAGAGATTGCATAATCTGTTTGTATAAACTTTTGGGTTTAAAAGATAAAAAACCTGGATTGAATGCTGCAATCCTCTTTTTTTATTGTAAAATCTCAGGTTTCAATTTGTTGTTTTTGTATTTCTTTTTGAAGCAGAAAAAAAAGTTTGAGAGATTATTGAGTGCAGTTGTTGTTGTTGTTGTGGTGGTGGTGGTGGTGATGTCAATCATGACAGCAAGGGATCACACATTGAGCTACAAGAAGAGCAAGACCTGGTTGTGGTGCTACAGCAGCTACTCTCGTTGGATTGGCATGACATTCAACGAAGCAGCAGCAACGGTGCTGCTGATCATGCTCATAATTTTGTGCACAGGAGCTGTTACAGCAACGGAAGAATTAGAATGTCCGAAAGCGCTTTTCAGTTTTGGAGCATCGGCAGCAGATACTGGAAACCAGGAAGCCGCGTTCCCTTTTACGTATGCTCCTCAGACGACTTTGCCTTACGGCGAGACATTCTTCCACCATCCTGCTAACCGTTACTCAAACGGCCGTTTGATAATCGACTTTTATGGTAATAATATGTTGTGGTGAGCCCAAGATGTGGGGGGATATGCAAGTTTGCAAGAATGTTGGAATCAATTGGAACACATTTTTCTAAGTTCTCTTCAAGTGCTGCTGGGTGTGGATTTGATTAATAGTTGCTTGTGTATAGGAGAAGGATATGGCCTCTTCTGGCCCTACCCTTCTACTTCGTAAAAACCTGCCCTCATTTTCAGAGGGTGGGAGCTTTCCACAGCACAAGATTTCTTCCATTTCGAAAGACCCTTGCTGAGTTCTTGCGCCTGAAAATGATTGTCTAAATACACTACAAAAATTAGTGCAGGGTTTTATGTACTTGGGGGGGGGCTTCATGTGCAGCTCAAGCTTTGAAGTTCCCATTTCTGAGCCCGTATCTACAATCGGTGGGATCTGACTTCAGACACGGAGCCAACTTCGCTTCTGCTGGAGCAACAGCTGAGAGCATCACTGCCCTCAACCCTTTCTATCTCCAGATTCAAATCCAGCAGTTCCGGTACTTCAAACAGAGAGTTTTGGGAGAGTGGAACATTTCTAGACAAGGTAAGTAAAGTTCCAGACTTTCCCAGACTTCCAAGGTCTCATTGCTGGGAACTAGCTCTAAGGGTGTCATGTATCACTCAATCATGCAACTCGTTGGCAAACATTGTGACATTTTTTCTTTTGTAAGAAATCGGAGACAATATAATTGCCAGGATCATTGAAGATCAGCTAGCTAACTGGTGATAAACTAGAGAGCTCTCTTATCAGAGCTTTGTAGTTCATTTGGGTTCAAATCGGGATAGAACTTTCACAATTTCTTTACACAAAGTTCTATGTATTGAGAGCTCTGATTGTTTACTGAATTATTCTTCCCTAGTCACATCTGCCACACAAGAAAGCTTTTTAGGATTCCCAGAGAGATTATCAAGAAAAAGTTTTTTCTTCCCCTGTCATGTATACATGAAATGGTTTGTTTGACAATGGGGAAATACAATAATTCCTCTGTTTCACAATGGGCAAAATTAGAACGAAACATTGAAATAATATTGGTCCCACAAATCACTTGGAGAGCTTACTTCCTTATGTTTTCTTAATTCAACTTCAATTTGTCTGAGGTTTCCACTCTTTTTTCCCTACTGTAAGGAATTATGCCAAAAAAGGTTTCTTTTGCCGAATTTACAAAGATGGAATGGTTCAAGACTAGAAATTGCTTCTGTTGTTTATTGCAGGTGCTGTGAACAAATTGTTGACAAGGCCCAGCTACTTCACAAACGGTTTGTGCATGATACAAATTGGAGTAGACGACTTCATCGTCCAGGTATTGCAATCAAGTCAAAGTTTGGAGCAAATTCAAGCCAATCTTACAAGAGATGTCCCCGCTGCTCTTTTGGCAGGTGTTGAGGTAATAACATTCATGATCCAACATTCTGATTCACAACTTGTAGATCAAAACTTCGAGCTTGTATGATGAAATCTTTATTCTCCCATTTTGAAATGACCATCCAAACAATCTAGTTGGCATAATTCCTTACAGTAGGGAAAAGAGTAGAAACCTAGCTATGGGTGACCTACCTACATAGGACATGGGTGATGAAAAGTCTACATGGAGGGCTACACATGGCCTACCTAAGGGCTTATCTAGAAACTACGTAAGGGCTACCAATGGGCTTACCTAGCTTAGGGAATACCTAATGGCACTTTGGGAAGCTACATAATGCCTACCTAGGGGACTACGAAAAGACTTCCTAATTTAGAGGACCCCAACATGTTATTTAGAGGGCTACCTAAGTAACCTAGGGGCTTATGTAGATTATGGGTTATCTACAATAAGGACTATCAAAAGTTTAAATAAAGTGTTACATAAGGTGCTAAGTAAGGGATACCTAGGGGCCTACTTAAGTTAAAAGATACCTAAGAGCTACTTAGAGGACTACATAGGAGCTATGATTCAAATATAAATAGCTTTTTAGGTGATCTCTAGGTAGTCACTTATGTAGGCCCAATGTAGCTCATTAAATAACCCCTACCCACTGGCAATCATCCATAGGAAGATGTAGAAAAAATGGTGACCCCATCCCTAGGAAAATTGTCTACAAACAAATAAACTAAAAATCTATAATCATCCTTCTACATCTTTGGCTACATAGTGAAAACTAAATATATGAATTTGATAACTTTTACCTCTTTTCCTAACTTTTGCTGACTAGTAACTTGCCAAAGTCACTTTTTTAACATATCAAACTTTGAATTTCACTTTTTGGCTAGATTTTGCTAGTAATAAAAAGACTAATATGATTCAAGGTATGGTTCTCCAATGGGATAATTCTAGTTGGTTATTGGATGGGTATGCATTTGGTTGCAGAGTTTGATTGAGCAAGGAGCAAACACCATCATGGTGCACAATATACCACCTCTAGGATGTTATCCAGTATTTATAGAAACATTGAAACATTTCAACAAGACAGGCCCTATCGATTCCGATGGTTGTATTACAGATGTGAATGTGGTAATACAAGCCACAAATGCACAATTCGTAGCTGATCTTGAAATCATACGCACAAAGATTCCAACCAATACCTCTATCATCGTTGCAGACTTGTACTCAATTGTCAACACAATAATACGAAATGGTTCTCAATTTGGTATGAATCCTAAATCGTTAATCCTGTCCAATTAGTTCCATTACATTAAAACTCTACTTTTCTTTTTTGAGTTTGCAAGTAATAATTTTTTTGAAAAGAAATGGATCAATTATTTTATCATGTGAATCATTTTAAATCAAGGTCATAATTCATGAGTTGTAGTTATTAGTGCTTATTTCCCAAGTTGACAATCAACTACTTCAGTAAAGAGCTTGAAAAAAAATGTAATCATGATGTCAAGTTGATTGAGTCTTTTGATCAAATAAATTAATTTGGATTTTGTTTTGTTTTGTGTTACAATAGGATTCACAGAGACAACCAGGGCATGTTGTGGGATAGGTGAAGGTCCAACAAATGTTGATCCATTGATCTTGTGTGGGACTAGTGGATTGGTGAATGGAAAATTAATCACTGCCAACAATGTGTGTGCACATCCGAATGAATATGTGAATTGGGATGGGATTCACCTTACTGAAGCTGTCAATCGCATAATTGTCAAAAAATTTCTTGCTGGCCAATATTTGCAACCTTTTTATAATCTCTCCTCTGTGTGCAACCTTAGTTTTGCACATTTCTAGAGTTAGCTTTGTTTTGTTACCTTCATGATCCCCTCAATGTATGTAGGAGATGGTACCAAGCTTAATGCTTAGAAAAGACAAGATGCCCAACAAGAAGAGTTTTCCTCAAATCTACGGAATGTATCCAATGTTATAATCATAATTCTCTAGTCATATGTATTATATATTTGCAAATTGAATGTTTCTCAACATTGCATGCATGTAATTTGTCAACACAAAACATCGAAACAAAACAAAAATAAGGATGAAAGCATAATAAAGGGGGTGCAACTTGGGATTTTTTTTCTGATTTATAATAATACATATGGCAAAACTCCTAAAAAAATTTGGTGCTTTCTATTTAGGGTTCAACTTTTGGTATTTGGACCTTGCAATTTGACATTCAAAAGCTATTTTACGTTTAATTTCAATACCAAATAAGATAATTCTCAATCTAATAACTTAAATTCAAAGGGCCATGAATGTGTTTATGTAAATAAATGATAATTAAACACCATGTAATAGAATTTTTTTATCCCATTTCAAATTACATTAATAAATTTGGTTTCATATACTAATCAAATAGTTATTTAAAATGAATTTTGTACTAAGTCCCATTTCATAATTTTTGTTTCCTTCCATATCTATATGATTTTTTTGTCAATTTTGTCAATTTGTCACACACACACGGGCAAAAAATGAAGAGTACCCCATTTGTAAACATTTTATGATATATGAAGTTTATCAAACTTTTCAAATGGATCAATGATTTTATAAATGTCATTTGAAATATATTAGTTTTTTATATCATTGAAATTTCACCTTCTAAAACCCCTTTTATATATAGAGGGTTTAGGTAGAATATTGCATGTCTTAAATGTTGGAACACTTAAATTTTTTTTTTTGGTGACAACCATTTTTATTCATTGCAATGTCCTTTCAACCAAACTTGGTTTAAGGAAAATTCTTTGAATGGAAGAAATTCAAACTTTAAATCATATTGGCCAAGATTTGCAATTTTTTTTTCAAATTAAAGCAACAATAGGTCCTTGAATGTTTGATCTATTGTGTGGGTTGAGAATAAATTAGCTTAAAAATTGAATGATATGTGAATGTGAGAAATTAAGAACTACAATAAAATAGTTGATAGTATGGGAACTAAATGAAAGATGGAATAACAAGGGCACTTGAATATGGGGACACCACTAGATAACAATGTCCACCTAATTTATGGAATTTCCAAGAAGGTTGAATCTTGGAAAAACAATATGGATGAAAATGAGCCAATTGAAAGAGATGGAATTTGAGAAAGGAAAGAATCAAATGATATGTGGGTTAGGGAAGATGGAAAATTTTAAAAAAATAGATATGTGAAAAATAATGAGGAAAATTTTAGTAAGTTAAAACAAATGGGATTTAGCAAAAATAAACATTGGATGATATGTGGATTGGTGAAGGTGGAAAGTTCAACAAAGTTTTTTATGAAAAGTTAATGGATGAAATGACACTATTATAAAACATGATTTAAAAAGCTATCTAAGTTAATTGATTGGCCTTTTTTTGACTAATAGACATAGATGTTTTAATTAGAGGCCCATGGCTTGAATGATGTGCTTATTTTTTGACCAATCAAGAAGTTGATTAAAATGACATTTTGAACTATTTATTATTCATTAAATATTCAATCAAGGTGAACAAAAAAATATGATCATTCTAGTCAAAATGGTCAATGGATTTTAATCAAATGGAACATCTAATCAAGTTGAATAGGAAAAAATAACATCCTTATCAAAACCAAGATAATCAATGATTTTTTAATCCAATGAAACACCACATGCTAGTTAATAAGTCAAACTAGTTATTTGTTAGGTTAAATAGATAACCTAAGCCCACCCACCTACCTATATTTTACAACCTACCTATCTACTTGGGTGAAAACATGGTAGAATGAGTTAAGAACACCAAAGTCAAAGTCTTTTTTTGAGTATTGCATTTGACACAGGCAAGCATTCATGTGTCACCTACCTAAGCCTATTTATTATTTACATGTTTTATCCAACTAATGCACAACAACTAAGATAAAAAATGGTGTATTAATGATTATTCGTTATCAATAAAAATTAATAACTTGTCTGAATAGCAAAGCTTGACTCTTGCTCTTTTAAAACACTTGTATATATATAACTCAAAAACTTGGACCTATTTAAAAAGTACAACAACTTGGTCTATGTTCAAGTTTTATTTTCACAAGAGACTAGTTGCACAATCCAACTCCAAATCCAATTGTTGTAGAATTCTAAATCTCCAATCCAATTACCTTAGAACTGGGCTAAGAAGCTGCTTATTACCTTTGATCAGCCAACATTAGCCAAATAAAATCTGTGTAATTTTGTATAGTGTAAAGCCCCAACGAGGGGCATTCTCAAAATAAGGGGCCTAGGATGAGGTTGTAGGCAAATTAGGCCCCACAACCCCTTCAACTCATGGGCTTAACAATCTGAAGCATTAGGCAAGGTTCTGGTGAGCATATGTAGATCACAAGGTGTGAGAGGGGAAGCGTTCTTGTGTCAACACTTTTGAGAGTGTGAGGGAGCTTACACAGGTAAGAATCCCCCCTCTAGAGAAGTAGGTGCAAAGCTACTTGTCTTCTATAGGAGGGATATTCATGGATATATGGTGCCCTCCCAAGTATAAGAAGAATTTCTGCTGAGTGTGTTCATGGGACAGTACAACAGGAAAATGCACTTGGCACTTCCTGAGAGTGAAGGAAAGTCCCTAACTAGTGCGTTTTGGAGGAAGTAATGTCGATTTTCACTTTTGTACACCACAAAAGATCTCTGCTGAGATTAGTTATTAGTTATAATATCTTGAAGGATTTTAGTTTCCTTTAGAGGAGGATTTTTTGAAGATTATAATTTTAGCATGGTGAAATACTTGAGTTTCCATGATTCTTCTTTTGCCTTAAGATACTTTTTTAATGTAAATGGAAAGGCCATAGTGTGACACACCACTTGTTTGCAATGAGCCTTTTAGATTGGCCTGTCAAAAAAAAAGGTCTCAAATCTTGGTGACTCCCAAATATTGAAGCATAAGAAAATATAATGTCAAAAAATTCACCGATTTATGTAGGTTGCAAGAGGACACCATTGGGCAAAGCATATGGGACAAAGTGAAGTGCTATCGAGAACATGTTGGGAAACACTTTAAGAACTTGTGGAACATTTTGAAAACCCATTGAGTACTTGATGATAACACAACAGAAAAACATTGAGAACAACAAAATTCCAAACACAACACACACACAAGACAAGAAACTGGCTCTGTTGGGTGCATAGTGCAATTCCTCATTGGTTGAGCAGAATTTCTAATCCCAACTGTGTTCACCTATTTTGGCCTAGGCTAATGGCAGGGGTATGAATTGTGGGGGACATACCTAGTCATCTCATGACGTTCAATTGTACTCAAGATCTAAGCTTGACTGATTCTTCTTCTTAGCAAGCATGTTTGAAATGTCTCTCACACACTGCTACAGTTGCTGAAAAAATAAAGGTCTCTCTTTTTCATCACAGGTTCACAAAGTTTGGATAGTCAGTTTGCTATCCATCACACTACACCCACAGAAATTGATTGCCTCGACTCATAATAAATTTCATAATAAGTAATGTCCCACATCCTTATATAGGTATGAGGACCCATTGCAATGTTAAAGACCCAAGGAATGTATGCAAATTAATTCCTGTTGAAAGTAGGAATCTTAAGTACTCCGTTTGCTTCCCAGAAAACATTAAAAATAAAAGTAAATGTAGGAATCTTACTGAAAGTTTCTTCACAATAGCACAATATCTCTCTTCACTTTGCATGTCTTCTGCATGCAAATAATGGACCACGACATTTTATGCATATGGATACATTTTTCAAACTTTTAAAAGTTGAATGTGCATATACTTTTATTCCTCCTACCTTTCCAATCCAAATCTATCTATAAAGGAAGTTAGTTGTTTTTTGTTTTTTTTGTTGTGTCATGTTGAAATCTCCCAAACCATAGGGCTTTCAGTTGTGATCTTGGTACCAATTGAAAAGCACTCTTTAAGGTTTTGCAGTCTCAAAGATGATTTACAGAAGAGGTCCAGACTAAATGCTACAATCCTCTTTTTTTATGTAAGATCTTGGATTGCAATTTTTTTTTCTGGGGAAAGAAAATAAAAATTTGAGAGATTAATTAGTGCAATGGTAGTGATGATCATGGCAACAAGTCTGTACATGACCTGCAAGAAGAATTGGTGTTGGTACCACAACTACTCTTGTTGGCTTTACATGACATTCCACATAACAAAGGTGTTGTTGATCATGTTTCTAATTTTTCCTTCTGCAGCAAAAGAAGTAGATGATGATGACATTGATCATGATGCAGTAGGTCAATGTCCAAAAGCACTCTTTGCTTTTGGAGCATCAGCATCAGATACAGGAACTGTGGAGGCTGCATTCCCTTTTACGTATAATGCTCAAACGACTTTGCCTTATGGCGAAACATTCTTCCAACATCCTGCTAACCGTTATTCTGATGGTCGTTTGATTATTGACTTTTATGGTAACTTGTTGTATTGAGTCACGAGCAAATACGAGATCCTTGTTTGTTGGATCGTCCTTGAATCTTTGATTTGTGTAGTTTTCATCTAATGATAGAGGCCAAAATAGGATACGCAAGTTAAGAAGACCTGTCAATCATTCTAAACACATTTTTCTTTCTCTTTAGGTGTTGACATGCTTTTTGAATAGTCGATTAATTTGTACTTTGGTGATTGCAGCTCAAGCTTTGAAGTTCCCATTACTAAGCCCATATTTACAATCGGTGGGATCTGACTTCAGACATGGAGTAAACTTTGCAGCTTGTGGTGCAACAGCTGAGAATATCACTCTCATTGTTCCAAATCCAAATCCAACATTTAGATACTTCAAAGAGAGAACAATTGAAGAATGGAACATTTCAAGACATGGTAAGGTTCAAGACTTTCTCGGTTGATGAATTCCAAGGTGTCACTTGTAGCAGCTAGCTCCAAGAGTCTGTATGTTGTTCAATCATGTGGCTTGTTGATAGACGTAAATGCATGTTTCTTTTGTAGAAGTTGGAAACAATACAATTTGGATCATTGACGTTCAGCAAGTTAATGATGAAAAGCTTTGATAAGAACTTTGTGGTTCTTTTTTATTCGAACCCCAACGGAACATTCAATTTCTTGAAACAATCTATGTATTGAGAGTTTTGGTTATTTATTAAATTATTCTTGTTAGTCACAAATTTGCCAAACTCGCAAAGATGGAATGGTTCAAGGCTAGAAATTTCATCATATACTGTAGGTGCTTTGAAGAAATTGTTAACAAAGCCCAGCTACTTCGCAAAAGGCTTGTATGTGGTCCAAATAGGAGGAGACAACTTCCTCACACAGGTGCTCCTTGAGGGTGAAAGTTTGGAGCGAATTCAAGCCAATCTCACAAAAAATGTCCCTGCTGCTCTTGTGTCAGCTCTCGAGGTAATAATTATGATCAAAATTCCTAGCTCATAAGATAAAATCATTGTTCTATAATTGATTTACACCATGAGGATACTACATTGAGGTGTTGACAATAGATATTGCTCATTGTTTTAGTTGGTTATTGGGTGGGCATGCAATGGCAAAGGGTTTGATTGAGCAAGGAGCAAGAACCATCATGGTGTACAATCAGCCACCTTTTGGATGCTATCCAATTTATATATGAACGTTGAGACATGTCAGGTCCTATTGATTCAGATGGATGTCTTATAGATGTGAATGTTGTAGTACAAGCCACAAATGTTCAATTTGAAGCTGACCTTAGAATCTTGCACACCAAGATTCCAGCCAAGACATCTATCATCCTTGTGGACTTGTACTCAATCATCAACTCACTAATATGAAATGGAACTCAATTTGGTAAGAATTCTAAAGTGATAATTGTGTCTAATTAACTCAATTACATCTCGACCTCACATCTTATAACCCAAAATCATCTACTAGGTAAATGAAAGTTGTGGAAACACTAGTTCAATTAGGTCAAGACTGTCTACCTTCACTATTTCAATGTTTGAGTTTGTTTTGTATATCTATTATACTAGTTGTTGATGCAAGCTGAAGACCTTGTTCATATAAGGTGACAAATTACTTGAGAAAAAATTGATTATTAGTTTGTCATGTCAAGCATATTTAAGGTCCTAAGCTATGACTATGGGTGCTTATAACTTTTTCCATTTCCAGTTAAGTTCAAGATTAAATTATACTTCACTAGAGAACTAAAAAAAAAAACATTGGGTTAATCAACTCTTCTAATCACATTGTATCTTGAAGCTCACATGCTATTTATTTTGTTTAAATTGTTTTTCTTTTGTGTACTATAATAGGAATCAAAGAGACAACTAGGGCATGTTGTGGGACAGGTGAAGCTCCGGTGAATGTCCATCCTCTGATCTTGTGTGGGGCCAGTGGAAATGTGAATGGGACATTAGTCACTGCCAACAATGTGTGCTCAAATCCAAGTGAATATGTGAATTGGGATGGCATTCACCTTACTGATGCTGCCGATCGCATTAGTGCACAAAACTTTCTCACTGGTCGATATATCCAACCTTTTTATAATCTCTCTTCTTTATGCAACCTTCGTTTCGCACAATTCTAGTATGACTTTAGCTTTGCAATTCCACGTTCCTTTCTTTCCCCCTTCTTCTGACAGTAAAAACACAAAGTTTGATTCAATAGTTTTTTTTTTTTAAATTGATTTTTTTTTTCTTTTCTTTTTTTTTTTTTTTTTCATTTTTTTGGCCTTTTGCATTAAGAAAAAATTGGAGGATATAAATAACTCAGCCTTTTTAGATTTTACACTACTTTTTTTTCATTGCATTTTACTTTTGGCATCATTTTTCATTGCTTGAGACAAAAAAATGATTAGAAAAATTATTCGATAGTTTCGACAATTATTGAATGTGTCATAGAATGATATATGTTTATAGAGGCTCCCACGGTGTTGTTGTTGTTCCGGAATTTCATCCCACCAAATCCTACTTTCCGTGCTTCCATGGGGGTGGGGCTTTCATTCCCAATATGCTTCACTCAAACAACTAAAACCTAATTAGTACTTGCTCCTCCGTTTCTTTTTTGTTTTGGGTTGGTTGGTTGGTTACCAAACTTTGTGGTTGAAGCTCAATGCATGGACGGTTCAAGGCTTTTGTCCGATTCTTCAAGAGACATAATTGTAGCCCGAATGACAGCTTGGCCCAACCATCTTTGGAACACTTTGTACTCGGGTACTTACTTCTATAAGATCAAATGTTCGGAGGACCCATTGCATTTTTATTCCTTTGTTTGGGTCAAAATCGGCTTTTTTTCAGCTCAAAACAATTGTGAAATTTTTCTTGATGTAGCTGAGGTGGTGATCATCCATAAGCCTATTTAGCCCAATCTGGCTATTAAAAATAGGAAGGAAAAAATCGAACATCCATATATATATTTTTGGCTACTAACTTGGCCCATGTATAAATAAATGAGGACTTTTTTGGGGGGAGATTTTGGCCTTTTTTTCCCCAAAAGATCATTGAATTGTTGACAAAGAAAAAATCCTAAATTTTGCAAAAATGGTGCAAAATCACACAAAATTGTGCCAAAAAAATAGAGGTGTGTGTGTGTGTGTGTAAAATAAACACCCCATGGTAGCAGCAATTTGTGAATGATTGAAATTTGAAACCATTTGCCTCCTCATCCAACATAAATTGAAATTCTCTTTTGGAGAAAGATGATGTTATATTTGCCAACAAAACCTTTGAGTAAGTGTTTTTTTCACCTTTGGAGGGTGGGCATTAGTGCTTTTTTCAAAGCTACCTTTTCCTCACCGTGGTAGGAGGAGGAGGATCATGGTTGTTTGAACATGTATTTTAAGGATTCAGGAGTAGATAAATTCTCACTTAATATATGATCCATTGAAATCAAGTGTGTTGTCTAGGTAACATCAAGCATGATTTGATGATGGATTTAATGATGAATTGAACCTATAATCACTTGGGCAAGGTGTTCATTAGTCTTAACCATTATGTGTTGGTATATGTTTTAAACCTTTAATTTGATTTCATTTCAAATTGGTGTTGGTTTGGTTAGTCCAACATACCAATTTGATTTAGGTGTAAAGATTCATCGCATTTGTGAAGCCCATTTTCATAGTGAGCGAAATTATTGATGGGGTCCCCCTATGAGCTTGAAGGTGCAAATTTATATGTTCTTGTATATGTACCTAGGATTGAACTTGTTTCACGAATAACCATGTTTCAAAATAAGGAATAAGAATACCAATTTGTTCTAACATTGTATTTTTTCATCCTAAGGACAATTATGAACTCCTTGTTCAAAGTCAGATCATTTATCAATGTTTTTTAAAGCTTAACATGGACGGTAGATTTGGATTTGGACAAATGAAGATAACAATTGATGGACATCATAATGAACTATATAATTATTTTTTAAAGGCCTACCCATAATCCATAATTCAACAACATTGATAGCATGTTAACCATTGAATTGGCAAATAGCACCACAAAAATTGCAATGAAACCCCAAAAAAAAAAAATTAATCCAATAGATTTTTTGAAAGGCTATCTAAAAACAGTAGAGGAAACGATTTGACACACACAATGAAAGGAATAAGGAAAGGGATGGTGGGATGGCAATTGAGACTAGGAAATGATGGCAACAAGAACAATGGGAGCAATTGGAAACATACATTGAAAGATGAAAGGGTGATTGGGAAAACAACATGGACAATAGTTACATGAATGGGGGAAATGGATAAGTTTGAATTGGTGTTGTGAATGTATATAGTTTTAGATATACCCATCATGTAAATGTAAGTATAAACTTATTTACATTCGATGTAAATGTAAAAGTTCTCATCCACATCAATGTAACTGTAAATGTCTAGATGTTATTTGTCTTGTCAATCCATGTAAAAACAATTTAAAAGAAAAAAATTTCCTTTCAAGATTTAGAATTATCAATTCACCTTTTTT